>Ga0065711_1039485_pt1 | contig 17805 bp, 6 predicted proteins | sample Hoacrofraction12_FD_59098 | JGI IMG/M metagenome (GOLD analysis project Ga0065711, IMG submission 59098) | Hoatzin crop microbial communities from Cojedes, Venezuela - Epithelial fraction 12 v2 (version 2) | ecosystem: Host-associated > Birds > Digestive system > Esophagus > Crop | place...
CCCGCCGGCGCCACGCCGCGGGGCACGGGGGAAACGCGTCCCACGCGGCGCGGAGGCCGTGGGGCTGGTCCCGCGGAGGCGGTGGGCTGCTGCCGCCTGCCCCAGCTGGGGAGCTGGCCCGGACCCCGACCGGCCGCCGAGGGGGGCTGCCTGCCGTCCCTCGAGAGCTAGCAAACCCCGAAACCCAAGTTTCAAATAATGCAGTAAAATCATTCATGGCTCCACCCGTACGTTTTTTTCCCAGACCTGCATCCACAGCCCCCATTATGCGAGAAAATATTTTTTCCCCATGTATTTTCCTGTTGGTTAAAATAGTGGAATTGCCCAGTTGATTCTATTTCCTTGAATATCAGTATGAAAAACTACGAATCCCACAAAATCTAATCCAGTCTTGGTTTCCCTCTTTCACAAAATAGTAATCACAAGTGCTTTTGGATGGTTACAGACTTACAGGACTCTTTACTGATTTCCCATCTGCGAAATTCTGACACAGTACATTGAATGGACAGGGATGTGAATGTATAAAAGTGGTGTCACCCGTGTCTTCACCATTTTTATTTCTTACCCATAGATTGTCAACATTTATTTTCTCTGCTCCCTTTCACAGAGATCAGTTTTCGCTAATGTTCAGAATTTTTCAAGATGTGGTCAGCTCCTCCAGATTTTCTTCCATAGGCGATTTAAGATCAATAGCTAATAAAATCTTGCAATCTGTTATTAAAAGCATCAGTTTTAGTGTCTCACAGTCATTGTGTCCAAGATAATTACAGCAACACAACAATGAAGTTTTTTCCCATAAAGACCATCAAGAGATGGACCATTGGGATGATACAGAATGGATAACGAATTGGAAGCTATTGAATATTTCATCACCCAACTCCCTGGGATGTTGGCCGCTACATGGAGTAGAAGCTTCACCTTCCTCGAAGACTTTGGCTTGAGTAGACAGTGGCAACAGCTCAGCTGGGAGAGGGTAAATGCAGAATCACCATGAGTCTGTGGCTGGGATCCTCACCAAGTAGTGTGACTAATATTGAAGTATCTTACAATTTTTTCCTTTTCTAAGTTTTGCTTTCTTTTTTTTCATACCAGCTAGAAATTTTAAGAAAAGGACAATCTCCTCTGAATTCTACTACTGTCAAAGATGTTGCAATCACCATCATCCACTGAGGTGAGCAACAGCAGTGGTACTGTCTGGGATTATGACCATAAAACCTTTGTTACGATCTTTAGCACCAGGGCTATGGTGCTAGGGAAGCTGAAGGTATACCAGAATTTTGGGTCTAAGTAGCAGTGGCTGGCGTAGTTTGGGATGTACAGTATCGAAATAAGCATAATGCTTCTGCAGTGGGCACCAAGTGAAGAACTTCTTGCAATACCCACATCTTGATTTCAGAAAGCTGATGGAAATGGCATGGTGGTCGTGTCCCCATCGCTCTAGAAAAACGCTTAGGCACAATCCATGCTTCTAGGTGACAGCACTAGCGAGCAATGTGTGATCTGAAGCTTAGAATGCTTCATATCCAAATGTTCCTGGAAGTATGGACCAGATGGCAAGGTTAGAAATTTTTCTCCTGTTTGTAGATACAGCTACTTTTGTGTCTTCACAGTGTGTCTGCTATGGTTAATGAGACCTGTGAAAGTGCAGAAGAGACAGTGCAGGTCGTTTTAGACTGTGTGTTCACTTTTGTCTACATGCTGAAATGAAAAAGAAAAAGCAAAGATTATCTGGTGATGCTTAAACTAACATTGATTAATCAAAAAATATTTTGTAACTCCTCTTTGAAGTAATCAGCCTTCGGCAGCTCAGCATCTGACAGCAGCATGATTAGGAGCCAGAGCTGCTAGCACTGTGTGTATTTCCTCAAGTAAATGAGAGGCAAATGTCCCTACACATGCATACTGAGGCTATAAATTTTAGGCTAGAATTTCATGTAGATCTGGGACTTCAGCAGCTTATCTGGACCGCTAGATTACCATCAGTCCTGTACAATGTGGTTTTCAGAACAGCATTGTGTAACAGCAGCAGAGCAAAAAGCTGCAGAGATTTACTGTGCTGTATTTTTGTTCACTCTTAGTGCTATTTTTATGCCCTGAGGGAGCAGAGAAGTTTCATTTTGCACACAACAGGGGTGTATTTTCCCAGTTCACTTAGGACAACACAAAACCCACTTCTGGATCTGGCATTTGGTGGTAGAAAACAACAAAAGCCCCAAACCTTACCATCAAAATCACACTGCGTTGCCAGAAGGCCTTTCCAAGATGCTTGTCAGCTTTTCTTTGTCCCTGGGTTTCTTCTCACGAGAGACCATTCTTTTGTGTTTCTTACAGCTACTGACCTAATGATGAGTTAAAGATAACATCATCTGCTCCTAATATTGTACTTTTACATGGGCTTAAAATCGATTCTGAACATCTTTATTAGAATTGCTTACATCTCAGCAAAACTAGAACAGGTAAGTGTAAATACAGAGAGCCTCAAAATGTGCCAAAATTAAAAAAGGTGACTTAGGTTTTGTGTAGCATATGAAATGGCAGATCCAACAGCACTATGCTGCTGATAAACAGGCAAAATTACTAATTTTAAAATCAAATAGAATGTTTTTCTAGATATGAATTACAACTTTTACCACGTTTGGTGTGCCTAGGCTCAGTATTCATGGATGACACAACTGGAAAATGAAAGAGAAGCAGAAATGTAAATGTGAGACAGTGGATACTTTTAGAGCCGTATTTTTTTTCCTGAATATATTTGTCTTACCTTAGCTGCATGGAAGTTTCTTCAGCTAAAGAGAGAGTTCTGAGCTAGGAGTAATCCTCTAACACAACTTCTGCAAATCACTCAGCCTTTGACATTTACAGGAATTATTTTAGTTGAGTCTTACAGACTGAAGTTTCACTAAAATACAAAGTGCCATTTCATTGTATTTTCTGCAAGATATTAGTATGGGTACAATTGGCCACAGAAAAAGGGAGGTCACCATTCCATCTGAAGTCTGTCAGCTCTTCTATTTAACTCTAACTACATATAGAGAACATGGCATTACAGCATATTTACCTTACAGCATATTTACCGAATCCAATGGAATACATGCAACTGGAGAAAGATTTAAAAATTCTGCAATGTGGAGAAACAAAACCATTAGGGATGGGGGAAGGAGAAAATTTAAAATGTTAGAAACAGAGCAATGACAACAGCAACAAAATTTTGACAGGCACCTTGAATACAAAATATTTGTAGTATGCCTGGGCTCCCTTTCCGTACTTTTACTGCCAGTTGAACTGCATTATGAAAGCCCTTCTTCTTTGTTAAAGAGTGATTTTGGTGCACCTGGTAAAAGAAAAGAAAAAAAGAAATAGCAAAGTATTGTGATGCTATGCTTATGACGGGGATCTCTTTCTGAGGTTGTAGTGTGTGTTTTTCTTAAAGAAGCAGTTGTTAGACTCTTGATTATGCAACTATTCCCTACGCTGACAGGGTGAAAAGTTTTTGAATCCTAATCCCCTTTCGGAAAAAGACTAAAAGGGGTAGTAAAACCACTTTTTGCTGTATTCAAAGACCTTTGACTTCCTTGACTTGGCTAGTAAGTTTTAGTATGCCTAGGGGTCAAAGACTGACCTGCCTTCATTGGCTGCACAAGATGGAAATCAGGTTATCATGACTTCATATGTATGACTTGTCATTTATATCATTAGCCGTGAGATGTTAGCACTCTGGGTACAGTTGAAATCTTTCAGAAGGGACTCCATTCCTTCCACCGAATTTGGAGGGGGACATATTAGATAATTATTAATCAGTCTCCTCCTCTTCAGGCAGCACATGCTTCCTAGTCAATACCCTGGGAGCAGCCAGCTGTGGGCTATTGTTGGCTGCTGACCCAGGATGTGTGAAGTATGAGGCTTGAAGGAAAGTGGGTTGACTGTGACTCCACCTGGATAAGACAAAAGTTGTGACAAGATTGGAAGTATTTAATGGAAATTAGAAGAGCCAAGCAGGGAGGAGTTGGAGGATTTGTCTCTTTTAGATAATTTTTGCCCATAACGTTTTTAGTCCCAATGGTAATTTAGTAGAAAAAGCTCTTTTTTTCTGCTCAATTATACCTATGAGTAAGGGAGACTGTACCTCACTGTACTCAGTTCCCAAACTAAGGGCTATGGCAAATTGTTGTTTGAGCACAAGGTTACTTTCCTGGCTATTCTATCCTTCCTCACCTCTTTGCTTATGAAACTACCCCTGTGACAGAGGCAGCAGAACAGGCACTGAGAATGCATCTTACAGCTGCAGCTCATAGTCCAGCATATTAACTTAAGCCCCCATCTACTTTCATTTATTTTGTTATGCCAAGCTATAAACTGTGGCAGCCGAGTGTCAAGTTCACATATCTATTGCATTAAGCTATAGTAACTGAAGAGATCCAGGAATGATGAACCAGAGGCCACATTTTCTACTCATCTGATGACACAGAGATTTGGCAGCCTGAGTATTTTTTTTCCATCTGACTGGGTCATGTGTGGTCTACCTTTTACTTTAAAACAGGAGATTGTTTATCTTTGGATACGGTAGGCAAGTGGGGACTCTACATTACAACAAGGGATGAAAACTCATAAAGAAAACTGTTCAGTTAGCAGTGGATTGTACTGTGTTGTGTTATATTGCCTGTCAGGTAAGTGGGTTCATTAACAAATATGCTTCCACTGTCTTTAAAACTTAAGAATAACTGCAAAATTTAGTAAAAAGCAGTGATTTGCTTTAGTGAATATAGTTCTTCCGAATCATGACCCATAAAGAACCAATATGTGTAAATTCTGACATTCTGTGTAGAAACATTCCTTAAGCCTATGATGGTTTATTTCTAGCACTGCTTGATTTTCTGCTGGTTAACAGTGGAGAGTGACGGCAATTTTGTGGAGTGGATATTTGCTCTCAGATAACAGGATAGGCTCTCACTCGTCAGAAGATGCATACTCAGACTGCTACTGCCTGTCTGCTGCCGTGTTCAAAAGATTGAGGGCTGGGGTTGGTAGGGTGTGTTTGCCAGGGAGATGTTTCCAGGCTCTGCCTCTATCAAGGTTATAGGAGGCAGAGGCAATACTTTACTGTTCACTTCTGGCAGGATCAGATATGGACATCCACCTCTGGATTTGCTTTTTATTCTAATTGAGGATAGATGCATATTAAAAAAAAACACCACACAGAGATTTTGCTGTTCTTGTATCAGTTAAAGAATAGCTCCTTCTTTTCTGCCTGTGTGGAGAAAGCTGGATTCCCCAAGTCATTGACCGGTTAACTCACTTGTATTACACCAGCACTGCACTGCAGAGAGCAAAAGGTTTAGCTCTGTTATGCTGAATTTAATTATCTGCCCTCAGAGTGCAGTGGCATTAAACGCTGTGTGCAGTTGCCATGTCTGCCTTCAGTTCAGCCTCCCAGCAGCAAGAGAGAAAATCAGTTTATTTGTCAAACAAATTTCCTGTAATTCTGGAATCTCTTCAAAACCAGCCACAAAGGCAATGCTTTTGACAAACTGGTGAAGTCAGCGACACAAGAACCCCTGGAAATAAGAATTAATAGTCCATGAGTAAACCATTAGTCCAATGAGTAAGAGATAAACTGAAGAGCAGTGTAGGATGATGTCACTCACTTCATATTAATCTATCAATTCCCCTCTGCAAAGACTTTTTAGTTTGCAGAATAGTGGGAATAGGGTGGCAACATGTGGCTACTTCATGGCCTTCCTCTAAGACAGTGTTTTGTATGAATGAGGAGTCTAAATCTAATTGAAAAAGCTATCCTAAAAATTATTAGATTATTGATATATTGCAGAGACTGATAAAACATACTTAGACTTTGTTAAACTGAAGCTGATAAAGTTCTCGTAAATTTGTCTGTAAATACAGTTAGCGACCATCTGGTCATCTGAGAAATAGATGAGAACCATAAAAAGGGGCAACTTCTGTTTTATATGAACATCTGAGCAAAGTGTAAGAATATCTGGAAAACATGCTAAATAAAAAATAGTCCTTGAACTTTGACCCCAAATTTATATTCTAGAAATGGTTTAAAGGCTCTCTCTCCCTCTTATCCCCACTTTCTGGACTTATATGAGTTTCTGGAAGTAAAGACTTTGATGTTCAGCTAGCTCATTCCTTCCATCTTTTTTCTTCCTTCAAGCAGCAAGTAGGCCTGTTTTTCTGTCTCATCCAAGGCAAGCAGCATGATGTTGTTGCATTATGGTTTTATTTGCAAAAACCTTTCTTGAATGTTTGTTCTTGATTTTTTTTTTTTTGTTTTTACAAAAAATAAGCACTTTTTTCCAAGTCCAGCTTCCAGAGATACGTGAAAATACAATTTTATTTTGAAGAAAAAAGTTCTGATACCTAATCCTAGCGGTTTCAGAGTCGAACACGAAAATTCAGCTTTATTGGTACTAAGTAAGAAGGTAAAAACATGCTTTTATTATTTTCAGATCTCATAATTAAAAAGAAATCTAATGGTTAATTATTTGACTAATGCTAATTAATATTTGGGGCTGGCAATAGCAGTATATGTCACAGGCATTGACAGTAACCCATGGCAAAAAACATTCTGTCATATATTCACGTAATAGCAACGTTGAGATTGTGTACTAAGCTTATTTAACTCTGAAGGTAAGAAAAATTATGGAACACTGAGTAGACAGCCTGTCTCTGATTTAGAAATTTACTAGCAAAGATGCACACTTTGTATGTGCCATCTCACAATGAGTGCTTTTGGATTAAGCTGAATTTTCTTTTCTGTGTGAGACTTTCAAAAAAGCATATGTAGAATTTTTATGGATTTACTAAATGATATAACTAGTTTAATCATGAGGCAAGTAAGATAAGTTTAAAAGCTAAATTGTCCTATGAGGTGTGCTGAGAATCCTCTACTTCCTAAATATATAAATGTATAACACCAAAAGCAGTCAAAACTGACTTACAGCTTGAGAAAACGGATGTTTTTCTCACTGATTTAGTTTCTACCAGAGGTTATTCTTGTAAAATGTAAATATTTTAGAGGCTCATAAGTTTTTTTTAAAAAAGCAGAATAGCACCACCTCGTGCTGAACAAGGATTTTACGATCAATTCCAATCACTTTTTTGAGATTATTGCTGTACAGATGAGCTACAGCCTTTCATAATCACAGTCTCAGGTCAAATGATTAGAGACATAATGTTATCACTATCTCTATCATTAATGCTTCCTGACCCTTCTTTCTTATAGGCAGCCTTTTTTTTCCTAAATCTTTATACATTTCTTACCCATCTTTAGGGACTTTTAAATAAGTTCTTCTTGTAGCTTAAACATTCTGGACACAAGTAAAATGTTGTTGATTAAAATCTGTTTTCTAGACTTTTCTTTAGCTGGTGTAGATTTGAGGATGATGAAGAACGACAGCTAAAAGTGAACTTCGTCACTCTTTTTCTTTGTTTCTAATTACTTCTGGGCTTCCTCCTGGTACTCAGAATTTAAAGCATAATTGAGGTTAAGACCTACATCCTGAAAGGACTTCAGATCCCTAAAACATGTCAAAATCACGGGGAAGTTTAATGCCTGAGGATGTATCCCCAAGAATTAAATTTCTAGGCATTATATATTTATTTCTGCAAACAAAAGAATTAGAGATAGTGTCTCATTTTTAAGACATCTGTTTCCAGCTTGATATTTATATGGTCCTCAACTGAAGCCCACGGAAAGTATAAAAAATCCTTTGTATGTGACATCCCAGCAGGAACCCTAAATTCCGGCTACATCTTGAAGCTACTTACAATTATAGCTTAGATTTCAGTCTGTAGCTGCGCTGTAACTCTTAAGGCTTTCTGATTTTGAGGACTGCACAAATGATAAAAGGAAGCCAACATCTCATCCTTAAAACTGAAAAGGAACCCTTTCCCCCAAAGCTTAGTTGCGTCTCTCTTAACCTACCTTGCCCTTAAACAGTGGATAAAACTACTTGCGAAAAACGCTGAGCCTAATTTTGTTCCTGCTGACACTATCGAATGCTGACGCCGTTGGGTGACAAACTGCCACAAAACTTCTTATATTGGCAAAAGGTTTAACTGGCTTTGACTGTTACTTACTCTGAAGAACACGGAAGAACAAGAAGGTTTATTTCTGCTTGATGTTTTGTTTCTCTGTATTGCAGTTTACCATTCGTTCCTCCTCAGTGATTGATGGTAACATTATCCCGTTGTTGTTGTCCCATAAACGCCACTTTGTGTGCCACAGTTTTGATTATGTTACTTTTGAAAGATAACTTGCATATAATTTTTGTGAAATAAGAAAATTATTTTTATAAAACCAATACATTCATACAATAAACACCAATACATTCATAAAATAAACAAGCCAGTAACTAGGTAAACTGTCACAAATGGTTAGGGGACAGTTTGTGAGTTTGTCACAACATTATTTTGGAATTATTTCTGTGTTTTAATTTCATTTGTTTGAAGTATTAAAAACAACTAAAAAGTGGTATTTTTTTCTGATTAATGAGGCAGAACTAAGCACTTTTAAGTTCAGTAAATGCTGATCAGGAAGCTAAAGTAAAGAGATACTCAGGCCATGTCTTCAGGAGTGCACACAGCAGGAGGGCAGAGGTGTTTCAACTACCAAGCCAGAAACTTACACAAAAAGAGCTATACTGTATAAGACAGTTGCCTGACCCTAAAAGCGTGATCAAAGCTGGTTAGCTTGGGCACAGTGCTGTAACGATACATTACTGCTGCTGTTATATGTATCAGGAAATCAAAGCATTCACAGCTCTTAAAATAATTTATTTCTTAGATGGTTGCTAGCTAGATGATGAAATCCTGATGTTAATACAGTCTTTACGATTTCTGTCATTTGGGAGAGAACTTTGTAAATACGTTGTATCATGTCTTGGCTTGATTGCCTGTTGTCTTCCAGTATCCATGCTATTTCTCACTGTGTATACACATAAAAATCAGGACAATCATGTAGTTGTTCAGGACAGGGTGCTCTCTTACTGAGATAATGCAATTCTAATCAAACCTTTGTGCAACTTTAGTTTCTTCTGGTGTCTGAAACCTCATCTATTTGTTTGCCTTCCATCTTATTAAGGCACTTTAATCTGCCTTATTCTCCTGTTTCCTCAATTTCTTCCAAACTCTTCCAATTTCTTGGTCATCTTGATCCAGTGCATAGGATCATACAGCTGAAAGGAGACTGTGGCACTGCAGGGACAGCAGAGCTATCTAATACTCTGCCCCAAACCTCTGGAAGATTCACTCCTTAGCTATAGGTAGCGTCATGGCTTCTTTCTCAGTGTGTGTGACTGTAGATACATCACATTTCTTGTGCAAGCATGTCCTGAATGCGTGGGTTTACCAATAAGCAGGGTCTTACAGTTTGCAAGAGAGGCCGAGAGGCCTGCTATTCACTGTTTTAAAGTCAAACACTGAAAACATTCCACAGCCTATCTCAGTTCAGGGCAGTTTTACTTATCTTCTATGTTTCCTAATATGGCTGTATTTACAATGGGTTTGTTTTCAGTATTCACAGAGGAATTTAAAGATCCAACTAACCAATTGTGCTAACAAAGTATCACTAACTCCAAATTTTAATTTGCAAGCAAGAAACACTAGAGGGCATTGAAAGTTCTGTGCACATACATCTGGTAACTCCACAGTGCTCTACTGTAACAGCAGTCTTCTCATTGTGATTAACAAATAAAAGATTACTAACATGATGGAAAAAGCTGTGGAGGCCATGTGCAGACTGAAAAAAAAAGCAACTTCTGGCACTCAAATGACAAGTACAGTGATTGCTTTGGTCAGCATGCAGCACACACAATACAAACCAATGTAATTGAAATTGCACATGGATTTCTCTGAAAATGGAAGCAAACCAATATTAGGCACAGCCATTTCTGAAAATGGAATTGTATAACTTGGGAGTGGCAGCTGGTAGGGTTATATGTTTCAGCTTATCTCTGATCTGAGGAATAGAATTATTTTTTTTTCCCACATGCATTGTAGAAATTATGTCCAAAATTAAAAAAAAAAATACTGATAATATCACTAGGGTCTGTTTTAAGTGAGTTCTAAACTGCACGTGGTCTCACAAAAAGAGAAGGAAAGTAAAGACAGAGTGATTACACACAAAGGGGGGATTTTAGGAGCCATTTGTCAGTGATAGGAGAAGAACTTGCAAGATAGTTCTTTGATTTTCCTGCAAAAAAATGCAGGCTTGCAGAAACTTCTATGTCTTGTAATACACATCAATGATCTTTCTTCCTGGAAATAATAGTGCAGGAAAAATTCTGAGGATGCAAAGAGTTCCTGAGACAGAACTGTATGTATGGGATATAACAGAGGAAGGTCTTCCTCTGAGCAAAAAGGTTGCTTACCGTCCCTTACCTCTTTATCTGTTTTAGATGTCTGTGTGTGTCTGATAGGTCTGTATATGGCAAACTTCAAAGAGGGTATTCTTTTGAACAGTGCAAATGCTGCCACAGTGCCAAAGGGAGTGATGCGGAGTGGTGCGAGGAAAGTCCTGCTTCTCTGATCCCTATCAGTTTTGCAAACCTGCGCAGAGCTATGCACCATCACAGGCTGGGGTCCAACATACTGACATTTATTGCTGTTTTACTTGTATGTAGTTCTGTCACCATTCAAATCATTTAAAAATTATTAGACCTGGATGTTTTTTCCTCAGTCATTTTGCATATTGCTAAACTACCCAGCCCATTTAGCTATTCAACATCATCTGTCACAACTGAGCTGTTCTTAGGGATTTTAGAGATTTCCATATCAAGAAAAAGATGTTACTCAGTTTTATGACTGGGAGTTTTTGTTTGGAAAAATCAGAGGAAATGAAGCCTACTTGATAGAGAACACATTGATGTCATTATCAGGGACATCACTGCAGTGAAGCAGAGGAATAGAAAACTGGATCCAATGAAACTGTTGTGTCCCGTGACTTTAAAACAGTCCCAACAAAGGCATATTCCTATTAAATAGTGAAGACACATAGTAGATAGGAATCCTGTGAAGTATGTTCTACAATGAGAAAACAAGCAGACAACACTTCTTTTCCAAAAGGGGATTATCATCTATTGCTATTTTAAAGCTTTCGTGCAGAATCCAGTGTAGAATGTAGTATTTGACTTGCACATCAAGTAATGGTGACTAAAATTGTGCTTTAACAAATAGCAAATAAATTATTTAAAGATCTGAATTATGTACTATGGCTACAAAACAGATTATGCTTTCAAATAAGTATGTTTTATAGGGGAAAACTAAAGGAAAACAAGTTTTTTGTCACAGGATTAGTGTTTCAAATTCACTTTCAAAAAATCTGACCAAATTAAAGATAAAGTGAAATATAACCACTTCTGAGAACACTGGTTGTATATTTATCTGGTAACAACAAGAATCAGGAACAATGTTTAGCAAGGGAGAACATCAAATGGACTTTCTCTACCTGTCATAAGCCCCATGGATTACAAAAATAACATACATCTTACTACATCCTTCACAAGTTGTCAATAAAAATTTGTAAGGCTTGAGGTCACACAGAAATGTTGCAAGAAATTACAGAAAATCTGCAGTGGAAGCTTACAAAATGAAGACCAGAACTCCCATAGCATTTCCCAGTGGAGCAGCATCAGATTTGTTTTTGTCAGTTCCGGCTTTTGTGAATAGGGGTTTTTTTTTCCATTATGACAAACTGCTAGAGTTTCCACTAGCTGTAGTTTTCACCAGAACAATTACACCATGGGATCTGAAAATGTTTCCGTTCAGTCTCAGATGCTGTGGATTCTGCTTTTTGCTAGCAGCTGTTACAATAGGGAATTTAGATGCAGGCAGATGAGATAAAGCCCAACACTGATGAGACGGGAGTTACTAAATGAGAGGTCTTGAGGAACTGAAACACAGTATCTGCACCTTCTGCACAAGAAATACTTTGTGTTTTGTCATTATATTTATCTTTAAAGCTTGTTTTCTTTACCAATTAAATATTTTTCTGTTCATAATCAATTGTAGCTAAGAACTTGTGCTGCTTATGAGTGAGCAATTGTTGTCCAACTCAGGTAGTGGTGAAAGATACAATCTTTTTTCTAGCTATGGCTAATCAGAAAAGTATTTTGGCTTCTTTTGGCAGTGAACTTGCCACAGTGTTCCATGCCTTTAGCTGCAACTTTCATGTTCCGAACAACATACATTTTCATAGCTACTGTACCAGCAGAAAAGAGGAGACAATGTAACTGACATTCAAGGTCTATTGTGGTAAGTAGAGATGTATTATTACTTTCTCTGAGCCACACTGTTGTGGGGTTTCTAACATGTTACTGGCACAAATCAGGTAAAACATGGAATGTATTTGTAGCCAGGTTGAAGAGTCAGCTGCATAACCAGAACCTAGCCAAAATGCATTAGAATAAAGCATTTTATACGGACTCTTGCTGCTGTCTAACCTGATTATAACAGCTTTGTCTTCATTAGGAAAAAAATGTATAATGAGTTGAACATTAAAATCATAGTGTATTTAAGGCAGAAGTAATTACATTTTTAGATGATTAAGATAACAGAAATGATCCTTCTCAGGAGAATCTTAAGACAGGGCCTTTAATGGTGGAATGTGCAAATTATTTGTGCATCTTTACTGTGCACAAAATACTTGTTTGACTGCCTAGTAACATTCAGTAGTTTACTGAGGAAGAAAACCAGGATTCATGAGGAAGCTTTTAAGAAAAGAAACCACTTCAGCAGATTGCCAAACAGGAAAGCAATATTGAAACTACACAGTGTGTTGAAGGAGACTGGCATGATCTGTACAGTGAAAATGAAAAATCTTCAGTTAATATGCAACATAAAAGAGTCTAACTTAAAACTGTCTGTAATCTCTGGTACCTGCTGCACAAACCACTTCAACTTATGTTTACCTAGAGCTCTCTTAAGCACAAGTGGTTTATACTAAGAAAAATTCAACTGCATTACAGCAGAGCACATACCTTCAATTTGAAACAGCATGCCAAAATAATACCAAGGCACTCTAGAAACTTCTATAAAGGCAGAACTAATGCAGCTCTGTTTTTATTAATGCCCAGTTATGTCAAGATGCATAACAGACCTTCATGATTATAATAAATCAATGACAAGGTATGCAATAAAATTCATACTGTAGCTTGGTGTTATGTTTTCTGATTGGTAACTGATGAAGTCATACTATGAATTTACTGGAGACTGTTGGAAGGGTAAGGTGTAATCATATTGTTTAGATTATGCACTAGATTCCATCTTATCATAAACTATAAAGTACACCTATTTTTTTCAGAAGTATTATTTGAAACATTTAGAATATTTCTGCTTGTGTTACACATGGACATTGTTTTTAAAAACTTCTGAAAGAAGGTAATTTAATAGCTTACTGATCATACTAGCTCTGGCAATTTTTATTGTATTGACAAGTACCAGAGTGGTGCTGTGCATACCTTTGGATATTTATTTGTTACAATATCCTGTGTTCTTCTTTATTTCACTGAATATGAATGTTCAGAAGAGAGAGGAATAGCTGAAGAGAAATGAAAATAGCAGCTGGTCAGTGCAATTAAGAAGCCATTCTGAAACTTGGAGAATTGTATTCTCAGCTTTGAAGTCTGCCATGAAGAAAGAAATAAAACTTTGTGATTTATATTTCTTCAGTTCCATAATAAGTAGAACTCTGGAACGTGTGCAAGTTTTTAAAGAGTGGGTCAGAATCTGACTTGAAGATAGGGCTTGCAGAAGAATTTCTCTCATTTCATCGTAAGCATTGCGGAATGGAGTGAGAGTGCAAGTTTAGGATGTTCTTTTGCTCCCCCTAAAGAGCAGAAAAGTACCAACAAGTTCCCTTTTGAAATCCTTTTGAATTATGGTTGTGTCCTGATCACTTTCATCATTCTGCAGAACAGCAGAGGCAACTCTTTCAGCTCTGTGAAGGGAGAACACTAAGAATTGCCCGATAGCTGGTTAAGGAATTCTGTAAATGTTAAGGAGTTATATTTCTGGAGGGAATTCCAGTTTGATCTCCCCCACAAAAGATGCCAGAAATAACAGCAGGATGTTACTGATTAAAGGCTGGAAAATGCAGCAGATACCATTTTACAAAGGACTAAAGAAAAAGATCATATTCTGCAATTTGAAAATACATTAGAGCAAACATTTAAAAACAGTACTTATTTCATTATTTGTAATTATTTTTAATTTTACAAATCATTATACCTAACAATAACTTATAGTATAGAATCATAGAAAGTTTTGGGTCAGAAGGTACCCCTAGAGGTCATCTAGTGCAACTCCCCTGCTGTATAGCTAACTTTTAAATAATATTTCCGTATTTGAAAGCTTTGCTGGTCTTATCTGAAATAAAATGTGCTTTATGCTCAATGTTAAAGTGTTTTATCGAGTACAGGGTTTAATGGATTAAACTCCGCTTAATCTGCAGATACTGTTGAAAACAGTCCCAGCTAGTTGCTTCCCCAGAAATCATGGGAACTTTGCTTGAGTACTGAGCCCAGGAGAGAGGCCAAGTAACAACTGACTGCAAATTACTTTGTACAGTGTTATCCAACAAGAATTGCCTGGGATTATTTTACCCTTCACGTGTTTAAGTATATTTTTGCAATACTTCCCCTAAATGACAGTAACAAGCTCCTGATAGCCTTTCTCTATACCGTGGGTCATTAAGCAAGATCTGAACCAGCAACTTTCACTGCTGTTGCATGGACCAGTGCTTTCTGAGCAAAAGAAGTAATTATCTGCCTGGTCGGAGTACTTAGACAGTACCCACTGGGAGAACATAAAACCTGTCCTTTTTATCTAATTATGCAAAAAAATTATCCTAACCCTCCTAAAATATCCTAGACATCCTTCTCACCTCTAGATTATTTTACTTAGTAGAACATCCGGAAGATACCTCTCTTTTGCCTATCAGTGAATTAAAACCAAGAAAGTTTTTTTAAACTAAAGCCACTTATTCCAAAGGCTCTTTGTGCCAGTACGGTTGGAATGAAAAATGCTAAGCATCCTGGAAGAGCACTGTGCTTGTTAGTAGTGAAAATGCCTATGTAATACTTCTGTTACATGTTACAGCCTAATCCCATATTATTTAATATTTGTTCATACACTTGTCAGAAAAAAACATACCAAACTTGTTTGTACCTGAAGTGTTTTATTATTTCAGTGGAAGTGTTGGGAGCGCAAGCACAGACCTTGGAATATGCCTAAAATGCCAAAAGTCATTTGTGCTACGTAAGACAGTAGTAACAGTAATTTTACCAGAAGAATGCAACAGAAATAGTGGTCCCTTTATTTAAGCACCTCAGTTGTATTAAATGGTCCATCTCCACAATTTTCAGATCTATAAACAAGGTTATGGGAAAAGGACATGTTTGCTTATGCTCATAAATACCAGGGAATACTGTTCAGGAGATCTGATTCCCACTCTAATGTTCTTGCCATTAGTTATGGCTACCATATCTGGATATGTCAACTTTTTCCCATTGGAAATTCTGACCAGATTTTGAAGATCCTTTCTGTTTCTCCAGCATTATGTCTATGAGGCCATGGATGCATTTTATTATGTCCTACTATTGTTTTACACATACACAGTATCTTTTGCAGCATCACTAATATTTCAGGTCTCCTTCATAGGTTTAGACCATCTGCTTGTTTCACAGGCACATTTTCTATCAGGGAAATCCCAGGCTGAAATCTGTGAGCACTATTTTGCAGAACTTCAATATCAGTTCAATGTCTTTCTGTCTTGTGTTTCACTGGAAAGCTCTCTAAGATGAAATAACATTTACAGTGCATTTGCTGTTCTGAGTCTCTGTATTTCACTGTCCGTCCCTCTGGTAATCAAGCTGCACCTACTTTTCTCCCTTATTGCTTCCTCAAATTTTCTTTCTTTTTTCTTTAAAGCTAGCTCTGATACAGAGTTTCTTATTGTAACTATTTCAATGTTCAGCAATACTACCATCTCTCCCTGTTACATAGTAAATGCAATGCATTGTTTTGAATTGGGTCCAGATGCTAGGGTGAATTATGAGACACATGCTTAGCTTTGTACATAGTGAGTATTCCTACTCAGAACACAGCTCAGTGTGTGCCATAATTCTTCACAAAAACAGGACGCTAGAAATAGGGCATTTAGAAAATTTTTAGGACAACAACCTTGAGTTTATTACATCTAGTACGATTGTGGCTGGACTTTCAAACTGGACAAAATTTGCATTCTAGATTACTCTGATATGTGGCTTTATTAAGGTCAATGTGGTTCACATAATAACAATGTGGTTGATGGCATTTAGTGGCACATGCTTTTAAAAAATGCACTTAAAAAAATTCCCTTGAATATCTGAATAACAATCCAAAATTCACAATTTATTCACTGCCTTGCATTTAAGGAATTAGGGTTTGTTTAAACCCAACAGTACAAAAGGATAGCCTTAACTATGTTGAATTATGAAGGTTTTCCTGTGTTATCATTATGAGCAGCCCTTTGGAGATGCCTTTTACTTTGATTTTAATTATTCTACCCAAAAAAGGTATGCTGGGTAAACCCACGGGAGTGAACAACTGTAAAGGACAGAGTTGGGGGTCTTTGACTTTCCTGATGAACCAAATATCCAAGCTCTGCAAAACAAAAATATACCACCCCATGTTAAAACACAGTAGTGTATACTAATATTTGTTCAGTGTCTATCTTATTTTAATAATACGTTATTCTAGAAGAGGGACTCGTTAGAGACACTAGAACAGAGGCCGTGGAATTTTCCATTCCTAGAGATATGCAACACTTCATTGGATGTGACTCTGAGCAGCTAGCCTTGCTCTGACCAGGGTGTCGTGCCAGCTGACCTCCTGCAGTCCTTTGCAACCTGGTTTATTCTATGATTCTATGACAACACATGTCATTTTTGCAGATCCCCAAATATTGTCTACTAGTAAATGGCTGTGGACAGCCCACAGAACAGAAACACAAGCTTACAAAACTGAACAAGAAGCTAGGAAGCTTTGCGATATTTTTGAAGGTTCAGATTTTCCTTTCGGCATACTATAGAGTTATAACCACAGACAGTTCTTTGTGTATGGTGAAACGGTATTTTCAGAGCTTGTAAATGGTTCAGTGATAAAATAGAAGGTTCTTTACTATGGTACAACCGGACAATGTTTCTCCTCAGTAAAACTAGAAAAGAACATGGTGTACTTTCTACTGACTTTACAGCTGAGATATTCCTTCTGCATTATTATGTAAAAATATAGTCTAGCATCATTGTAAAGGGTAGCAGAGTTATCGTTTTTGTCTAATCTAGTATAAATGATACACGTGAACTTTTATAATCCTAGGCTTGTGGGGTGAGCAGAGGCCTCAAGGACATCTGTTTCAAGGAGTATCTATTTGGAGATACTGCAGATCTAATCTAACTCACTTCACTGAAGCAGTCCAGAGTGTACTTAGGCAATCAGACAGATCCTTAGAAGTGTAGATGTTTGTATGACACAGCAGTTCTCAGACCTATGTGCTTGCAAGTCTGCTTTCCTGTGTGACTTCTGCCTTGCCTTCCGCTCTGGCAGCCGACTGTCCATTGGGCTTGTTCATTCTGGATGGGAAAAGCTCTGGCTCCAGCTGGGGTCATGGCTCCTAATTGGGGAGCAGCTTGTCTAACCAGGTCTTCGGAAACTAAACACAGTATCTCTTAGTAAACTGCTTCAGAATTTCCTGATGCTGGCAGTTTTGGAAGCTTTTTCCCTAATATCCAACTGGATTTTCATTTA
>Ga0065711_1039486_pt1 | contig 17805 bp, 9 predicted proteins | sample Hoacrofraction12_FD_59098 | JGI IMG/M metagenome (GOLD analysis project Ga0065711, IMG submission 59098) | Hoatzin crop microbial communities from Cojedes, Venezuela - Epithelial fraction 12 v2 (version 2) | ecosystem: Host-associated > Birds > Digestive system > Esophagus > Crop | place...
GGACCTTGTCCAGGCGGGTCTTGAATATCTCCAGAGAAGGAGACTCCACAACCTCCCTGGGCAGCCTGTTCCAGTGCTCCGTCACCCTCAGAGGGAAGAAGTTCTTCCTCATCTTCAGACGGAACTTCCTATGCTTCAGTTTGTGCCCACATCAGGCTCAGCTTATTATGCTCAGCTCTTTCCCATTTTTTTTTAATTATTTGAAATAAGGTGCATAAAATATTAGAGCCTGGAAAAGCAAAGGGAAGACAAAACTACTAAGTGTGTGACTCTGGTTTAGTAAGTTATGTGTTTCAGTGGATCCAGTCACTGCTGAAAACCAGGCCTCATCTTCGCTTGCCTCTGGTCAAATTTTTGGGAAGATCAAAATAAATTTGGTTGGTTTTATTTTGACATCTCTTGATGCTTCAGGCTCATGACTGCGTTATTTTCACATTCCAAGCTTGACATACAGACTAATATACACAGAAAGAGGTATGTTGTCAGCAAAAAAAAAAGTGTAATTTGGTCTATAAAAGCATCAACAGCACGTTTACAACGCGGCAGAGCTGTTTAAAGCTGAACATCTTAACAGTGATTCATGGAGGATGGATGTGAACATGGGCACAGGCGAGATGCTGATGTCCTCTTCGCAAAGGTGGGAAACAGCATTAGACAGTGCCTGCAGCCGCAGCCTCATCCGCAAGGAGTAGGAGCTGGAAATGCTGCTCTCCTGATAAAATACCAGAATCCAAGCAGACCTGCAAAGGACGATTTTTGTACAGGCTTTGAAATTATCTTTGGCCACAGAGAATGGGCAAAAGCTTGTTGTGTCCTCCAATCCCGACTCCTGATCAACATTTGATTTCTAAAAGCGTGGCAATCTTGCATGTTCTTTTTAGTAACAGCATGTGTTCTCTGTTCGTAGGAAATCAAAGTTGTATGATGTTTACATTTCAGCAGCGTGCTTCAGTGAATGAGTTTAGCCATTCAAAGCAGAGCTACTTTTAAATAATATTAAGATAACAAGAAAATCATGGAACAGACGACCAAATGAAGTTACATTCCTCACCTGCTAAAATTACTTTCTTAATATGCCATGTGTTGCCTTAGCTTCTAAGGTCTGGAGGTAAAATAAGCAAGGGTCTAAAATGCAGCTGCTTAACCCGTTTGTGAGGAATAATGTAATGGCACTCGTGACCTTTGTGTATCTGGACCATCCCCTTCCCAAAGTGAGACTCGCCCTCCCCAGCTAGTGGGGAGCATCCTACCCAGCAGCCAGGTGGCACTTTTCTGCTGGGACAAAATTTTAGATCCTTTCAGACATCTTTTCACAAGATACTTATGCATTGGTACACTGCCCGTTCTGAATGACAGCTACGGGAAAGCACCCCAGGGGTCACTTATAAGGTCTGTGGTACCCTAAGGTACCTTGGTTATGTCTGCATCATGCTCAGCCATGCTGCGTAGGTACACCTTTGTGTTTCAGGAGAAAATCTACTCCTTTAACCATGAGGAGAAGCTGGACAAAATTTTATTTATCTAGAAATAATGTCTTTTTTGTCCTCTTCAGGCAGCGCTTGTTTAGGTAGTAGCAAGAGGCCTCTTTTGCAAGGTGTACAAAGAAGGGAAAAAATAGCCAGCTCTAAGGTACACGGTCACTGTAAAGAAAATGGAATTCACTACCTAGTTTCTCACATCAGTATGGCCTACAAATGCGCTGGACAAATCCCCGTGTTTATAAAGGATGGAGAGGTTCCTTGGTGTGTCACCTGCAGAGCGAGGACCTGGCACCAGCTGGTCGTTTGCCTCTTTGTGTCCCAGCCTTGCTCAGCTCGTGTGAATTCTTTACAAGTTAAGCAAGGATCTCTGGAACTCACATTCCATGCAGATGAAATGTAAATCCACACTGAGTATTTGCCAGTGACGACTGAAAAATGTGTGTAGGACACTGTTATTAATAAGTGAGAAAAGGCAAAGCATGACCAAAATCCATGCCTTTGAAATCAGTGAAGTTCTTTCTGTTCATATTGGTGAGCCATGGAAGTATAGGTGCATTTGTGTGAACAAGATGGAAAACAATCAGAAAGAAAACTTAAATCACAGTAGTGTAGGGAGATAAATACAATCACAACTGTTGTGCAAGGATTGGTTGCCGTGCCCCTGGCATGTGGTTTTTGTCAAAACACCGCCGAGCAATGGGTATTTTCTGGGTGTGTATCACAGCACATACACAAAAAGGGGAGGGGACACTCAGTGACACATTCTGATTAATTGGTTAACAGGAGCTTCCTCATACTCATTACAGCTATTCAGCCATATCTGTTTCTGAATCTGAAGACACAATTTTATCTGAGAGTCCATATGGCTTATCAGGAAACTGTCCATATAGAAAACTACCACAATCCTGAACCAAGATAATATTTCTCTAATAGACCATAACAGCTCGGGAAGAGTCAATAAGGTCGGTCATTTGAGCATGCATTTTGATATGCATTCTACCTATCCAAACACGAGTCATTTACATTGCCGGCTATCTGCCTGGTAAATCCATGGTTAGGTAATTCTTGTAACGCTGGAATTTTTTTGCAAGAGAGATTATAAAGATCACTTGAATGTATTGTAGTCCATAGACTAATTTGGAAATTACTGAGTATTTGCCTGATAGATTGTAATAGACTCTGATGCAGCTGTTGGCTTTTATCAGCTAAACCCATATTTTGATATGTAAGCAAATTTGAAAAAGCAAAGTATTTGCACAATAATCAGCCAGGCTACTCTGTCTGACTAGCAGCATCCTGTCTGCTGTGAGTCACCAGGTTGATGAGAGGAGCGGACTATCTGCTACTGGGGCCCAGATCTGGCAGAAACGAGCCATTACCGTAAATTCTCTCTTATCCCTTCAACTCAGAGAAGCCCAGGAGTATGAAGAGCAGATTGCTGAGGGTTAACGGCTGAGTAGAAAGTGTCGAGGTAACCCTGCTCACCTAATCCCTTACAGCTCCACAGAGTCATCGGGCAGGGAAGCCACACTCACCCTGAGAGTCCTGAGCGGGTCCCTGGCTGTGTGTTCAGAGCCTTGAACAGTGTAGTTAAATAGGCTTCATCTTCCATTCTCTCGTTATTTTCTGTTCTGTTTTCCCTCTGTTGGAAAAGCAAAGGAAAATAAAGAGAAAAATGGAGAGAAAGCAGGGAGTATGGGAATATGGAAAAAGAAAATTAGCAACGAGATGTTGTTCAGGTTTTATTTCTGTGTTTGGATACCATTCAAACTGAAGGATCAGAAAATTTTCAAACACAGGTTTTCATGACAAAGGTGCTTAAAGAGAATCTTTTTGTCATTTTTTTGGGGTTTTGGTTTGTTTTTTTTAAGGCAACATTTTTGGCAAACCAAGGCCAAGAAAATGTAAGCCTTCCAGAGGAGGGACCGTCCGAAATCACAGTGGCCCCCCAGCATAAGCTCTGAGAGCCCATAGTAAAAGGGATGAAGGTGCCTCTCCACTGAATGTAGAGGGACCCCATGTGGCTGGTGCAGACCGTGTGCCTGCTTCCTAAATGACTCAAGTTAGGGGACAGGAAACCTACTCAAATGCTGCTTTTTCACCAGATCGTCTCATTGAAGAAAAATGGAAAAGCAGCCAGGCAGTACCGGCCTTTCCACCAGTTTTCCATAAGTTATCAAAGCAAATCTCCCCATATTTCAAGGTTCACAATACTTTTAAGTAAATTGATTTCAGAGATGTGTTTATGCCATCTCCACGTCGTTTGGTGGCATTTCCAGAAGAGGCAGGAGGTGCTGACACTGAGTGGAACAGGGAGGGAGTTACTCTGTCTTGGAACCACACAGAGACCTTCCTTGTGTGCTAGAGTTTCGGTAGGTCTCAATGCAACTGTGCGTGGACTTGCGGTTATTATCCTTATGAGACACTTATGAAGTCAGCCACAGAATACTAAATTAAAATTCTGATAAATAATGTAAACTGAAATGAAAATTTTTGTCAGATCTCACTTTTCTGGAGGAGTATCAATAAAATAGCAGTTGATGTAGTGCCAATAAGGTAGTATAATGAAAGGTAGTATTCAATTTCCTTGAAAATGCATTTAGATTTGATTATTGAGGGTCTCTTGTCAGTTGTTAAGCTGCTAGAACAGGCATCAAGGCCTAATAGAATGACTACATTACCCAAACCCTTCCTACTAGCTAAATAAATACATAGAATTCATATTCCATTGGAGCGACTGAAGAAGCAAGTTGCTGCGAGACAGAAATGGAGGTGGCATGAAGAAATGAAGACTCTGACTGTAGAGCTTGCTCCAATCACTGCAGCTTTGCCTTGGTTTTTAAGAAGAGGATTAGAAAGGAGTACACTGAAAAGGAATGGGCCTATTTCTGCCCAGCTATGTCTTGCCCAGCTTGCAAAGTGAATGATGGGAGAAAATGAGCCTTTCCCTGGTATCCCCCGCTTACATTGATGTAGCGTAAAGGTATCCAGGAAGCCCCAAGCTTGTTACTGGGTATGCTGCGTGGTAACTAAGCATGCTACATTTAATTTGCTTTGAAGCAGCAACACAGGTTCAACAATGCATCTCTCTGAGGCTTCCTAACATACCTTTGTGTCCTGTCCATCACCTACCAGCTTCGGTCCTGGTTCTTCTTCACTTGCTGCTGCCATCAAACCAGCAATAGTTGTGGCAGATATTCTCGACAGCACTCCTATCCCAAGCCCGTCTCTGACCATCTCCTGTGGTGGTCTTCAAGTAGCTTTTGTCTCAGCAAAGTAAACATATGCATATTTCTAATCAAAGAACAGTTCTAAGTGCAGCCATCACGTTATCCCTGTTTTAAGGAGGAGGGATTTGAAATGAACACTTACTAAGGTTAGGAAAGCAGTGTTTGCCATCAGTGAAAATGGTCCATGCTTGAAGCATGTATTTAAGCGGTTTGCAGAATCACAGCCCCAGTCACCTCTGTGCCTCAGTTTCCCCATTATCACTGGGGGAGATGCCTTCTACTCACGTCACAGTTGTGCAGTGAGCTCCCACTGATCATATGCTCATAATGAGCTGGAAAAACACCATTAGCTTTTCCAAAGGTCTAAATTGCCTCTCTTTAATTTTAGCTGGTTTTGTTCCTAACTTCCAGCGTTCCCTCCCTGTAGAGTGCGTCTGTGCGCGATTTCTTTATTGGTAAAATTAAAAAGCATCAGGAAAGTTCCTGAATAACAAGGTGCAGCACTCCAGCCTCCTGGAGTTTAATTATATTTGTATGCCCACTCCTGCCTCAGTGACTCTTTCAGAGGTTCCCACTCACAGCTGCAGCTAAGCGGGAACATCTTCAGGTGACAGACTGAGAACGTATGTTCCAGTACAGATATTAGTGTGTATATAGTTTTCCATTCCTCCTATGTTTCTCCCTTCCGTTCACTGATTTTAAAATCACACACTTTCAATTTAAACCCCAACATACCTTGTTATTTAAAAAAAAAAAAGTATTGCACACCTTCATCCCTCACCTTCCACGGAGTTTCACACATTATTTGCCTGCTTGCTCACCCTCATTCCTGGATTGACAAGGGACTCTCACAAAGCTGGTGATCCTCTTCTTTGACCATCTCCTTGTCATCCCAGCAGAGACATTTCCCACACCACAGCGTTCCCATCTAGGGTCTAAGCTGGCAGTGACTATGAAAGCTTCAGATCCAAATCAAGCTTTGTGACACAACCGATCTGTTCCTCATAAGACTCTGTGGAGTCTCATGGCTCTTATGGCATTATATTTGCCTGAAAAATTCAGAATCTGGTGAATACTGTCAAGCTCTCAATGTTGAAGGCGCTTGCACTAGTGGGGCGGGGGGAAGCCATGATTCTGGGCTGACATTTTTAGATCTGCTTCGACCACACTTGTGCTGCTTTTGTGTTCACCTTCTTTGAATAGTCCTGTGATTGAATCCTGTGTCCATTAACATTCGCTGAAAGTGAACCTCAGAGCTGTACAGATATTTGCAGAAGCAGCGGTTTACATTTGCACACTCCAGTATTCGTAGATAAAAGCACTCGCTCAAGGAACAAAATCACTACCATTTAGCCCGCCAGTCCCATGCAAAGCTGTTTATTACCCACAAAGAACTGATTTTCGATCCTGCTATAGAGATTTTTTTGCTTGCTCATAGAAATAATTGTGTATTTAAATAATCCAAGAAAATCACTACTTTCTGTAGATCTGTGCAAGTAGAAGAAAAGCTCAGACAGATGATATATTATAAAGTATTTGTTCATAATTTGGATCCTCCTGCCACAAAAGTGTGACCTCTTGTAGATGTTAGCAGTATAGAAACTATGACACACAGCTGAGCAGATACAGGCTTTTCAGCGGAGATGTTACACATCCACCTGACACAGTTAATTAAAATGTCACTTCTATAGGAGTAAAGGGAGATGAATGTGAGCCAAACAGCTGAGCAGAGAATTTTGTTTTGCCTTTGAGCAATTCACTGTAATTTTGTTTAAACACAGGGTGGTTTTTTCCCATTGTATTGATCAGTATAAAGCTACAAAATTTACCCTAAAAAACCACTAGCATATTCAAACTGTTTTCTTCACAACTTACCACTTATTGGTCTTAAACTTTTCAGCCTATTCAGGGCGGTGGCCTGGCACAGCAACATCAGTGCAAAGACTCCTTTTGATTTCAGTGGGAGTTATTACAGTCTTGCTGGGAGGGTGTTTAGCATCAAATGCTGTACTAAGTGATGATGTGGGGTTAAGTCGTCCTCCGTCAGGGTGTGTGAAGTAGCATGTGGTTTGTTGAAAATGTTGCCTAAATGTAAATGCTAAATTGGCAGAAATGTCAGGAGCGTGTTGATGATGTGTGTTGGTGGCACAAAGCTGGGAGGTGTTCCCAAACAAAGAAGAACTGGTATGTTGAGCAGAAGGAAATACATGACGCTTTGGACTGGAATAACGGAAATAGGGTGAAATTCATTCAAGGTGCAAAATACTAACTGATACATTTGCAGCTCACATCCCAAACACCTCCTGTAAGGTGAGAGGTCGTCACTGGGAAATGACTAGAAGGTCATGAGTTGATCATAGGGCAGCTGTGAGCTACCAGCCCAGGGCACTTGTAAGAAGGCTGTCCTCAGCTGTGCCAGGAGTAATGTTTCTAGGGGAGCTGAGGCTGTGTTAAGCTAAGTATCATGATCTGGTGGGCTGATCTAATAGCTCACTACTGCCTTAAAAATGGCGACGTGAGTCTTCTGCCCTTTCCCTACTCTCAGCGACATGCTCCCACTCTCTCCTGTGCACCATCTCTAGCTTTCCTCACGCCCTTCTCATGGTCTTCTGCTGCCTGTCAGTCCAGTCTCCTGTAATTTTTGGTAACCAAAGAAAAATATAGTTTTGCTGAGTTAATGAGCTGCATCCATTTGCAGAGGGTTCCAGAGAGACCCAGACATGCCATGTGGTAAATGACAAGAGTGTGTAGCAGTGAGCAGAGGTGGGGAAAAGGAAAAGGAGCAGGTCCTTCTTCTACTGCGAAGTGGCTGTTAGGTCAGTGCATCCCATTTTGGGAAAACTGCTGCCATAGTGTCTTTGAGTAAGGCTTTGTCTGGGTAGGAGCTCATCTGAAACATTGCATACACTGTGATGGTCGCACAGGGATGGATCTTTTGGTGGTGTCTTTGCAGAGCAGCCAAAGAAAGGGTGTTCAGACCTCCAGAAATGCTCCTGGGCAGTCAGAGATTGGGACTTGCTTGCCGGTTGAAAAATGTATACTGCCAGGTGCCAGCCTCTGTGAGAGAGTTATTCCTAGATCTCTAGTCTGTGATAGCAACTCATCAACAAGAAGCAGACAGTCTCAGACTCCTTGGAGTCTGGCTTGCCAGCACAGAAGTGCTTCAAACACCATTATATGGTCCTTTTTGTAAACCTGTTAGGGTTTTTTTTTCCTTCTACTGAAAATCTGGTCCGGAACGTGATTCCTCTACTCAGTAAAAATCTACCGATTTTCAGCGAAGTTTATTTAAGACCAGTGTACACAGGAGATCAAGTAAACTCAATGGCTAAAGAAGAGAGGAGGCACTTAGCAAGATATATGGCCAGGCTCTTAGCTACCACGTTGAAAGCAAATGGTCACGAGGAAACAAATACAAAAGGCAAATCTACTCGGGGATGGTGACCAACCTCCAGTACCTGGATTCCCCAAGAGCCTTTTCAGCTGCCAGACCTGGGAATCGAGCTCCTGGGCACACCCTGCCTTCCAGATGACTTCCCCATTTCCATTTCTACTCATACTCCTGATGTTGTACCAGCTTTGGGAGCTGGTGACCTGGTTTTCATCCAATAATCCCTTGCTGGGCATCACTTCAGCATCGAGATCTTTCACGGTAGAGCCACTTACCCATCTTTGTCAGAGGGGCTTTGGCAGATGTTACATAATGTAAACAATCTTGCTGAGTCTCCCAGGACCCAAATCTGGAGTAGTAAGATGGATCCTATCATCCTTTCCCATGTAATCCCCTTGCAGTAGCCATGCCATGCAGCGCTCTCTCCCCTTGCAGAAACTCCTTTACTGCTGTGCCCAGTCTGCAGGTCTCGGCATCTTTGAAGCGATGCCCTGGGAGGACACAGCACAGGGTTGAGGAGTGCCGGGGCCCAGATCCAACCAGTGCTTTTCAAGAGAGCCTGGAGGCTGGGCAAAACATGAAGGATGAGGTGGTTTCTGTCTTTCAGAAGGTGCACAGGGAAATAGGTCTGGCACACAGAGCCGGAGGTGTTCAGAGGAGAGGTGTGAGAACCAGGTGATTTATGTCTGCGTACACATGAGAGAATGAGAAACAAAGTTTCGAACTGGCAGTTGATTTGAGTTTTGTATGATTATAAACTGAAACTCCAAGCTGTAATTAATAACCTGAGCCTGGACTGCACCTGTTATATGGAGTTGCTAACACATCTCTATAAAATGTTTTGCAAGGGAGTAGCTGGACACAAATTCTTTGAAACTTATGATTTCCAGCATGTTACCAACTGTCTGCGAAGACGGTCCATTGTGGTAACACATGGCAGCAGACATGGCCACGAAACGCTGCTTGGAAACACCTTTTGCAGCAATTGTTTTCACTTTTTGTGTAACTCTTTTAAGTTTCCTGTGGCCCATTTCCCCCACCTTCCCCTCTGTTCTTCAATAAAATAAATGGAATAGTCATACGTGAAAGAATGTTTGAAGACCATTAATGCTATTTTAATAGTCGTATGTGAAAGAATGTTCAAGGACCATTAATGCTATTTTAATTTATGTGTTTATGTCATAATTCACTCATTCTGCTTTGAAGTCAGTGATTTATACCCACGGCTCAAAATTCAGATTTGGGCTTCAGGCTGTGTGGTTTGGGCTGAGTTGGCATTGCCATGTTTTGACTTTGTGGATGGGCTTTTTAATACAAAATTCTTTTGACTTGACAGGCCTAAAAAGGGGGCAAAAGCACCCAAATGCTTTTAGCTCTCCTCTTACACGACTTCAACAATAATACAATAATTTTAATTTTAAAGTGCACTAATGCCATTTTAATCATTTATTCAGCAACTAACATAATACAAGGTAAAGGATGAAATGGAATATTTGTGGCTGCAGAGACAGATATCATTATTCAAGGGTAGGAGCATGTGAAAGGGTAAAGGGGGTTTAAAGAGATGCTCTTTTTTTGTACTTAACACTGATATATGACATACAAGTCAGGATAACAGGGCAGAGCTCCTGTCAGGGAGACAATGATAAATGTGGAGGCTGGGACAGAAAGGTCCACTAAACAGAAATCTGTATATGACACGTTGTACATTTGATAGACTTGTCTGCATGGTCTGACTAAGCCACAAAGCATTCCTCTTTGCTCAAATTATGGCCCTCGAGCGCATCTTCTACAATCACTGATCTCATATTTGTTTTCACATTTTTATATGGCAGCAAAGATCAATTCTCCTTAATCCGTGCAAAACGCAGGGCTAAAAACAGTGAGGAAAAATGTTCATATACAAATATAATTGATATCTCTTTCAGGCTAATCATTGTATAATATGAAACAAAAAAGCAGACAGACCTTTTTATTATTGCTGCTGTCTCAAAAAAAAATACTGCTTTTAAAAAAATGCCCAGCATCAGCCTCTTAATCAAAAGATTCATTTAAGAGAAAATAAAATCCCCAATTATTTCTTCTTTATTAATAAAACAGAATACGCGTGATTCTTGCATTAAGCTTCCTACATCCCATGCTCCCATGCAACATGACCTGCACTTCTCAAATGTCCTCAGCATCAAAGATGAAGACAGAGGAGTGGAGACAGCCAGAAAAGGCATTCATGTCCTCAAGAAGCAATTTTAACAGTTCACAAAGAAAAAAAATCCAAGAATACACTCATGTAGCATTCACTGTACCCTCTTAACAGATGACTAAGGCTTGTGCTTTCAATAGAGGAATGTGCATGCAGGGATAAGTGTGATACCAGGTGAGAACACAAAGGAAGATTGAATGAAAGTAATTCAGCAAGATTGGTGGAAGATTAGAGGCTGATGGTCAGTCCCTTTTGGATTCCTTTAAGCACACAGACGTTTTTACTGGCATGTACTGCCAGTCTCACAGGGCGCTGCGAGTCTGATGGTGTAGTGGAGGATTGCCAAGTTCTAGGTGGAGACACTTTCTCTGTTACAGCAGGTTACGAACATAGTGAGTATCATCTCGTACCTTAAGTGAAGCTGCCATACATATGCCTGTGGGTACCAAGACGTGCTGACACGGTCTAACAAAGACGAGTCACAAGGGCAGCGTTGAAACCTGAATTTCAAAGCCATCCAGCTTCATATGTACAAGCTCTGGCACCTGGGCATCAGTTTAGAGCCAGTACGATACCCGGGCTGCTTTTGTCCCTTCCTGTCACCAGTACAGCCCCAGGGAATGGCGTACCACAGAGGCACAGCTGCGTTCCATGCCATGATCACCTCACTCAGAATTTAGGACTGGGAAAGCAGATGGGACAGAACCCAGTCCAGCACTGCGCAGAGACAGAGAATGCAGCACAAGGTTCTATGGTCACTTTTCTGCTGAAAACTCCCTTCTTCCAAAGTTTGCTGGGACTGTGGGAGGTACAAGCAATGGCACTGTCAAAAATGTTTTATAGGGAAAAAATGTTGGAGGCTTTCCACGTAGGTGGCTTCACTTTCTAAGCGCTCACTAAGTTCAGGAACGGGTTTTCCAACCTGTTCTGCAGAGGAGAGGGGGCAGAGACCATCTCTACGACCCTACAGCTGAGGAGAAATCCCAGGGAAGAGTCCCTGCGAGGGTGGCCAACCCCAAGCCCCTCTTACCGGTTGTCGGTGCGGGAAGTGTAAGAGCCACGGATTTCAACACAGTGAGGCCAGGCAGCTGGGTGCCCACAGAAAAGCTACAGATTTGGAGGGAATCTTGAGAAGAAACAAGCCCCTTGAATTCGGGCATGTTTGGGAGTGCTGCTTTACAGAAGCTATGTTTAGCATTAATATAATGCAGCCTCAACACTGTGCTGATGTGCAAACTGCCTCTGCTACTGTCCACTCCTGTCCTTTGCCACTGGACCTGAGACGTCCTCCGTTATGATAGAAGCAGTGGGAGGGAAGTGTGTACTTGTTTTTAATGCAACTTTCCTCCTCACTTCATCTCAGTAACACTAGCTCTTGCAGCGAGAAGGGCTTGTTTACCCGTCCGTGTTTGCATGTGTACGCTGACGTGTTCTGCATCGTGTCGGTACTGCAAAGTCAGTAAGCAACAAGGGTGCATACATCCTCAAAACGGCCTACAAAATACCCCGGCAAATGCATGGGAGGTCCTTCAAAGCATCCCTTTTCATAACGTGTTGCCTTGACACCGCAGCTAAAACTGGTTCACTCTAAACAGATTGATTTGGGGAGGAAAGAGGGAGAAGGGAGGAGAATAATATGCTCTCCCCCACATGCTGCTTTCTGTCTTAATTTGCTACCTCTTGCAATGCAGCTGAGAGTTAGCATCCTGATACAGAAATCTCCTGCAAGTGCCTGGAATCAAACAGTGCATTAGAATAACAGACTTCATATACATGATTTTAAAACTATATTACAATAGTTTCTCCAGTTAAAATGCATTTCTACCAGTGAGTCTAAATATTGATTTCAGGCTAGAAAAGTTGGCACATTAGGATGGAAAGAAAGAAATATGCTGCATTTTCTCTTTTTTCACTATTACAGTACTTTTTTTGGTAGTAAAATAGTAAAAAAAAAGAATTTATTAAATGTTAGCGGTTTGTTATGTGTATCTTGTTTTTTCCATTTTAATCCTGTAAATTTTTGATGAGAAAAGAACTGAGGTAAACTGTAGGGGTATTTTTTGAAGAAGTCTACTCAATAGTGATGTATAATGCAAATTAAATATTTGTTCGGTGTTTAGTCATTCCTCAGAGACTAAAAAAATTCTTCATCATGACCTCTGTGCTGACCTTCACTTCAAATTGGGAAGTTTTAGTGTTTATGTGGAACCATATACATTGTCCTTATAAGCAATTGTAAAGAAGGAATGAATATTTTACAGCAATTGCAATTTGTTTCAAGGATCATTTTGTGAGATATCTGCTCACTGAAGACTACAATTTACCTTTTTACAATTTCATTTAATGATCTGACATTTGAGACACTTCCTAATTAATTCTGTCTCTGCCTAAGCCAGCTGTGATAAATATAACCCCTGCATACAGGATTACATTGTCGCTTTTAGAAAATACATCCAATAAGAAAAGGTGAAGCTTCCATGATAGGACATTTATATCAACCCTATTGTAAACGATGAAACTCTTATTGTTAATCTGGAGTAGCTACTGTACTAAACAGCTAGCGTGAAAGGCTGCACCAAGTCAGGGTAGGAGCATAGACTGCTTAATACTTTACAGAGCATTTTTCACAGTGAGAGTTTTTTAACACACAAAACCAGTTATTTCATAGTTTGGCATTTGTAGGGTGCTTGTTTATAAAGGTTTGCTAACCAAGATAGTTCCCGTGCGGAGCACATCCACACAGCAGCCGTCGGTGTGAGGCCATCGAGCAGGAACGTGGTGTGTGGGATCCCCTTCGTAAACCAGAGGGGACTGTCCCAGGCGAGGGCTGAGCGTGGGCTGCAGCTCGGCGCTGGGCTGGCCAGGGGATGCTGTGCTTAAAGTCACACTACAGAAATGCTCGCCAGCAAACCAGTGATGGGTTCATTTTTAAAATGGCTTTACAAGCAGTAGCTGTGACAACTGTTGACAGGCTTTAGAGAGGCCATTGGATCACCAGGCAGAGCAGACTCTTTGTTAACTGTGCACAGTTAGCCATGGAGCTTGCTTATTAATCAACAAATGAAAAAGCATTTTTAAATCTGACGAACACTCCTGGATACTGCCCTAAAATTATGCACTGCAAGTTCAAACTTTTTCCTTGTATCTTTACTTCCAAGTAAATATTCCAAGATTTTTCCTCTTTTTGTTCAGTACATTAAAGCAGGGATATGAAAGGGCAGTTTTACATGCCACAAAAGCTGGAGTTTTTTCCATCAAAGAGCAAAAATCTTTAGAATAAGATTATAACAGATCTTGAGCTGTTCATTATTTGCTATATAACAGATCATGCTGTGGAGGAAATAGTAACCACTGGAATAAGTCTAATACTTCTGAATTTCTGTTTCTATGGTGACTTTAATAAATACTCTTTTCAAGATAAATTTAGATACTCAGGACCATAAATGTTTCCTGCCTTCTGTTTCAGACAAAAATAGAATCGTGTTTGCACGGAGATGTTTTAGAGATATTTGGCTTGTCGTCCCCAGATTGCCACTTTCTGGGTGACTATTATTTTTTGCAGAAAACTAGTGGATGGCTGTAAATATTAGTTTATTCAGCTTAGAAAAAAATGTGGTTTGGCAAGAGTCGACTTGAAATAACAGTAGACTTGATGTGGAAAAAAAAAAGGGAGATCTCGCAACTGCTGGGAGACCCAGCAGGAGACGATTCCAGCTTTGCTGCATCCAGCCCTCGCGACAACCTGCAGCAAGCAAGAGGAACAGCCTGGCCGTCAGCGATGATTTGGTTGCCTGAAGGTGTCCGTTGGCTGCGGACAGTGCTATGGCTCTTCCTGCCCTGGTCTTGCAGCCTTCGCTTGTGTGAGCCGCCCTCACTGGAGCCCAGGGTGCTCTCCAAGTTGGGCTTTGCAAAGGAAGGCCTCTGACATCCCCCCCATGACGTTTTGAGCTTTAACGCTGGTCCAAAGCGACATGAGCATTTTTTTTTCCTGCCTTTCTTTTCCTCCTATATCTATAGAACTAATAACTTTAGGTCATGTTAGGTCTTTGATTTTAAACCAGGAATAATTTGTAACCGGCAAAATGACACCCATGTTTGGAGCCTTCCACCCGAGAGGGAGCAGGAGCGGCAGAGGCTGGAAGCGCTGTAGATAGTCGTGGCTGGTTTAGTTTTGTAGTGGAGGTGTCCCTCCAGTGGCTTCTCAAAAAAATGCAGCATTGAAGGAGAAGCTGGTGTTTTATACTGTCGACTGAAACGAGGTGTTCTCACATCTCCCGCAGCTAACACCCTATCTTATTAGCTCAGAAGAAAATGACAATGAATTAGGAAAACTGATGTCAACACTCACAGTTCCTAACGGAGTTCACAACACCCAACCGATAAGAAATATAGGCATGTCCTTCTCTTTAATGAAAGTGTTATTACCCTCCTTTATTTATCCTTATGATGCATTTATATCTTCTGGGTTTTTGGAGTCCTAATAACAAACTCCTGAATGTGATTCTTACACCAAAGAGTTTATAATCAAAGTGTAAGAAAAAATATACAGGAAATACGGGAAATCGTGAATAAATATATATTTTTAGCATAATATACTTCTAGTCTGTGTAACATCAAAAGTGGTTGTTTTCTTAAGCCTTACGGCAAAGGAGAATTTAAGGGCGGGCTTTGGAAGCAGGTAACGGTGTAGCTTTGTGGCTGTTTGCAAGATGTCTCTCCCAAGCCCGAGGGCCTGATGGAAGAAAGTATAGTGCTTCTTGCTGGAAAATTTAAGGAGATGATGGCATCCGGCAGGGAGTAACCACCTTGTCAGGTAATGAAAGCTGATGCAGACGGTAGGGAACTGGCCAAGCTGCACCCGGAGAGCCAAGGCAAGAAGATTATGTTCCATGTATTTGAGAAAAAGGTGTCAGTGTGGAAGAAGAAAGGTGAGAGGCAATCCAGGCTAGAGCATGACCTTTTGATAGCCCATGGGTAGCATCAGGGTAGGACTGAATTTCTCAAGGGCAATGGAAAGGAACCTGCAAGGATCCGGGTATGAAGCACTGGGTGCTTGGAGGAGAGATGTACCTGTGTGCATTGCTTAGAAGGACTGGCTGTTAGAGAAGTCAAAAATCAAGAACCACTGAGATTTCAGTAATCACAGCCAAGTCCCAGCTAATATGGTGGCCATGTTGGGAGCCTGAGTGACAGACAGAACAGCGTTATCACCTGCCATAATTAGGAAAGCATGTGAAAAGGAGGAAACATTGGAAGGAAAGATTAAAAACTGAACCAGAACCAACTAGGCACTCACAAAGATGTGCCAGGATTTTAGTCTGGACAGCAAAGATAGAATTCAGCTCCTGCTTAGGACACAGAAGTCAAGATGTCTGCCAGGGTGGCTGGTGTGTAGGGCCCCATTACAGTCAATGATGTCAGTCTGCCCACGGGAGCCCAGAGGGCAAGTCAGCTGGCCAAAGGTAGGTCAGTACTTTACGATGAGCTCAGATATTCCGGAGAGTCAACCGATTGCATTGACTAGAGCTCCACTGACTGCAGTAGAGGCTTAGACAGCAGGCTTCATGCAGACAGCTCCCAATGGGTGCTTGCCACCCAAGGAATCCAGTAATTCAGAGAGTTGTCAGCACTGGGAGAATGCTGGACCTGGTGATCAAGGCCAATGAAGCCCCAGAGAGGAATGGAAAGAGAGCTGAGAGAGGAGCAAATGGACATATAAGAGGAGAATCAGTAGAGGACAATGTCTTGCATTGAGGAGGACCAATTTCATATTTAAATATTTGGTTCTAGATCAGCAGAGCTTTGGCTATCAAAGGTATCAAATATTTCTCTACTTTTATAATTTTATGTAGCCTGAGTGCAGGTTTTTGGAGTCCTAGGTGGACTTCTTCGAAACGTAGCTTTTTTGGTTTTTTATCTATGTGTTAGATTTAAAATAGACACTTTAAGCCAGAGACACTGTGTTCTCATCACAGCACGACCCATCTCTGGCCAGGTGAGAGAAATTTTGTCCGCAGTTTAGCAGAGCAAATTGTATGTAACGTAAAGATTAGTCCCACCTAGAGCTGGGAAACAATTCACACAAATGCCTCTAAAAACTTAACTTTTTTTTAAGCAGAATCACAGAAAACTACTCATTTAAATATTACCGGGGATCATAAGTCTCTTCCCTGGTCTCTCTCACTTTTACAGCACTTGAATTTTTAGTGTTCAACATCAAAATATAAGCGTTCTGGTCTTTATTCTTTGATGTGGTTTTATTTTGCTATAGAGCTGCTTAGTTCTCTGCCATATCTGGAACGACATTTGCCATGGATGTCAGCCAGTAAGTTTGTGAAAGTTTTCCTGGTTCCCTGGAAACCTTCCCTAACATCCCACCCTGCCCAAAGTTTAGACAACGACACATCTCAGTGTTGCATACTTCCCATGCCTCAGTTCTGAAAGGATTTTTCCCCTTTGCATATGAAGAAGAGCTGACATAACCTAGATTGGCTTTTGAGACATTCTTGGAATAGTCAAGATGTTCTGTGTTTAAGAGAAATATTTATTTTACGGTTCACAGCCAAGGGCAGCTGGCCTGGCTCAGAACCCATTGACTGCGTTGGGAGTTGGCTCAGGCTGATAGGAGCTGCTCTCAGCCAGCCAACACATACATGACTGACCAAAAGCGTAAACCTGAGAACTGGAGGAATTGTGCTACCGGTTAATAAAAAAACTAAAGAGCTTATATAGATAACATGAAGCGAACGATGTTTGGTCTGCAATTTTAAGAGGCTTTACCTTTGCCCGAGCGTGAAACGGTTTCAAGAGACACTGAAATGCAGATATGGGCCCCAGACCAGTGCTCTGTGGGAACAGAAGAAAAGACGCATCTCTAAATTGGAAGGACATGTATTTGACAGGTGGACCACTCGTTGGATAAGGAACTGGCTCGATGGATACACTCAAAGAGTTGCAGTCAATGGCTCGATGTCCAGGTGGAGACCAATGACGAGTGGTGTGCCTCAGGGGTCAGTACTGGGGCTGGTGCCGTTTTATATCTTTGTCAGCGACATGGACAGTGGGACTGAGTGCACCCTCAGCAAGTTTGCCGATCACACCAAGCTGTGTGGTGTGGTTGGCATGCTGGAGGGAAGGGATGCCATTCAGAGGGACCTTCACAGGCTGGAGAGGTGGGCCTGTGTGAACCGCATGAAGTTCAACAAGGCCAAGTGCACAGTCCTGCATGTGGGTCGGGGCAATCCCAAACACAAGTACAGGCTGGGCAGAGAATGGGCTGAGAGCAGCCCTGAGGAGAAGGACTTAGGGGTGCTGGTGGATGAGAAGCTCAACATGACTCGGCAATGTGCGCGTGCAGCCCAGAAAACCAACCGTATCACAGAATATCACAGAATATCACAGAATAGTAGGGGTTGGAAGGGACCTCTGGGGATCATCTAGTCCAACCCCCCTGCCGAAGCAGGGTCACCTACAGCAGGCAGCACAGGACCTTGTCCAGGCGGG
>Ga0065711_1039481_pt1 | contig 17804 bp, 10 predicted proteins | sample Hoacrofraction12_FD_59098 | JGI IMG/M metagenome (GOLD analysis project Ga0065711, IMG submission 59098) | Hoatzin crop microbial communities from Cojedes, Venezuela - Epithelial fraction 12 v2 (version 2) | ecosystem: Host-associated > Birds > Digestive system > Esophagus > Crop | place...
GTCTCACTGAATGGCAGCACAGCCTGGTAGTGTACCAGCCACTCCTCCCAGTTTGGTGTCATCAGCAAACTTGCTGAGGGTACATTCTAACTCTTCATCCAGGTCATTGATGAAGAAGTTGAACGAGACTGGGGCAAGTACTGACCCCTGGGGGACACCACTAGTTACCGGCCTTCAACTGGACTCCAGTCTCGGTGTCCAGTTTGCTTAAAAGGTCTCTCACTTGATGCTCCTCAACCAAAGGAAGGTCTTCCTTTCTCCAGGCTTTCTCTCTTACCTTCAGGGACTGGGATGCCTGTGGGCCAGCCTTAGCACTGAAGACTGAAGCAAAGAAAGCATTCAGTAACTCTGCCGTCTCTGTATCCTCTGTCACCAGAGCACCCACCTCATTCAGCAGCGGGCCCACATTTTCCCTAGTCTTCCATTTACTACTGATGTATTTGAAGAAGCCCTTCTTCTTTTCTTTGACTTCCTCCACCAGATTTAATTTCAGGTGGGCCCTATCTTTCCTCATTGCTTCCCTACATGCTCTGACTACATTTGTATGTCCGTTCCAAGTGGCCTGTCCATCTTTCCATCTACCTTAGACATTTCTCTTCCATTTGAGTTTTGCTAGAAGCTCCTTGGTCATCCATGCAGGTCTCCTGCCTCCTTTGCTTGATTTCTTACTCAGGCAGATGCACCAATCTTGAGCATGGAGGAAGTGATACTTGGACAGTAACCAGCTCTCTTGGACACCCCTCCCTTCTAGAGCCCTGACCCACGGGATTCTTCCAAGTAGCTCCTTGAAGAGGACAAAGTTAGTTCTCCTGAAGTCCAAGATTGTGATCCTACTTCTTGCCCTGTTTCCTCCACAAAGGATCCTGAATTCCACCATCTCATGGTCACTGGTGCCAAAGCTGCCCCCAACCTTCACATCCTCAACCACTCGTATTTGTCAGCACAAGGTCCAGTAGCACACCTCTCCTTTTTGGCTCCTCCTCCATCTGTGTGAAGAAGTTATCATCAGTGCTCTGCAGGAACCTCCTGGACTGTGTGTGCTTTGTGGTCTTTCCAGCAGATGTCAGGGTGGTTAATGTCTCACATGAGAACCAGGGTCTTTGACAGTGAAACTGCTTTCAGCTGTCTGTACAAGGCCTCATCGACTTCCTCTTCCTGGTCAGGTGGCCTATAGTAAACACCCACAACAGTGTCACCCATATGAGCCTGTCCCTTAATTCTAAACCATAAACTCGTGACTCATTCTGCATCCACCCCCAGGCAGAGCTCAATGCATTCCAGTTGCTCCCTCACATACAGAGCAACTCCACCACCTCACCTTGTTGTAGTTTCCTAAAGCTGTCATTATGACAGGTGTCACCAGATGGCATCATTATACACAGACTTCCGAATTATTTCACTGAGTGAGCAAATGTTTAACCTTGGGAAAGCTCTCACCTCTGAACATAATCTTATGCATTATCTTAAGAAATGGAATGAGAAGTAACAACAATTTTCTTTTCATTTTTACCTCCTGTTCAGGTTGGTTCTTGAGGAAGAGCTGTTCTCAGAGCATTAAAAAATACTGCTGGATCCAAACAACAATCTAACAAGCTGATTGCCTTGTTTCCAAACCTAAGGCATCTTAGAAGTAGACAGACAACAAGCTTTATTGTGCATATATCTAGACTTCATATTCCTAATTCTTCTCCACAAGACAAGCAAGGAAAGAATGGTACATGACTTCTGGTAAAGCATAATTTTCTTTTTTAAACAAGAGAGAGACAGTGAAAAAATCGTCCATCCCTGTATTCCTCAGAAAGGCAGTCAAACAACTGCAGGTTAGACCAGATGATCCTTGAGGTCCCTTCCAGACTTGTATTATATGATTCTATGATTCTAATTTCAGATTATGCAGCCTATTCAAAATCCCCTCAGAGTAGCAAACCTGGGGCTCGCTAGCCATCTGGCATAGAAGTGCACTTAAATAGTTTTTTTCCTGCCACAGTGTTCAATTTTTCTGAGGCAAAGCTTTCTACTCTTCCCACATTTGTCCTGCTGTCTTCAGAGTCTCCATGTAGTAAGAAGTACCTGGGACATAGTAACGTGCAGCCTGCATTCTCTGAATTCCTCTTTCCTAGTAGAGTAAAGGGACCCATGACTTCTTTTTTCTTTTTTTTTGAAGAAGGGGAGCCTGACAGTCCTATCAGATTTTAAAAATTATGAATATGAAAACAAGTACATGATTGCATGGAGTTCTAAGTGCTATTGAATACATTATATTGCAGATTCTCCTATGATTGTAATAGTTTGAGTAAGAATGAGATAACAAGGAGCTTAGGTGGCATTACAATTATTGGTGATTTTCTAATTTCTGTGGGCATTAGTTTCCTATGCAAAGTGAGGTCATTGTTATTTCCTTACCTCAAATTCCTGCCCTTCCAGATTCATCCTCATTTGACTTGCTTTTCATGGGCTGGAAGTTACATTATGATTGTCATGTTGCTCTTTTCAAAATTCTGGGAAGAAACAAATCTATCTGTCATGAAAACCAAGTACTTCATGGCTTCATTGAGGAAGAATTATGACTTGAGCCAAATTAAACATAATTTTCTTCAAGCTCTCCATATTTTTTTATTGTTTGCTAATAGCATATCAGTCAGTGTAATATGTAGTAAAGCTGTAGTCTATGTTGTATTTCTGCTCTGGAGGCTGCTGAAATACAGAAGTGACTGGGGTCTGTGGACAGAAGTGTCCCACATTTGTTCTCATCTAGCTGTGTGAATATGTTCTGCATATACAGGAGTAAGTATATTACCTAACACGTATAAGTAAATATATTACCCTTGCATTTGCATTAGTCATTGCGATGGGAAGACGTTCCTTACTGCCACTGGGGCACTGTGAGCTCCTGTTTTGTGCAATGTTTTTGTTTTTTAACAACTGGCTCAGGCTGCTACTGCCAACCTTCTGTTAGCACCTCCACAACTCAGTAAGTAATTTTGGATAACAGCTAATGCCAACATTTCCTGTCGTTATAGTCTCTGCCTTAGGTGGCTGACATGCATTGTTATGCCTGTGTAAGAACCCATACTAAACCACCTGTCTCTCTCCTGGAGTGAATAGCAATAGACATAGGCTTCCTCCTGTGCAGTGAAGGCAGACAGGCACTTGCTCATGGTGATTTAAAACACTGTTTGAGGTAGTGCTCAGGTTCCTTAGCTAACCTAAATTGCTCCCTGCACACGCTTACATTGTTCCTTTGATTATACCTGGCCCTATACTCCTAACATAGACACCTTTGAAGTTTCCACTACCAAACTTTTTCATGGTTGTTCTGAAAGTTCTTTACAGAACTTTACTTTTTTCCCTTTTCTAAATTTTTTTGCCATGTATTTTTTTTTACATTAACCACCTCTATTTTCATTACTTCAGTTGTTCTTTGCATTTTATCTAATAATATTTTTAGAAAGATTGCTTTTGATTACATGCTAATCAACTTTGTTCATTTGCATAGGTCATTTTGGATCAGTGCAGCACAGCAGAGTAGTTTAACATCATTTTCACTAACTTAATATTGGCAGCATCAAACCTAGAAAATTGTGGTCAAGGTCTGTCCAAGCCAGCTGCAAAGAACACCAGTGCCACTAGAACCTTGTGCCTTGTGACTGCAGATATGTATCCTAGGGCGCCTCCAACGGCTTGCTTGAACTCTGAAAAGGCATAGCTAACATGGGTTTATCAGATTAAATCAGTAACTTGACCTAGGCACTGAGCAGCTTGAAACCAACATTAGTATCAATCTCAAGGACAGAATGAAAGAAGTCTTTCCCTTTTTCAAATCTGTCCAAAAGTTTTACATAACTGAGGCCATAATGGCTTTGCTGGAATGAGAAATGATAAACTGAAATTCCTGATATTCAGTTCTCCATTTTTTGTAATATTTTGTGGCCCATTTTGTCTCTGCAGATCTTCATATGCCTCCCAGATCTTCACTAATCTCTGTCATTCACTGATAATAACAAACTATGCAACCTCAGTGTTCACATTTCATTCATAGTCAAAAGCAGTAGAGGAACTTGTGTTGATCTTCCCACAAAAAAGCTCATTATTAGTCACTGTCTATTCTGACTTATTGTCATTTATTTCCACTTTTCTCCTATTTTTTAGTTTATTTTTAATCAGTGGCAGAATTACCTTTATACATTACCCATGGGTCTCAAATTTTAATGGGATTTATATCGCAAAAGAAGCCAACCATATTGTAAGTAAAATTTTCATCTCTTGCAGTTAAAATAGTATATGCTTTCTTATTTTCTCATTTCAATTTTTTCTCCTTTTGTCTCCCCTAGCACTTATTAAATACTAAAAAGCACTTACTAAATACTAAATTAAAGATCTTTATTTTTCTCTGGTCTTGTTTTCTTTTCAGTTTCTTTCATGGCTTCCTTTCTTTATTCAAGTCTCAACTTGAAATCAGATGTAGAATATTGTGTTTTCTGTCCATCCTTACTATCAGAAGAAACTTCATATCAGTGAGGGCTACACCATAAAGGTGGCAAGTCACTTTCATTTGCATTAGTTACTCTCCTCAAAGAATCATTACCCAGTTCCAGGCACAAAATTACTGCCATGATTGGGATGTCTGGGAGTTGTTTTCTGCAGGTTTTGAGCAGGAGGAATAAAAGTACCTGGAAATCACTTTTACTCTTAGCCCACCTCGAAGTTGCTTGAAAATCAAGCTGGTCTGCAGGCTAATATAATTTATACTGATGGAGAGCGGCTCTTATGAGGCTTAGTGATGGTAGCCTGCTGCCTGTGCTCCCTGGGAAGCAGTATGGTAGTTAGAGAGTCTTTTATCTTCCAAGGATTCTCGCCACTAGAGGAATTCTCCTCTGACTAAGCCTGTTATGCTAAAGGTTGCCTTGGGAATCAGAAACTGTGGCTATTTTCCACAATTTCACAGTGGCTCTCACCCAGTCTTCATTAGGTCCATGTGAAACCTCATAGAAAATGCTATTCTACATTTTACTGATCCAGCCTTTCATCTGAAACAGTTTTAAATCTTGGAAGATTATGTGCCAAAGGCTTCTATTTTTCTGTCATCTCTCACTTTGTCACTTTAATGGGAGGAGTGACTGCTTGTGTAGATGTATACAACACCTCTAGTCAACTCATTCCTGGTCTTCGGTTCTTACTCATGTGTATGTTATTCTTAATATAAATCACACAAAGAGGTTTAAAAGAAAATGCCTTCTTTTGCATGTTTTTTTTTTAATTGGGAAAGATACTGCATATATGTAGGTTTATGTGATGAAAGTTGATTCTGTTGATTTTTTTTCCCTTTGAACAAATATTTCTCTTTTCTTTTCCTTTTCTTTTCTTTTTCTTTTCTTTTCTCTTTTCTTTTCTCTTTTCTTTGCTTTGCTTTGCTTTTTTCTTTGCTTTGCTTTGCTTTTCTCTTTTCTTTCCTTTCCTTTGCTTTGCTTTTCCCTCACCTTGCCTTGCCTTGCCCTGCCCTGCCCTGCCCTGACCTGCCTTGCCCTGCCTTGCCTTGCCTTGCCTTGCCTTGCCTTGCCTTGCCTTGCCTTCCCTTGCTTTCCCTTGCCTTCCCTTGCCTTCCCTTGCCTTGCCTTGCCTTGCCTTCTTTGGCTTCTTGTGTTTACATCCACTGTTGGCTTGTGCTTTTTTCTTTCCACTACTTCAGTGGCCTAGCCAGTTAGTGCTGTGATTTTCCTGTCAACCAATCAGTTTACCACCTTCTAGTTCAGCTGTTTCTCATAGTCATATAAGGTCTTCAGACACAGAGTTGAATTCTTTATTTTCTTCTGGAAACTCTTATTAGTACTCACAATTGTGATGAGTAGGCTATATTAGATAGTAAGTGCCTGGGTTAAAGATTTATGCAATAGCATGTGGGTACATTTTCAGTAAACAAGTGAATGATTGAGGATCCCACATGCATAAAACCTGAGTTACTGCAGAGAAGAAATTATTTCGGTGATAAAAAAAGGTAAGAGCATAATTGTAAAGTTGGTGAAGGATGTGTCATATTGATTGCTACAATGTATTAATATTTGCTCCATTTGGTAGCCCAGAGGTTTAAAGCAGTAGTTACACCTGTCCTTGCCTGGCCTAACAGAAATCTACAGAGAAGCTTTTTTTCAGAAAATGTTTAAAGGTCTACTGTATTTCTAGAGGTTGTTTTTATTAGTCTATTGTGTGTTCTTCTGTATTCTTCTGTTCCCTTTCAAGTGTGTTTTGAAAAAGTTACTTGTTTGCAAGCTGAGAATTGAAGGCTATTTAATAGTATTCAAATAAGACATTACCCTCTGTGTTTTATATTTTGCTTTGGAAGAGGCACATAAAATACTTTCAGAGACAAATAATTTTTTTATGTAACTTAGCTTTGTAAAATTAGGAGTTCACAATATTCTGAAAACATATTATTCCTGAGAAACATTTCACCACTGCTCTTAGAGTAATAATTCAGTGACGAAGGCAGCCAATATATTCTGTTTGTTTGAAACTGTACATTTTGGGGGAGGAGGGAAAAGTACAAAACACATTTTAAGTGCCTTGAGGTGTCTGTTGTACACAGGAGACTCAAGAACTACAATGCGTCTCTGTTGAATAATCAGAATCTTTGGTCTTGAACATTCCTTCTCCAGAGTAGACCTTATAAACGGTGTACACCTACCTTTATTTGAGCATTTAAAGTGCTCAGAAAACAAAAACATAAGCTAGCATATTCAGAACTGATAGGAAGTTATGATTTTAGACGTAAAGATTTCAGATGTCCATACTGAGATCCTCTAGTGGGATCTGGTTTCCAGAAAATAAATGACCTTAATCTGATCTGTAACTGAGCATTTCAGAATGAAGGCACCCAAGACCTGAAAGGGGTAAAGGTAAAACTTCAATTTCAAAACACAACCCATGTCCTCAATTTCCCATTCTGTTGCTAAGCCTTCCCCTCTGTGCCCCCACCTTAATTATCATCTGGTGAAAATTTTTTGGTGATGTCATGCTCAGAGAACAAAAGTCTCACTTATAAAAGGATTTTCTTTATTTTTCATAATTTAGCTGAACCAACACAAAACTGAATACTGTAAAGCAACAAAAATGATGTAACTTCTTTAATTGTTCTGTGTTTACTAAATAAGGCTACTACACTCCCTTTAAAATAAATCAAAACAGAGAGTTGGTAGAGTGAGGGATCTGGCTTTTGAGGTCTACATGTACAGTAAATGTATTTACCATCATTTATTGCATGACATGTTAAACCTGACATTGGTCATTTATAGTGCAGTCAGTCCATAACACTTTTCAAGTGGCTGGGCTTTAATTGCTACTTTGACACTGGTCAAAATCCTAAGATTAAATAAGAATTTTGTACATATTTATTTTACTTGAAGACAAAATGATCTATAGTTCATGTTTCCTGCAACATCTGCATTAAATAAGCCTCAGTAATAGAACAGGCTTTAAAAAAAATTCTTTAATCACCTTTTCATTTTTGTACCTTCCATCTATGGTCACTTCAACAATCTCTATATATTTTTCTTTAGTAGAATAGAACTAGCATAACACTAAAAGTTAATTGAAGTATTAGGTAGTATACTTGAAACCATACTACATTTGCCAGGAAGAAATTAAGCTCCCTTGTTGATTGCATCATACCAATATGTACCAAACTTACATACCGAAAGGTACAGTAAAAGGGAACAAGGTTTTGTTTGTTTCTCTGTTTTGTCATAATTTCCCCCGCATCTATGCTGTCTTTGTTAAATTTTCACTAACCAATAATGCCAAAAAAGTGGGCTTTTAACAATGAGGTAAAACACTGAAAATGGGATCAAAGAGCAGGCTTCAAACTGACCCTTACATAAAAGTAGGAGAAGAGAAATAGAGAAAAGGACACAGAGAGAGAAAGAAAGAAAGAAAAACAAACCTTGCTATGAAGAGCAATGAGTAAAATATTTTACACTCTATTTTTATCAGTACATAAAGACAAAAAATAAAAATAACATAAAAATAAAAAATGCCTTCCAACAGTGCAATGGTTGAACGCATTTATGTAATATAAACAACATTATTCTTTGCTTTTTCTACACAGTCCTTTCTGGTCATGCTTTACATCCAGAATGTCCCAATGGAAGAAAGCAAACGACACCAGTCACTTCAGAGACAACTGAAGTAATAAAACACAACTTAACTCTGAATGACTTGTCATGACTGTCAGAGTTATCACGTTAATTGTTAAATAGGATTTTCTACAAATATACAACATATAAAAACTGTTAAATATATAACTTTAGGCTTTTCAAAATACATTTAATGATCTCTTTCAAACAAGTGTTACTTTTGTTTTCTCTTTAATTTGCTTTCTGGTGATAAATGGTGTATCAGATGAGACATAGGCCACAGATGACCAAACATGCTCTTTGCAAATACTGTATTATCCAACTTTAACTATCAAAAATGGAACTGTAGAAGAGGCATGTTTAACTGGTTAAAACTGAAAATGATTTTAGTACGAGAAAGTCAATCTAAGTACAGAGGAATAAAGGTGCCGTGTAGACAGTTTATGTTCTTTTTTTCCAAGTTTTTCAAACAGGTCATTTTCTCTCAGTGCTCCATTATGTTTTCTCAAACGTGGCATTTCAAGAGCAAGTCTCCAAGTTAGTTTTTACTGCAGTTTTCCATAAAGACTTCTGCTGGACAAAAACATCTCTGCTTTGTGAAAGCTGGAATCATGTCTTTGTGGAGACCTCCTAGAATTTAATGACATAACTGTGTTAACAGTAAGATTGTGTCCACTTTAAAATAGATTTTGCTCTTTGGTCTATTGTATATACTGAAAGTATAAGAAAATAAAAGCAATTCAGACAGTTTAGGGCACAAGAAGAGTTTCTCTTTTGCACCTCAGTGTCCTCCCATAGGCAAAACAGTCTTCTCTAAGGCTGATTGGGATGATACTCTTCATTGTAGCAGACTCTTCGGATTAAAACATGTAGGTAACAGCAAGTCCAGCAGCGGTGTATAACGCAGATGAAACATTAACCATGAACTTTTTTGTATTGCTAATGCCCAAGCATATCTCTTTTTCTATATTCTTTAGTCCAGTGATCCTTAGTATGGCAGAACAAACTTTAGCTCATAATGTAGAGGAATTATGCTGTCATTCATGAGATACAGAGAAACAGACAGTTGAGCTGATGATGACATGTAACGGATGATGATCCACAGCAGTGAAACTTGACTAAGCTAAGTAGCTCACACAGAGCCTAAACCACTCCTACAAGGATTCTGTGTTGCTGCATTTGTCAGGAGACCTGTAAATCAATAAGAACAAATGAGTCAGTGTTTTAATTTACAATCCTGGTTATCTTTGCAGTCCGTTATTTTAAAATGTACTGTACTGAGATTTTTCAAGGAGACAGTTAATGAATTAGAAGATATTTATTTTTCACAGCAAGCATTTTCCCTGAGAAACAACTTCCGAACAAACCTATATTTTTGTTCATTATAAAAAATTAACACTTTAATCACTATTTCTAATAAGGTCATGAATATAAATGTTAATTTACAATAACTTCAATGCCATCTACCTTCTACCAAGCTCCATGCACATTCTTTTTCATAAAAATTATATCACAGAATGTTATTTTACCTGCATAAAAATTACATATAACAATATCTAATACACATGGTGATTAAGACGATTATTACTTTTTACATATAGGACATGATGAAAAATGGACATGAAAGCCACAACCACTTATTAAAAATGCAAGGATGTTTATACTGGAGGCTTTTCTGCCTTAAAGTTTCCAATGAGCACTAGAGTGTGCCTAATTTAATCAATACTGCCCTCTAGCGATGCTATTACAAGTGCAAATTAATGTAAGTAACGTTTATTAATAGTCAATTTAATCAGAAAATTGTTTTAGTTACACAGCAGAAAAAAAAACCTAAACGAATGAAAATGGGCAAAGCATAGCCTGATGAGCCTGTTTAAAAGAAAATGGAGTGGAAGCAGTGGTTTGAAAGAGAAAAGGAACCAAAGTTCACACTATTAAAGAAAACAAGAGTACTGGAAGACGGCACAAACACAAATGAGAAAGTAATGACTGATTTATACAAGTAGCCAGCTACTCATGCTCACCCAAAATACCAGCTTAGAAATGGATTCAAAATTACACAGACACTGTACAAGACAAAATGTTTTGAAGTGTATTAAGCAAGCATGATTGTTACAAAATGCTGTTTGAATGTTCAAACACTATCTTCTGCTTTGGCATTGTTCTGTCTCCAGATAGTCAGAACGGTTATTACTGATGAAATACCATGCATAACTCCAGAAAATACTGAATAGTGAATGTGAAAGAGCAAAACAAATAAGAAAATCCAATTCTCTTGGTTCAAGCCATGTATTAAATTTTGAGTCCTCAGAGCAGTATATGAAAGAAATACCTGCCTCCAAATCAATTCAGTGACAGCTTGAAACATATGGATCTCTATACATGTATGTAGAAAGATAGATAGATAGATAGACAGACAGACAGATAGATAGATGAATATTTTCCTTATAAGGCATAAAGTGTATGTCATAGATTTCTGCTTTTGTCCTCTCACCTTTTCCAGGAAAAAACACCCCAGAAATCTTGCAAACAGCCTTCCCTTTTCGGACTAGTGAACAGATCTCCAAACCACATGGCCTCAGACAGGCTGAAGGCAAAAAACCTCATTGATTATTTGGTATATTCCCCTTTTTAAATATACATTCAGAAAGATAAATTATTTTAAAGTTTTGCTTGTAGTAATTGTTCTGTTTCCCTCTTTTACTCTTTTTTGGGGTTTCCACCATGCCCCCTATTTTTCTTCCCATTAGAAAAGAACACAGCTTCTAAGGTAGCAATACTTTTTAGGCAGTGAGACACAAAACAAAAGATTTATGGTTTATTAGGTCTGAAAGTAAACTACTATTGTGTTAAGAATTAGGCTGACTTAGCTCCATCTTTCCTGAATTATGCTGGAATGGCCCAAAGCTAAAAGCAACAGTGTAAACTGCTGATGGACTGTGTGTTCAGTGTTTTCATAGTGTGCTTCTCTACCATATCAGTCCCAGGATGGAGAGAAAATTCAGGTACAACCACATTCATTTGCAGATACCTACTGCTTTGTCATTTTATGGATAGAAAAGCTTCCTTCCTGACTTGGTATCCCTGTCTCCACTTTTCACATCCCTGCTGTGTGAATATGGTATCAACACTTTAAAAGAAGGAGAGGAGAGAAGAGAGGAAACAATTATGCATTTTAAAAATGCTGAGGCAGGGCAGAGAGCAGGCTTGAAATAAAGTGATGACAGAAAGAGGAGCAGATTAGAGAACAGAAAGTGAATTTACAACTTTGGACAACGACAAGAGAAAATGGAACGAGAGGGAAAAAAAAAAGGCATAGGTTAGCCAGGGAAGTTTAAACATTATTTATGAATGAAGGCATTAAAAAGAAGTAAGACAGGTAATTGGAGCAACATATAAAAAGGTGAGAGAGGACAGGAGAGAGCGTGAAGAGTCCAGAGGAGAGGAAGAGCATGCACACCCACCCTCCCACTTCCATTTTTTCCCCTTTCATTCCTAATTACAGGTAAATTAATCACTCCCCAGAAAACCAGACAGACCAAGCAAGAGAAAAGAGGGATTCCCAAAATGACCACAAAAAGGACTTCTTTACTATTTATTCTAATAGTTCAAACCATGAGAAGTACTACATCCCTGATAGGCAAGTTTAAATGAAAATGGTGCTCCTGATGACTGTTTGGCAGCAATTACTAGAATACTATTTAGGTGAATAAATTGCAATAAGAACTGTAAATTCAATAACTATATACACAAAACTGCTTTAAATCTTAGGAAAGGTGTGTTGGCATTGTTTTGTTCCCTTTTTCCCTTCACTTAGGAAATTTGCAGCGGCATCAAATTGAAGAGAGACTGCGTACCAATCACGTAATATAAGATTTTCCTTTCTGTCCATTTCTACACAAGACTCTCATCAGTTCCAGGTACCATTGCACAAGTCTGTTTTTCACTGACTTCAATGGAGTCAGAATTTCTCCCCAGTGCTTCAGACAGCAGGTTCTGCTCCCTTCTGAAGGAGCCAGATGTTCTCACTGTAAATTTGGAGAAATCTTGAGCTTGTTCAACTTTAAGATATTGAGCCAGCATCTAGTACCAGAGATTAAAATACTACTGTACCTTATCTGACTGCTTATGTAATGGAAGCTCAACCTCTTGTGTTCTCCACAGAACTCTGCTCAAGAGGAAAAATAATTTTTCTGACTGTGTATTAATAGATAATCCAAAGCATAAGAAACAATACATTTCATATGACCATATGTATTTTATTATAGTTCTTGGATGGCTTGAATATGTCCTGGGAAGGTTTGACTTATTAGAAGAATTATAACACAGTCCACTTAATTTGTCTTATTCTGGAGGGAGTAGAATAAGGGAGTCTATCTCCAACTGTGCCCTAGTGGCACATAAAGCAAAATAATTCATTGGTTCATTCCTATGGACAAAGACAAAGGAAACAAGTTATGCAAGTCACCTTGAGAAGATGGGAATATGTCATTCTTTGCTGACGTACACAGGCTTTCCACTGAAAAAAGCCCACCCAAAACCATGTCTTTCAGTGCAGTATCTAGGATTGAATTTAGTGACAAAATGTTTGAATTTCTCATCACAAATCAGAAAATTGAGCCAGGCATAATGTAACTGGCAAATATTTTCAGAGTATCAGAGTAGGACTGAGTTTCAAGCATGTCTGGCCTGACCTTTTATTTTAAATAGAATCCACATAAGTACCGACAATTCCATGTCAAGCCTGGTAAAGCTTTAGCAGTTTCATCTGGTTTACACTCTGCTTTTTTAGAAAAAAAATGAAAGTCAGAGTGAACCAAAGTCATCATTTTGCTACAGTAGCCAAGTGCTTTTACATGACTGCCTGTTGAAGTTATACTGGCACTGTGTGATGACAGCTCTGAACTATCTATCATGTGTCCAGCACTGATAACTGGAAAATTTCTGGATGCCTACAAAGTAATTGGTCGTATTGAAGAGGTTTCAGTCTTGCTGAACAGCTGAACTACATGTCTAAATTGTGTACTTTACACTTTTAAACTACAGTGTTAAAAATGCCTCTGTGAGTCTTAGGATTCTGTATAGTACCCATCAATGTAAATGGCTTTTGTTTTTTATTTGTTTGTTTTCCTTCTTGTACTATTATGTGAAAAAAAACCAAACCTCACAACATTTTGCACAAACACAATTCACAGAGATGGATGTAGGGTGAGCCAATCTCCGTCTCACAAATCTACTCATAATGGAAACAGTTCCAAACCTTTTACCAAATGACTGCAAATTAGATAAACAGCATGCCTTTCCCCTCTGCCTCTGCAGCTGTCTGTTCGAGGTCCCTGAATAACTAAGCATGTATAATGCAGAAAGAAAGACATAAAAGCATTAAAATGCCCAAGGAAAACCTTACACTGCCTTGTAAGATATCTCATGCTTTATGGGAATAGAAATTAATTTCTGGTGATGATCCAAGCAGTAGTAATGACCTGTTGCATTTATGAAAACTCCCATAGTCCCTCCTGAAATTTTAGTCTGTTTTCCTCCCTTCCTCTTCCTTTCCTCATGCTGGTCGTATATGCAGATTGAACTGTTTAGTCTTCAGAAAAGGGCATGCTAATCTACCTTTAAAATGTCTGCGGCTATTAGGAATAAGAAAAAGAAGCACTGAAATTACTATACCCAGTAGTGCTGTGTTCTGTCTCACTGAGCTAGCCACAGGAAGGACATCTTCAAGGTTCAAACTGTAACACCCGCAGAACTAGGACTAGTAATATTGGTCAAATCTAGTGTCTGTTTATAAAGAGTAGCCTAGCTTAGTATACAGTGTATATACACCTATGCTTTCTTGTGTTGCATTCATGAGTTACAGATAGTAGAATCCAATTGTCAGCCACCTACTAGGACATCATGTCTTTTCTTGAACACTCACTGTTTGTTTTTTTTCACTTCTACTATTCAAGTTAGACACAGAAAGAAGTATTTATTCCAACTCTGAGACTTTGCAAATTAGATTTTTTTCCCCAATAACAATTATTTTTAATAAATATACTAAAATCAAAAAGTGCCATTTCTCGTTTAAAAACACTCTAAGGTCTATCTTCTCAACTTCCCCTGACCATCTACCAGGACTATCACCTTGATGATTATTAATTACCTTTGCTGTTAAAATCCTGTTTGCCTCCTATTACCTTTTTTGAACTTACAAGATCTTGGAATGTGCTGGGTGACATCATACACTCCTTCCTTCTACTGATTGTCCATAAGCAATACCAGTGAAGGCAGTGGGACTGTTCTTATAATTAGATAATCTTTAAAAGGAATGAAAATGTTAGAACCAGGTGTTGTAACCCAGCTGAAATACTTTTGACCATGGATCATGTGTGTGACCTGTGTTTAAGATCTCAGGCTTAGGCATGTATAATAATGCAAGCTTGCTTTGCAGCATCTGAACATATGCTAAGGAAAAGAAATGGAGATGGCAGAAGAGATGGCAGCAACAATATCTGAGCTCAGAACACTCAAAGCCCGTGAGCACAAAGGTGATCATGGGAGATTTTTGGTTGGAGTATCATTTGCAGCTATTGTGGACAACAAAAGAGCCAGGCAGGTCTCATTCTGCCCCCCATGAAAGTCTAAAGCCACACTTAAAACAACTCTAGCTAAAAGCCTTGAGCAAGTAACCCAACAGTATCTGATTTCTTTTTGCTCTTTTAAAATGGTTAGAGGTGTGCACTTATATGAAGCTTAGTAGCAAGTAAGACTAAGAAAGTTTTGTAACTGGCATGGAATTGTACACTTGAAAAATTACTACTTCTCTGCCTCCCTTTTACTCTTCAAATAAAAGCAACTGCAGTATTAGCACGATTGCAAGTGTATAAGAATAGCCAGGGGCTTTCCTCAGGGTACCAAAAAATTAACCTGGATTTACCATTCCTGAGACTTTTCTCTAAAGTAGGAGACAGGTTCAGACTAAATCACCAATGCATTTAAGAATCTATTTTTATTTAAACACAGTAACTTAAGGTATACTGAATTCTGAATATTCATACCTATATACCTATATTGAAAGCATACTGTTTATAGATTAACAAATCTTAACAAAGACACAACCTTAATTACATTAAACCTTGTTTGAAAAAAATGCCTTAATTACTTGTGTGTTAAAAAAATCTATTGCATATAATGATCTTCCATAACAAAATGCTTGTAATGACACAGCAGAAGAATATCTCATGAAAAGGGTGATGTGAGTTTTAACTATAAAGTTTACAAATACTCTTTCTTCTCTAATTAGAGCAGAAGATTGTTCAGGGGCATCTCTGAGTGACATCTGATTGACAGGCAGCTGGTCTGGAGCAAGGTTAGTCTCACACTCACAATAAAAATTGGAACTATGATTGCCTAAGACTGATTGTGAAAATAGTTGAACTTAAATGAAAAATAGATTGAAAAGGCAACTTGCTTTTAGATGGAACATTTAGGATATTTCATCCATTGAAAGAGATAATTCTGACTTACAAATCACAAGCTTTAAATCGGAAGTTCAACTGACAGTGAAGGAACAGAACAGTCAGTGCTCAGCAGTGACATACTGTGTCTGCTTTATGTATTCCATCTGCGAATTTATTGCTTAAGAAAGTAGTCATGTTTTGCATCATTCCAGAAAGCAATGTAGCACAGTAGATGACTTTAACAATCAATATTTACAAATATGTTGTGTATGGAAAATTACTCTGCTTAGCCTTTGTCTGTAACTTGAGGAGAAAGTAGCAAGTGGACAACTATGGGGAGTGCGAGTAGAGGAGGCATATACATGTGTAGGTCAGGTAAGAAGAATGCAGTAAGATTTTTATTCTCGCATAGCCCTGTTTGAAAACAAAAGCAAGAACAGACAGAGCATTCATCCATCGAAGTAACATACAGGCATCCACTGCACACACAGAAAAGCAAGTGTGGTCTTCAACAAGCTCAAATGTATGCTTACACGTAAATAGAAGAAAGCCCACCACTGCTCTTAGTCATTATGCCCACTACAAAGAAGGGCACATTTTCTAAAGGTAAAATTTTCTAAAACAGACTTTTCTTAGACGGTCCTCTAATATGTACATGCAAAACAACACAAGCATGTATCAGCACAAATTAGTTTCGCTTTTTAAACCTTGATTCTACTCACTTTCAGTGCAAAACAAAAAATTCCCAGCCTAACAGATTGTTACATCCCTTAACAGGTTTATGAGATTCAGTTCCTGGCCTGAGAGACACATAAAATGTGAAAAATCTCTTCCTGAACAACCTCACCACAGAGATAGTGACGTTGTTCAGGAAAGTGAAATCTGTATTCCTTAAAAAGTCAGTGTTCCTGCCTTGTATCAGAATACACCCAAAGTTTTTTAGCGATCCTTCAATCCTTCATTCAACCATAAACATTCTGAAAGGATAATGAAAAATGTAGTGACTTCACAAATTATTTTCTTCAAGATTTGGGGCGGGGGATGGTGTTTCTCAACAGGGTAAGGTGAAAGTTGATAGGAGTAGAGGATTTTGCATATGGCAAAATATACTGATCTTCTGTTTAATGACAACATACCCATACACGTTTGCAGACTTTCAAATCCTTTTGTACTTCTTTTCAGGAAACTGTGATATATTCTTATAATCCCAACTAAAATATCTTCTTGCACATCAATGCTCATGCTCCAGTTTGAAGTTTTGCATGACTATGGCAAAGCTTGGAAGAAGGATGAGACAGAGAATTCAAGGATCATGATCCAAACCAGCCAATTAAATTATTTTTAATCCCGTAGTGGCAAAGCAGACACCTAAATGCATTATACTGTGAAGCATTCTGATTAACAGTGGAAATATATTTAAACCTAACACAAACTAGGGATGCCTATGATGCAGTAGCTCAAAAATCAACCAGTGGGTCACTGTCTACCAGAGGCAGAGCGCTCTGTACGCTGTGCAGCATATTGCATCTAAATTCTTTGGCAAGATCACAGTTACTCTCCCTACCCTGTTTCTGTGATATTTTGGTACAAAGTGCTGTGGTGATCAGATTTCTGCAGTAGATTGAAAACAAACAACAAAAGAGGAAATATAAACTGTGGCAAATGTGAAGGAATTTCTAGAATTTATAACAAATTTTACGCACACAAAAGACAGAACTATATAAAAGCAGCTGCAATGCAGCTTTTGGAGAGCAAGACAGGAAGCGAATTTGATCTTCTCTTGACACACAAAGATATGAGTCTTGAATAATCCTATTACCTTATCTAGTTTCATGTGCCTCTCATAGCAGTGTGGTGAATCCACTACCTTATAGTAACTGTCCTTAATCAGATTTTAGGGATTCCTAGCCCAGTGTCTCTTCCATGATGGCCCTTCAACTCTCCATTATTACAATGCCCTTAAGTCAGAGACAATGAGACCTAAATGTAGGTATCTAAATGTGATGGTGAAGTGCAATCTCAGTCATGGTCAACAAAATCTCCAGTTCAATTCTGTCTAAACATAGATGCTTAGTGCCTGTGGCACATCCTTCGGCATCTCCCCTGATCTCCAGATGCTGCTTCAAAAGACCTTATGCCATCTGGAGTACTGTGTCCAGTTCTGGGCTCCCCACTTCAAGAAAGATGAGGAGCTACTGGAGAGAGTCCAGCGGAGGGCTACGAGGATGAT
>Ga0065711_1039488_pt1 | contig 17801 bp, 9 predicted proteins | sample Hoacrofraction12_FD_59098 | JGI IMG/M metagenome (GOLD analysis project Ga0065711, IMG submission 59098) | Hoatzin crop microbial communities from Cojedes, Venezuela - Epithelial fraction 12 v2 (version 2) | ecosystem: Host-associated > Birds > Digestive system > Esophagus > Crop | place...
TCCAGCCCTCGGATCATTGCTGGGGCCTCCTCTGGCCCCGCTCCCACAGCTCCAGCTCTGTCCTGTGCTGAGGGCTCCAGAGCTGGACGCAGGACTCCCGAGGGGTCTTAGCAGAGTGGGGCAGAGGGGCAGAATCCCCTCCCTCGCCCTGTGCCCACGCTGCTGGGGATGCAGCCCAGGGCATGGTAGGCCTTCTGGGTTGTTAGAGCATCCTGCCCACTCATGGCCGATTTTTCTTCCACCAATATCCCCAAGCCCTTCTCTGCTGGGGCCCAGTGATGCAGGTGTCCCGTAAGTCTGAAAAAAAAGATGTGTCTCAGATTGCCGCTGACGTTTTGCTCCACTGCAGACTTTCTGAATTTAAGAGACATCAATGCAACCTGGAGTATTTTGAGAGTCAGGCAACCCTGTTCAGCAGCTGTTTAAATGGCCTTTTTTTGGCCTAGAGTCCGCATTGTCACTGAAATAGTAGATGTCAGTTCCACCCTAGATGCTTACATGTTATCTGTATTGATCTCTCTTTCAATCTATCTTCTACCTACTCATGCTGTTTGTATTATCAAACTGTCCCTTGATAGTCTGAAATTGTAGGTATCAATGCCATATTCAGATCTGATTTCCTTACAGCCCCGTCTTTAATTCTATTTCAATTTATTATTTTTCTGATGTTCACTAAAAATAATACACAGCAGCATCCATTGTCCTCATACTTGCATAATCTCCTGTAATTGGGTATTTCCTCCAATCCATCCTGTCAGCTCAAAAATATTGAATGAACTAGCTGTCACGATCAGTTAAGCTTTATTAAAAACTGCAACCCAATATCTTTGATGTTGGCTTATTGGGAACTGTCTGACATAATCCCACAAATTCTTTCGAAAGCACGGTCATGTGCATGCCCTGTATGTTTTCCCAAGAAGTTTAGACAGCGTAGGGCTGTACTCACAGAATCACAGAAATTAGAGATGAGGAAAGGACTTGTTATTATAACATCATTTTGGACATTGATGGGCAAATTTTCAAATAATGGCAGAGCTCCAAATAGGATGCAGGTGCTCTGTCTCCTGGGAACAAAGAAATGATCAGTAAAACTCATTCTCTTCTACACATTTATGTCAGGCAGACAGCTGTATAATCAATATATTTCTTTACTGATAATTTTAATTTATATTTGATGGTACAAAGTTCAAACCCTATTGTAGCCAGCTAGTCTGAGCTCCGATTAGAAAACCTTTGTGCTTGTTTAAGATTATCTTTTGATTCTCATGATGTTATAGATCCAAAGCCAGAGTGATATGACTTTGGAGGATGCCATTTTTCTTTTCAAAAGAAAAGTGAGAATCTAGCCCGCCTATTGGTAGAAAATGCTTGGTTTTCAAAAGCCAGAGAAGAAATAAAACCAATGCATAATTATCTCCTTTTTTCCTAAACTCATGGTTTTTAAGCCAACGGGAAGATATGTGCCAGGGGAAGGGGAAGAGAGTGCTGCTTCATGACTTCTGAGCTTTTGGAACCAGTGATACAAAACATTCAGGCTTTTGTTTCCCTGCACAGAATAACATTTTACCCTCCAAACCTCACCCATCAGCTTTACATAACAACAGTTTTTGTGCCGTACAACTCGCAGCAGCTGATACCCACCTGCCCGTCCGCCTCCGGGTGCCTGGCGTTTACAGTTGGCTCATGCAATGTGTTCGTACTGTACCTAATTTCAAGTTGCAGGTGTAAAATAAGATGAGAGTTTCTATCCCCGGAAGAAACTGCATAGAGAAACTTCTAAATGTTATAATTGAGGTGCTGAGATAGAAACCTTTTCTGGAGATGTCACAGAACCACCATTCAATGACTTCAAAGGCCTGGGAGCAACAGAGGAATGGAGAAAAAGAATATCTCCACATGGCTTTTAGATAAGGGAAGCGTTGTCTTACTGTCTAATGAGGACTTCTGAAGCATTGGCTACTCCACAGATGAGCGGGTGGGAAACCTCCAGAAAGGGAGGTGAGGTGCAAGAAAGGAGAAGGGGAGAGATGGAGAAAGGGACCAAGGAAAATTCAAGAAGAAAACAGAGGGAAAGATGCTGACATTCACTAAAGGCAGAAGACTTTCCCACTGAGCAAGGCTGTAGGCAACAAATAATAAATAATAGCAAATTCATATTCTGTACTACAAAAAAGCCCATATGTTGGCACTGATCTCTGTGCACGCATCATGGTGACATCAATGGGAGCTTTGCAGCTGATCAAGGCGTGTTTACAGTCTTCCATTTTTCTCCCAGCTCTACAGCCAGGGTACATATTTAAGGAAACATCACTTAAGCTGGAAGTCCACCCTTTCCATTGAAGCTGTCAGCTCATGCTCTAGAACCTGCGGCAACCTTTTTGCCGAAAGGCTGCCATTTCTCTCACCGTGTTGGTCAGAAACATGGAGGCAATTCTTTTTCCAGGATGTTCAGCCATGCTTGGCTTTCTTTTGCATGCTTGGCAGGAAAGCAGCCTCTCCACAGCTTTGCAGTCTCTCTCTGCTCTCATTTCCTGCGTCTCAGGGTGCTTGCCAGGACTCACTGACATGCTGGGCAACTTTTTTCCCTGCAGAGTATCTGTCAGATGAACCCCTCCAAAAACCATGAGCTGACACAGCCAACTTGTGGTTTTAATCATTGTCCTGATGAACAAATGAGTGTCTGTAGGAACTGTGGTCTTATCAAGTATTTTCCTTTGAACATTTGCCCTACAGAAGAGTTACCCCTTGTGCTACTGCAAACAACCAAACAAGCCACTCGCAGCCTAACTACGTCCCTTGTGTGCCATGTTCACTGAATAAGAATATTTCCATTTCTTGGAGCTTCTTTCCAAGAAAATAATTCAGAGAGCTGGAGAAGAGGTATTACCAGTGGCTGACATTTCAGAAACCAACAGACAGTGGTGGAACAGATACTGAAACACCCCATCTGCGTTCATGTTTGGAGAGGCTGAGAGGTTGGTTTCCATAAGGCTGAAGATGCTTTCTGCCTACTGAGCTCATGCCAGATAATGACTTTATCACTGCTGGGGCACTAGTGCGTTGTTAATGATGTGTGAGGGTGCCCAAAGGCCTTGGATTAGATGTCGGCTTTGTTAGAGTAATCCAAGATAAATAAATAAACCAATGAATAAATAAATAAATAAATATTTAATTCTCAGTTTACTCAGCCAGGAAAGGGACTATTAAGCTTTTATCAGACATGTTCCTTTTTCTTTGTGGCTGTATCCCCAAGATTTAGGGAGCCTTCTATTTTAGCAGAAGACAAATAATTTCATAGAATCGAAACAGCAAAACCTCAGCCTGGGCGATTCTCCAGGCCTGTAGCAACTTATTGGTCCCACATAAACCCAAGATTTTGGTCATGACTAGTCTATAAAGAATTAGTAAACTGTTCGCAAAGAGCTAGAAAGTATTATACAATCCAACAGCGCAGGAAATTCAAGTATTTATAATGCTTTCTACTGATGCGCTTATTATTGTCTGCAGCACGTGATCCTGAGACCCATACCTTGGACACATTCATCACTTCTGCTGGTCATATATTCATCCTTCATAAACTGTTACTGAACAAAGTCTTAAAAAGGAGTGTAACAAGTTTATTAGAAACAAAGAGTTGCCTATGAGAAAGCCACAGAGAAACCCTGACAAGGCAGAGTCAGGATTTTGGTGCTCCTCACAACATCACTACAGAGATCCCAGGTATTTCCTAGAGTAGTTGTTTCCAGTTTTTTGGGTTTTTTTTGGAACTCCAGATACTTCCAGTGGACGTGCCATCCCACTGAGTGATCTGAAACTTTATGATAATAAATCAACACTTCTTGGTTATCTTGCACATAGACCTTAGGAGTACTCCAAGGATCTCCAGATATCTGCCAACTGCAGCTTGGAAACTACCTTCTCAAAGGCGGAGATTGTCTGTTACGTGCTTGGACATCACTTGCCCAGAACTTCTCTGTAGCTACTGCAACTAATATTGCAGTAATAAACACTGCTCCACTCTCTAGAGGGTGAATGGTTCTTTGACAGACACCGTGTTGGACTCTCAGTACAGGCTGACAGCTTGAATAAACAAACCTCATACGTGAAGAAATTTGTAGCTCATGAAAATTTATTACTACTCTTGTTCATAGCAGGACTGCATGCTATCTATGCGTATTGTCAGTGTGCATTCAAAAAATGTTGCCTTTGCAAATGAATCAGCCCCTCCAATTTCATGCATTTCCAAGAAAGGCCATGATTTGTAGGCAGGCAGCAGGCCCCACCAGTCTTTGAGAGCAGGTGGAAGTCATCTAATACAAAGCCATCAGAAACCAGTAGCTCTGGGAGCACGCCACAGCTTGGGGGCAGGATAGGAGTTGGTGAAGCGAAGTCAGACACGAGAAACTTTCAGGGGGAGGGAGCAGACACTCTTCATTCAAAAGTGGGACTCATTGATGTGTAAGGACTTGTTTCCAACTTCCAGGAGGCCCCAGCATCAGCTTCATGTAAAACCTACTAGGTTTCTGGAGGACTTACGCTTTCTTTGGTTTTTTTTAAATAAAAGTAAAAAAAGATTTACATGTCAAGTAGCATGAGACAATTTGTGTGTGTCTGTGTGTTTTTCCTCCTAAGTCGGTGTGTTTTTAGAGAAAATTGTATTCATGAGCACATTTGGCAAGTCGAGCCATTTAAAAAAATATATTAAAAAAAAGAAAGACCCAAACAGATATTTTGGCATGGCATCAAATCCCATTAAAAAGAGAGAAAAACCCACCCTAATATCTTTTTCATAATCCAAAATGCAGGGACATGTTTTAGTCATTTATGGCTTATGGGCTCAGAACTCCCGCAACTGCTTTGAATTAGGAAGAGATTTTGGTCCCATTTTTCCCAGATTTCGTCCTGTTACAAATGTTTGTTTTCTTCTTCCTTCTCTCCTTTTTCAATAATGTAACATATGGATTTGTGTGCAGATTTAATCAGTTCAGCAGCATTCCCATTCTTCCCCTGTTCCCCACCTCTAATACAGGTGAGGCTGAGTGGGTTTCACAGCAAAGGTGAGGGCGCTCCTTAGGAAGAACTCTTTTTTGCTTGCCATGGGCCTTGTTTAGAGCTAGAGCAAGAAATATTCTAGATGTTGGATCTGCCATGCAAAATATGCTAGGCTTGGCCTTTCAGAAAGTCAGATTTATTGTCCTTCTGGACCATCCTGGTCTTCAGACCTGCAAAAGAATGTGCATTTTTTTCTGTTCTGGTGGGACACTAAGGATAATCCCAGGAGGTGCAGGACTCTCAACCTGCCTGGACAGAAGCCAGCTCACAAAAATGGCAATATGGCCATAGAGTAGAGGAGAGGTCCACCTAGCCTTTTATCCTGTTTCCAGCAGTGATCTTGGTGGATGCTTCCCACAGCATAAAGACACAGCACGAACAAGCTTTCTTTTAGTCTCTTCTCCAAGCTTCTGGCTGTCATATCCAGACCTTCTTGCAAGATCTCTATGTCTCAGCTCTGCATTCTCAGATGTCCACAGAAGTCCTGCTGTCTACTTCAGCATCTAGTTCTTCTAAAAGAGAAGGGGAAGCATGGAGAGAGCAAAATTTATCAGGAGGCTATTTTTCAGGTAGGTGTGGTGGGCTTTTTTCTGTCATTGAGGTAAAGATACTCCAAGGGTCACATGTCAACATAGAAGGGATGACAGTGTCCACAGAAAATTTCTATTACATTCAAGAAAAGGAAACTATCGAGCTCAATTTCCCCAAATCAGTAGAAATGTTTGGGTTCAGGAAGACGTAACAGTAGCTTCTACACAGCTGTGCCCACACTGGGAGTGCGATACGCAAGGTAACTCAGCATCTTCTGCTGCTGAAATACAACACAACGGTCTTCTGCTTCTCGGAAAGAGATGGGAATGAATATCAGGGATGAATGGCAGCTTTTCTTTTTGTGAGAGGGGTTTTGGCAATGCAGAAGCTCAACTTAAGCCTCAGCGAGATAAAACCAGAGTCTTTCTGGCTCCTTCAGCCAAAATCTGGTCTCCATTCTCCCTGTAGGTTGCTCCTAACACTGGCTACATCCCAGCTTTATACATAGGGAAAAGACTCTAAGCAAACTCTCGAAGGACAACCTGGCTATTTTTTTCCTGGCTTCCCTGTGGAGCAACAGCACATGGCTTTAGCACAGAGGATCTGGATGCAGGTGTCCAGCCACAACCCCATTTCACTGGGAAAGCTAAGGATGCTCATCGTGTCAAACAAGACAGATTATATTTTATTGCTCTTTTTTGTTAAAATTTTGTATCCAGAATTCTTAACCAGCTACAGAGCTCCCCTCCTACCAGCTACAAACAGGACAATTTCATGGAAAATACCACTACTTTTTTCCACCTTTTTTATTATTAAAACAATTTAGTGAGTGCAGAATAAGTTTTACCCCCTTGTAAAGAAAGAAGTTCACCAGAAATCGGGCCTTGGAAATCTTAGTAAAGTACAGACAACATCATGAGGTTTTTGCCACAATGTTTTTCAGGGATTTAATACGGATCAGAGGCCAAAACCCTACGTATTTTCTGGACTAGGAGCAGCATGAGAAAACATCTGTCACTGAAATGCCATATTCTTACTGGTCCTAGAAGAGCATATTATACCATTGTCTGTTATTATTATTAATTATTACAGGTGGCAATGCTCTATTATTATTATTGTGCTTATTATTATTATTATTACGAATCTCATTGTCATTATTGCTACTACTGCAGAGCCTAGTCACAACTAGAAAATGCTTTTGCTAGGAGCTGCGTGCAAGTATAGAATAAAACACTCCTGTCCCCAGGGATTTTGTACACACTGGCTGTTAAAAGTTCTTGGCAAAAATCAGAAAGGAAGGGACTTTTTTGTTACATAGAGAACAATCAGAGATGTACTCTGCTGTCCACTGCTTGACGGGCCCAGTTTTGGGTCCACTTCAGCAAGTTGTGAAACCAGAGGAGTTCAGTGGAGGCCACAAAGACATCAAGGGGCTGGACCGTGTGAAACACAAGGAGAGGCTGGAGGAGCTGGATTTCTTCAGCCTGGAGAAGAGAGGTTTAAAGTGGGATCTAGTGTATTTGATGAAATATCTCAATGCGATCCAGAGAAAGGAGGAGACAAGCTCTTCTTAGAGATGCACTGTAGATAAGAGGCAATGGACAAAAAGAAGGAAAAAGTTTCATGATGAGGGTGGTAAAGGAATGAGACAGTTATCTGGAGAGCTTATGGATCACCACCCCTGGCAATACTCAAAATTCGACTGGATAAGCTGGTGAACAACCTGATCTGATGCTGGATGAACCTTGCTTTCAAAGGGGTTGATCAGAGACAACCCCCACTGCTTTTTCTACAGCTCTGAAGAGCCACTGGCTTAGGTGACAGTATCACCTTGCCACCCTCCACATTGCTTTTTACATCCACTTTGCAAAAAAACAGACTGCAAGACAGGAGAGCATAAAAAACCCAGAGTTCTCTGCTGTTTCAGTCGTCGATGTCTGCTCACACACACCAGTTCACTCAAGCAGACAACAGAGCTCTGCTGAGAGACCTGAATTCTGTCTGGCTTCGCCCTTGTGCTAGCCCAGCCCTGAGGATGTCTCGTAGCTCTCCAAGCCCGGCGGAGCTGTGACAGTTGGTTCTCACTCTGCCCACGTCCATGAGTCCTGTTGGTACAAGGACTCGTTAGATGCAGATTCCCACCTCTTACCACAGTGAAACCTATTGTGACTGACTATCCAGCAGTCTCACCAGACTCTCAAGTCTTACCATTTTTCCCTCCAATTAGTTTAATTGTAGACTTAATATATAAAGCGAGTTTCAGGCCACAGTCTACACAGCTTACACACCTTACATCTTTGGAAGATTTTCTCAATGTAACCTCTTAAAAGTTGATGTGGCAGACAAAATAAGGTCTAGGTAGATAGGGACAGTCCACCCTGGAGAAGGGAAGACTGACTGTGATAAATATCTATCTGATAGACTATGATAGATAGATAGATGGGTACCTTAGACATTCACCAAATCATAGGTGACATGAAGAGTAGTGTTATCCACCACCCTCACAAACTGATTAATAAGGGACAGTAAAAAATGTAAAGGTAATAACTTTAAAATACACAAAATTATTATTATTTTTGCATAAACGGCACAATTTTGCTGTCAAATGCATTTTTATATCACCTTTTTAGGATGATAGGTATAAATGACTTTTTCTGAAGAGAACAGAAGAAATCATGGAGATAAAGCCATCAGTGGCTATTAAATGAAATAGTTTGGCATACGAAGTCCCTAACTTAGTAGTGGTCAAAAGCTGGACACTTGTGTCTAGAAAAAGGGTCACTCTTGCTCAATTCTTCCACTTTTTGCTAAAAATTATGTCTGGCAGGGACAGGACACAGAGCTAGATGAACCTGCAACCTGAGCCAGGATGGCCCTTCTTACCTCCTTTTGAGATGGCAATTGGAAGTGCAGGGTGAGGTCCTCAGCTGGTTTACATTGATGGAACTCCATGGATTTCCCTGGCCTTGAGCCACTTCACACCAGCCAAAGCTCTGTCCCGCAGAGTTTGGATCCTTGTAACTAAGCATTTCCCTGTAGTTTATGATGATGAAACAATAGCAAAATGCCCATCTGCTGCTATCAAATCATAAGCCAACATATTTTCCACAGTCATATGCTAGTGCCTGAATGGCCATGACAGATTTACTACAGATCTAACACAATAAACTTGGGGTTATGTTTTAGTAGCTCTCTGCCTAGTTAGTGAAGTGGAGTGGAACTGTAATAGGCACAGCATGCTAGGCCTGGACTAGGTCTCATGACTCAGTAACACGTGTTTTATTGCTCCTTGAGTTCCTGCTGAACAGGTTTTTTTTGGACTCGCTCAATTTTTTGACCAGGTGAAGGCAACATCCATCAAAAAACAGTTACTCTTCTGTGATGCTTACAAGGCTTAAAATAACGGCTGTGAGCATGATCTCACAGGGTATAAGCCACCTGCCAAGGCTCCCATGAGATGCTGGATTCTGTGAGCAAAGCAGGCTTCAGATATGGTCCATACTTGCCTGGGAGGCTCCACAGGTATTGGCTGTCCTGCAATTACTATAAGATGAGCAGTTTGAAGCTTACTAGTGCTTGGGTTGAGCTCAGGAAGGAAAACATGTCAATCTGCAGGTTGAGCGCCATCAGAGCAAGCTTCCATCACTAGCTGGTCTTTGTTGGAGGCTTTGCCTTGGCCTAAAATGTCCCTCATGCTCTGAGTGATGCTGTCAGTACGTGGTCCTCCAAGGCTATTCTATCCCTGTTCTCTGTGTAGTGGAGAGGCTCCCAAATCTATCAGCAGAGCTGGGTGCAGAACCAAGCCCCACCTTTCTTCTCATGTTCCTTAATCATAAAAAGACTGGTTATCTGTGGTCTGTTCCCTTGGACACAAGCTTGCACCAGTCTAGTGAGTTGCTTGCAGAGAGCACAGGAGATAGTGGTGTGACATAGCTCACAGTGAAAATATAAACCAGGTTAGCTAATCCGGTGGACCACCCTAACCCTTTGTGCAGGAAAGGCCTTAATGATGTTCAGTGAATTGGTTCTGAAGCCACAACTTTGGTTAATTTGGAGTAACTTTCCTACATGTCCCAGTGCATATAAACCTTACTCTGAATAAGCGCATCCATTTGTTGGTATGGTTAAACAATCCACCCAAACAGCCCAGATGGTTGATGTTGCTTTTTTACTGTATGGCTTTCAAAAGTAAACTTTGTACCTGGTTACTAGGTCAGAATGGTGACATCCAACACCTGCTTCATGTTCAATTTGCGTTTGGTCAAGAAAGAGACTGTAACGCCCAGACTAGTACAATCCCAATGACTTTCACCATGATTTCTCACGCTTTCCAGACTGGTGCTTCCACCACCTCTTCATAAATGCCATTTATCTGCACTTTACCCAGCCGTACATCATGGCTGGACTAATTTTTCTTCTGAGATTTACAAATGGGAAGAGAGGAGCACACACAACCTTTGGCCCACACAATGGTGTTTTGGATGGCTGTTCTCTGTTCCCAAGCCACCAGACTCTCTTTGATGAGTGATTTATGTCCGGGAACTTATGAGAAAGATTACCACATGCAAATTTTAACTAACCTCTATTACAGGGAAGGAAAAATTAGTTCATGCTGGCCATTAAGTATTTTCTAAAGAAAATAGTTCTAATCATGAACAGAGATGGTTTCCAAGAGCCAACTCTCCATGCTGGGCTCTGCAGTGTGGCCTGGATGCAGTAAGAATAACAGATGTGGTCATCTTCTCTCAGCCCTTTGAGAACAACAGTACCAACCCAGTCACACTGATATGGTGTTACCAGAAAGCCTTGGGATACCAGGGTGTTATCTCTGACCAGCCCGTGAGAGCAAGGGCGGGGAACGTTTTCCCATCGTGTCCAATCTGGTCAATGATACACAGGAGAATGGTGTTAACTGACATTTAGGTGACTTCATTTGAAGTGTATTTCTCACATTGTTCACGCCTGGTGCCAGTATGTTGGAGTTATTTATTCCAGGCTGGAGTTCACGCTCTCTGTTCTTTCTCAGTCATTGATTAGGAAACCGAATCTTATCACCCGAGCAGGAGAAACTTCAAACACCTTACAAAAGTCTGTTTATAGCCTTGGACCCATTCTACAGGTGAGGAAGCTGCAGCACAGAGAGGTGAAGTGACTCGTGCAATGATTGCTTCGCAGAGCTGCACCACGTGTAAACTTTTCCTCCAGTAATCCTCCACAGGGTAGATTTGAGGAAAAACAAGAAGACTTTCCTTACAATGAAATGCAGCTGCCTATGGGGTGGGGCCCAAGAGTGCTTTGTAATCAATACATACATATTACAAACATCTGTCCCTTAAACTCAGAGCCCTTTCCTGTAAGATTAACATAACACTCAACAGTTACAGCAAATTGTCAAAATCTACAACTAATCATGCAGATGACTAGAAGAGCTTTCACAGCTCATTGTGGCAATGGGGTTCAACAAACGGGGATGGGAGAGCATGGAACTGTGGGCACATAACCTGTATTTCTCATCGTGAGTCTTTGGGAGACTCAGTTTTTCTCACAGTGCCTCCTTACGTTGCTCGTCTGTGGGAAATAGGTGCAGAGGAAGATATGACTTCCCCTGTTCCTGAAAATTTTTTATATACTGAAACATTTTCGCCACTTGAAATGAAGGGGAGGGAAAGAAGAAACCTCAAACTAAACTCAAACAACAAACCAGTGCAGAAAACAAATTTGAATCTGTTATGTAATTTCATTTTAATAATTAGGAAACATCCTCTTGCAGTTTAGACAACAATATACAGTTTCTGCACTATCAGATTACATTCTAAAACAAAAAGACACTTGCGACCAGAGAAACAACATTTATCCTTTTCTTGAAAGGAAAAATATTGGTATTATTTTTCAAGCAATGTTTGTGTCAACATCTTTCTCAAAGCCAACCTATTCTGGGAAAAAACATTAATATAGACAAATCAGTATTTTTCAACAAAAAATAACAATATAATTGCTTGCAAACTCTCAAAAGTCGTTCACAGCCATAGAGAGTAGATTATCAGAGCTATGAGTAATTTCTGTTGCTGCAGCCACATTGTGTGTGTTTGAAGGGATGTCTGTGAGGACAAGCATGTTTGTGTTTGACCTTCTGTCTAGCAGCTCCCCAGTAATTTTAAATCTTCAGCCCCTTTTCAATAGATATGGCAAACAGAGGTCTCAAAGGTATTGTTTCAAACAAGGCTGACGAAATCAAGCAACCAGGAAAAGGCTGTGCTGGGACCTCAACCACTTTACTAGATGCTGGAGAATCTACACAAGAAACCTTATGAATGCTCCAACTGCAAGATGGTCTTCTGGGGGATTTTGACCCTTACTAAATGTTGGTACCAAGCAGCCATCGAATGCCCTATCAGAGGAGACCAGATTTCTTTCTCTTGGTCACAACAGTTCTCATTTTCACCAGAATGCAGAAAGGCTGGGAGAGGCCATCAAACGTACCACAACACTATAAATGCTGTGTGACATGGAAATACCAGGGAAGAGGCTCTGATAGCAGCTTTTAAAATAAATAAATAAATGAAGAGATCTTTGCTTTCTCACATCACAGCCATTGGACTAATCGATAGCTATAGAGCCTGGAAGATAAGCATGTTTGACTCAAGGTGGAGATCTCAGCCCTGGGGCCCAGCGTTCCCAGGCAGCGAGCTTCAGCCCTTCGCACCCACCGGGGCTGCCTGCAACTTTCCAGAAGGCTACCAAGCAGTCTTCTGCATCAGCGATGGGCAGGAAACTGTCTGTCCTGTGGTCGTGGGCACTCCAGAGGCAATGCTTTCAAAGCTGCATAGACGTTGCCTAAAAACAGCTCTTCTGCTGTAAAAAGAAGAACATAAAACTTGGGTGAAGCACACAGACTTTTGAGCTTTTGGAGCCTGGACCCGTTGATAACAAATTCATAAAACACACAGCTCACCCTATGAATCCCTTTTGCAGATTCACTAAGAACTGCAAAAGGAATCTGGAGTTTTGGGTATTCTCTCCTCCGGAAGAGAAATGTAATTTTACCTTTTTGTTTAGTATAGGAAGTGTGTGCCTACTTGAAAAGAGTTAAACTATTGAAGTGCTACTCAAAGTCACAGCCAGATGCTTCAGAAGGACCAGGCTGTCGGAAACATTCCATCAGCTGTCGGCACAGCTTCTTTTGTCATCACTGGTTCTAGCTGCTTGGTTTTTTTCCAGTGTGGAAAATTCCCATAAAATGAAACCAGGATAAAACCGATCTGATGATACAAGAAATTAGCAGGACTCTATGGAAAATAATTTTAGAATTTAAGAGTTTAATAAGGGAAGTCCTTTTATAACTCAATAACAAGAATACTGTTCTCTATTTGAAGAAAAAAAAAAAATCACAAGAAGGGACCTGCTTACAGCCAGCTCTAAGCCAGTTGTGTAGATGTCCCATTTTAAAATTAAAAGACACCAACAGTCCTCTGCAGTAGTTCATCCCTCCCTAAACCAGGAGTATTCCAGGTGTGGGACACATCGGCTGAATGTGCCTCTCCTGGAGTACAGGGGGAACACTGAAGAGTAGATTCAGCTGGACTTTGAACTTTTAGAGATGATGTTAGGGAAGAATAATTTCATCTAAGTATCTAAAAATGGAAATGAAGTCCACATGGACTTTTCCTAATCTTCCTTGTGCCTACTTTCCTGAACTCCTAGATTGCCATGGGAGCTGGGCATCTGTATCTCATAAATGTCCACCGGGTGCTTTGCCTCATCCTTTAATTGTGCAAATATCTTTTAATAATCCAGCTGTCCCCTTCTTTGGACATCAGTGGTCACTAATGGCTGTCAACTCATATCCTATGTGAAATCACTGTAGGTATTTCTGATTTTCAGTTGATGTTTCCTCTCTGAACTCTTCACACACATTACGCACTTTGGGAAATACTGGCAGTAGCCATCCTCATCATACCTTTTTTTAAGTTTTCCCTTAGTCACCTATGCAACTAACAAGTTCTCAGACATGCCCCCCCCCCAAAAAAAACCACAAAACCCAACAAACACACATAGCACGGGACTTTGGAAATTAACTAAAATATTTGGAAAAAAGCAAAGATTTTTTTTTCCAATCAGCAGTTCTAATGTAATCCTACAGATGTTCAGACAAACTATAAGAACAATTGTTTTCTGTTTGTTTCTCTAGGGCTTTTGTTTTTAGCCACAAATGGGAACCATTTCGCATTACAGAAGTTGAAGGCTGTTCTCTACTATCACCATACTCTGTATATTTCCCACTAACAGGACATAAATAATTCCAGCAAAAAGCACATTAAGAGGAACATGATTGCCAGAGGATGCTGCTTCCCTCCCTGGTTATAATTACAAGGATGTGTGGTTTTGCTTAAATGGGAAAACAAATAGATTTCCCCAGCCTTTCCCTTCCCCTCCATCTGAGTAGACACTGCCTTTATCATAAGCTAAAAGAGAAATATTTATAGGAAAGCCTTGTTAAAATGCTGGCACGGTATTACTGCCTCTGGCTGAGCCATAAACTCACTTGGGGGAAAAAAAAAATCACCCTGTGAAGGATGCCAGCAAAAAGCCAGTGTGTTGTTTAACTGCCAGGCTTGAACAATGCACGGGTCTCGCCTCAGATCTCCAGCCCGGCCTGGATTTCCCCTGTCAACAAGTCATTTAGGGCCAGATGGTTCGTGCTCAGGGCTGTCTTGAGTAGAGCTGATCTCTGCCCTTGGGGAAGAGCAAGGGACCTGATGGCCATAGAGGGTCCTGTACTCCTGGTTCTGTTTTAGACTGATTTCCGAAGGGGGTCAAGCAGGGCATGGGAAGGTGGAGAGCTGAAAGGTGCAAAGATGTGCAAAATGCTCTGTTGAAGTCTCAGTGTCCTGTCTACAGCAGGTGACTGCAGGGGTAATGGCTGGAAGACTGGCACAGGTTGCCCAGAGGTGGTAGTTGCTCCATCCCTGGAAACATTCAAGGCCAGATTGGTCGGGGCTTTGAGCAACCTGATCCTGTTGAAGAAGTCCCTGCTAGTTGCAGAGGGGTTGTACTAGATGACCTTTAAAGGTCCCTTCCAACCCAAATTATTTGATTATTCTGTGTTTCAATCCTCTCTGGAGGAGTGCAACTCTCACCCATGTCTGCTTTCCCCAAAGTCCCAGATTAAGCTCCTGTGTTGCTGTGCAAACAGGCTGCTGTGCAGGCTCTTCCCAGCGGACACAAATAATGTCTGGAGCTGCTTTCAGCAGCAGAAAACAGGGCGAAGAAGCTCCACACTGTGAGGGCCTCTTCAGATGATGAATGTCAAATGCAAAATGCTGCCTTCCCATCAATCAGGATCCCTACGCTGCTGATGGACATCTTGCTGCCTGCCAGCTCCTTGCATGGAGCAGCAGCTTCTACACCACGCTGCAGGAGGAAAGCAGCGAGTCTGGCAATGCCTGGAGAGGTCCCTGCTCTAGCAGCCCCGTGTTCCTACAATGGGCCATGACCTGCCATGGAGACAGACTCTCAGGAAGTCTGACCCCGTTTCCAGAGCAGTAGGCTGATATAGATGACAATCCCCAGTGGATGGAAAGCTCAGCAGTCCTTCAGCCAATGGTGCCAGTAAGAAACATTTTTAAATGCATATATGTGCTTTCGCTGAGTGCTAGAGGCATCGGCAGGGAAAAGGCCAGTCATTCCAGCCGTATTTTTAGTCTCTTTCCGTTCTATTTTCTTGCTCTCCCTGGAGGAAAGATCAGAAAGGTTGTCTGTTGCTGTAATGCCTTCCCCTCACCACTGCTCAAATAAATCTGAGCAGGGAGCCACACGCATCACTTGCTGAGAAATTCCTCTGCAGCCGAGGGCCAAGCACAGATCGCTACCGGCTGGGCAACGTAGCAAGGGGCTCCGTGCTCTTCTTCACTGAGGATCTCTTGCCGGCCTTAACTATAAGCAACAGTGCACTACGGGACTTGCCTTTAAAATAAAAGCAAACTGGTCAGGTATGGGCTCAGCTGTTCATGCAGACTCAGCAGTAGATGCTCATTTAATTTAAGAATGGGACTGTGAGAGATTTTGCTGACACACTGATTAAGGAAGTAGATTTTAACGCAGATTGTTTTCTTTAATCTGGAAAGCATGAAACAGCTTCCAAATGAATATCTTCTGCATAGGGGAAACTGAGGCACAGTCAGCAAGCTTCTCCACAATCCTTTTAGCAGGCCAGAGCTGGAATAACATGTCATACTTTTGAGTCCAATCCAATTTTCCAAATCCAGTGCAAACAGCCAGCACAAAGTCCACATAAGCACTTCTAGGATTAGGCCAGGAATGCCAACCAAATCCTCTGCTAATCTGCACCGTAAAGTTCATGAAATCAGGCTTCCTCTTGAAATGTTTCTTGCATCCAGCTGTGTCAGAAACACCTTCCAGAAAATTAATCTCCCCGAGCTCAAGATTCAGTCCCAGGCAAAGCCAATCCATCGGTATGGAGTAAGACTTCAATGTAAAGTTGGTCTTTTCGCCACTTTCTCTACAGAAATGAACTCGCCTGTAGCTAAGTGACAGAGTGACACATTTTTCTTTTCAGAAGCTGATAGGCATCACAGCTAGCTTTATTTCAAAACCAAGTAATGGAAGTCCTTGAATTCAAAGATACAGAGTATATCAATAATCATCTTCACTTGCTTCTGTGTGAAAAAAAGGATGGACACAGATTTGATTGGGGTCTTGCAACTACATCTCCATCCCCATATTTGTACCACACATATCTGTGTTTGCATGAAGTTGGTGGCCAAGCCCTTTGCTGCACACAAAAGGTGAGCTCTGAAGGAGTACGGAGACTGCAATAGTCCAGAAGACTGCTCAACCACAAGGCATGGAATTAATGTAAGAGGCCATCAGTGATCTTGTCCGGCATGGGCTGTGCAAAATTACGCTTTTTGGTGTTATGGCCCATGCCTCTCCAGTTCCATGAGGCCCTTCTGTAGACCTACCCCACCAGCAGCTTAGTAAGAAAACAGCCCCGTATCTAAGGGGAGGATTCCCTGATAGGAGAGGTCAGAGCTCTAGATTATAATGGTGCAGAAGCGCCTGGTGGACATTGCCATCAGTCTTGGCTTCTTACCCTTCTCCCTGTCATTGTTTGGGGCTGCAGAGTCGTACCTTTGATTTCACCCCTTGCCCAAGAGGTAGGGTCACACAGGCCCTTTAGATCTTGCAGCGTCTCACCATTCATCCGTCCGTTGCCTCTTAATGAACATTTCAGGCGCTCGGTTTCCGCTGCCAGCAAAACTGCCGTGTAGCCAGTGCCCCTGGGAGTCAGGACTTGCCAGAGCAGTAGCTGGTGCGAACCTTCCTATTGTTCAAGCTCAGAGCTGTCATGGCCATTGTTACTTATCAGTGGCTGCTGTTTTCCATTACAGCCAGCTCTAACATGAACTGGATATGAGCACTGGGCTACAAGCCGGGCTCCTAGGCCTCCAGAGCTCTGCTGAAGGTCTGAATTGCTTCCAGCTCCTTCTTAGAAGTTGCTCTACATTCAGCAGAGAATCACACTCTTGGGCTCTTCACTTCTCAACTTGTTCCTTGCCAGAGAGTTCAAACCAACCCTACAGTTATTCTTGTTCCACTAGAGCTGAGAGGATTTTCCCAGATGCTTGTGAATTGCTCAGAGCACATCAACAGGCACAAAAGTTTTTCAGGCCAGAAAATACGTACTAGCTCCATCGCTCCACAAGCTCAGAAGTTGAAATGATGCATGAATGGGAAAGTACAATTCTAATTTCAGGAATACTTTGCGTTCCTAGAGCATCCTCCTTCCTGGGGCTGGAAAAGCCTTCATCACTGTTCACCATTGTAGCTTAATGGTGGGTAGGCATTCGTTCAGAGGTGGGTTTGCAAGCAGGTTAGAAGCCTCCCCTCCTGCTTTTTTGCAGCAATGAGGGTGCTCTTACACAAGTACTACTCAAAGAGAAATGCAATCGTGATGAGGTCTTCTGTGGCATCCCTCTCATTTAGAATTTACCTGCATTGCAGAGGGAGAAAGGGCACATCATTCGGTTTGTGGAAAAATTTCTGGGACATCCGAGTGCAAGTCCTAAAGACCATCAGGTCTTTTCAGGACAAGGGGTAATGGGCACAAACTGAGGCACAGGAAGTTCCGTCTGAACATGAGGAAGAACTTCTTCTCTCTGAGGGTGACGGAGCACTGGAACAGGCTGCCCAGGGAG
>Ga0065711_1039489_pt1 | contig 17801 bp, 7 predicted proteins | sample Hoacrofraction12_FD_59098 | JGI IMG/M metagenome (GOLD analysis project Ga0065711, IMG submission 59098) | Hoatzin crop microbial communities from Cojedes, Venezuela - Epithelial fraction 12 v2 (version 2) | ecosystem: Host-associated > Birds > Digestive system > Esophagus > Crop | place...
GCACACAGTGGTGGTGGTGCGGGAGAGCGGCTCTCTGGGTTGTGCGGTTTGTGTTGTGTTTTCTCCTGATCTGTATTGTTGTTGTTCCTGTTCCCTTTGTTTGCTGTTCTGTTAAACTGCCCTTATCCCAACCCACCAGTTTCTGCCTCTTTCTTTCCATTCTCCTCTGCACCCCGGCGGGGGGAGGGGCGGCCGCGTGGCACTTTTGTTGCCGGCCGCAGCCAAACCATAACATGTGAACACCTATATTTGAAAGAACTCCACAAAAAAGTTCCTTTTCCATGAAGAAATAACAGACAAAAACCCTGTGACAAAAACAGATCAAAGGAAATACTCTTGAAGATCATCAGAAAATACATCTAAATTACAGTGAACAGAACAAAAAATTCTGTACAATAATGGAAAATGGTAAGTCATTGGATGGGAAAACTGGGACCTGGTGATGGAAGAGATATCATATCAGACATAGAAGCAGGAGGGTCATAAACAGAGGTTGGATAAGTAGGGAAACAAGTAACTCAATAGGTGACATGAAGTAAAAATACACAGGGAAATGCAGCATTTGTTGAGCAACACAGCCAGGACAACAAGCTCAGTGGATGAGACACATTCTCGTCTTCAAACTCCTCTTTCAATCTTTGTAACTAGAACTACATCATTAAACTGTATTATTATGATGCAGGCTACTTTAAGTCACACATTCAGACTTATTCTGCATGCTTTCTGTCTACTTGGCTTTGAAATGCACTTGTCATATATTGTATTTTATTGTATCCTAGCTTAGGAAAAGTCTGAGTTCTTTAGTGTATTTTAAAATACATGCAGCCAATATGTAAAATATAGAAAAAACCTGCAAGAGTTCTATGTTTTAAAATCACATTTTAAATTTACAACCTTTAACAACTCTGTATACATTCTAGACATCTCCAGTGCAAACATATCTAGAAAAGCAATTCTTCAACTTCTTATTTTTAATTTAGGAACTATGTTCTGTTTTGATTTTAACAACCATCCTCTCTTGTTCTCCAACTTTAAAAAATACATAGTTGCAAACACTATAGCATGATTTAAGGCAATTTTGTCACTCACACAAAAGTGTTTTGAACTAAACATAGGTAGCTTGCAAACTACACTGAAAACACAAAAATCATGCATTTAATAAGAATTTTAACAGTATGCAGTACAGGAAAACGAGGAAAGAAGAAAAAAAAATTAAATCGTGGGGCTTTCCCCATCTTATTACAGCACGTGATGAAGAAATCATCATTTCATTCAAACTTTTTTCCTACTCCCTTTTTTAATTACTTGTCCTCTCCCTGTGTTTAGCCAAGCTGAAATGAGAGTACATTTGATCGTCTATGCAAATTCAGAAAACTGTACACAGTATTTAGAGAACTTCACAAAGATCAGAGTAAATACACAGAAACATTCAGAATGCTTATACATCAAGTTCCAACCCAAAATTCAAAGCAATGAGAGCTTAAAATAAGGATCCTTACTCATATTTAAGTAGCTGAGATAATTGGTAGAACTGGCACAATTTCAGAAGTATCAATAACTGAACAACTGTTACCAAAAGAAATTCATCACCTAGGTGGGTTCTGGGACCTGCGATCATCTTGAATCTTTGAAAACTAAACACTGAGTAGGAAAGATAAGAGAAATTCTCCACAAACACTTCTGGTCTTCTGAAGTAACTAGGTCCTGCAGACCCTAAAAATGCTTATTTCAGATGCATTGTACATTACAGAACAACTTGCTCAACTTTACAGTTCACAGAGCAGTCTGTATAGCCAGACTAACACCTCATCAGATAATTACCTGACAGTAAAAAAATCCATTATTTTGCATTATTTTGTATGATTGATTCTTACCGTGGTACTTTCTCCTCCTTAAACACATCACTATACTGCAAAAGCAAAACATAAACTTCATTATACAACCCAGACGTAATACAGTTCTTTTGTTTCCTGACAAAAAGCATAATAGGCCACTGAATTTAGTGTCATAAGAGGACCTAATTAATGTACATACAGATGAATGCTTTTCAACATTTAAAAATAACTACAAAGTTTTTGAATTCCTAAAAACCGTGCACCTCCAGCTGATAATAAAACCCAGCTTTTGTACATACATGTTATGCATTACCCAATTTTGTAGAACGTTTTTTTTAAATCCCTTAATATTGTTAATTCTGTTTTCACTCTTCACCTCTGTACTTTGTTTTTAATCTGAAAACTAGAGCAGAAATTCTGTCTGAACTTCATATGTGTTTTCTTCATTAGGGCTATGTCTACAACAGTAGATTAAACACTGCTAGGGAAGTTTTCTGGGCCTAGCAACTTGCCATCATTAATTTCTTACCAAATCTTACTGGTACAACTTGTGGTAAGGGACATCACCACATTCACAAACCATTCCCAAACTGTTTCCACCTACAGTTCAGGAACTGCAGAGGGTTAGGGACTATTCCTCAAAAGCAGTGCACGTAATGTCTACCCTGTGTTGGAGGGTAAGAATTTAACAATAAGTATATAAAGTTTTCCATGCCAACTGGACACATCGCTGGCAATATTTAACTTACCAGCAGAGGTGTAAATTAATTCATATATAGACAAGTAAAATCCAAATGCCCTATATTTGTAGCATAGTCATTTCAATATATATGCCTATTTTTTATTTTTAAGAGCATTTACAAAATACTAATACTACAGCAATGCCACATTTTCTTATCTTAACTCACAGTTATAACTATGTCACCATCTAGAGGCCTCAGACTATTTTTGAATCTCTGCATACTAAGTAACACGAACTTAGAAGAGATGTGGAGAATAGGCACAAGACTTACACAAACTATTTAAGCTAACATTAAAATGAATAAACATCTGGACATGTCAATGCTTATCCATCTAACCCATGTATATTGACAACACAATTACAACATTAAAATCATTTCACTATTCTCACATTATTTAAAATAAAGGCGAATGAGACAATATAAAATTTCCTATGAAATTCATAACTATACTGTAAATCAAGATATACCAGTAGTTCATGCATCTTGGATTATTTTAGTATCTACGCTGCAGTTGAAGAAATCTCCCTTCAGAGTATGTAACAGCATTTGTAGAATACTAATCTAAGATAGTTTTCCTTATGTGCTGCTATGATGACATTATTGTTCATATTAGAAATAAATTGTTTAAATAAAACTTGTCTGTGCAAGCAGTGATCAGATCTTCTTACTGCAGTGTAGACATATGCAAAATACATTAACATTTGGAAAACACTTCTCCAGCAAAAGCGAATTATTTAAATGACACTAATCATGTTCACAAAGAAAGCAACTGGGAAGATTTTACTAGACTTTAAAGCAGTATATACTGCATTCTTTCTTGATCTACCTACCAGTTTTTTAAGCTTCCCTTTATTCTTGTTTCTATTCACACAAAATCAATGTAGGCTAGGAAAACATCACATACTGCTAGAGAAAGAAACATAACATTTTCAAATTCATGTCTCTCAATATGAGAGTGAAGAATTTTTTTAATCAAGGATTGTTATGTACTGTTCAGGAAAAAGCACTGCTTACTATAAACGACAGAAAATGGCACACGGGTTAATCTGACTACCTACTCAAGCTTAGTATCAAAAAGTATTTTGCAGACATTTGGTACCATTGAAGCAACTTGACTGTGTATCTGGATCGTCCTATACAAATTTACTAATCTTCATGATATATTGATATTACATTATGATATTGTAGCATATTGATTTCAATAAGATAGTTTGATTTGCCAAAACTGTTAAGCAGATGCAAAAATCATCATGACCAGTAAATAAACCTGCTGGGCACTATTTTGGAGAGTAGATATGACATGAAGTTAAATTTTTATAAAGATTGACATAGTAATCCCATTTGAAAATATACTATAAAGATAAAAAAGCACTTAGCCATTTTCAGCCACAAATGTACCTGTTGAAAGCGTTTCTCTGTCTTGAATTCTAACTCTTGAATGTGATGAATAGCTTTGTTAATACAGGGTAATGGAGTATTCACAAAAGCACAGCTACGTTGCCTTGTGGCGATCCACTTGTTCTTATCTGGAGAAAGAAAGAGAATACATAAGGTTGTTAAATGTGTGAGATTTTTTCATATCTGATTTTATTCCATTAATGTGGAACTCGGTAAGCTTTGGTCTTGAAATTGGCTAAGAGAATGTAACAGCAACATCTATTATCATGCACGCTTTGTGCATAAAATGTTATTCCTTTTTGAATACAATCTCAAATACAAGTAGAGAGATTCAAAAATGTTTGAAGGATATGAAGGAATAATTCGAAAGAGCTGAGACATGATAAAGGGGGCTAGTGTCAAAATACAATTTGCTATAATGAATTTTACATAATTAATCCTAAATTAATTGAGTTGGATGATTTTACGCTAGTCCTCAGCAAGAATATTGTCCAAACAGTAAAATAATATCAGAACCCAAAAAGGCAAAGGTGGCAGCTACTATAGAAATGCCCAGAGCAAAACAGAAAAGGTCACAGGACCACAGAGGCAAGCTTAGACTGCTCTTATGTATACAATACTTAGTCCCAGCAAATGTTTGCTTCAACCATAGGCAGGGATGAAGTTCCAGAACAGTAGTTCCCATGCTGGGAATTTAAAGCTACATGACATAAATGAACTGTTCTACGAGAACATGCAGATTTCACAATTATGTTTTCTTTAAACTCTGTTAGCCTTATAACCACATAAATAAATGACACTGTGGCACACTATTGAATGTTAACTATTTAATTAATACACAGAATGGGAATCTGATTGCAGAGGTCACTGATGAAAGGTGTCAGGAACCAGAACAAGACACTGAAACTTAGCAGCAGAGCTATTAAAAAGTCTAAGCAGCTGTCCTACAAACATGAAACATTAACCTAATTAAGTTCAGGGGGATATAACGCTTTAACGTGCCTTGGAGATGAACCAAAAACAACAATAAGAGTAACAGAGATTAAACAGTAACAGAACCAGATAACCTTCATATACAGTCTGTGGATTTGTTGGGGTATTTTTAAAAAAAGAATAACCTCTTAGTGTCTTAATTAAAGTGCCAGCCTAAAACATTAAAATTCTGTAGGTTACATAAGGCTCTTTTAACTTCAGTTTATCGTAAATAGCCTTAGTGGAATGAAAATGATGGTTTGCAAGATTTTGTTTGAAAAGACGGCCCACTAAAATGGGTATCAAAACCTACTTCACAGGATTTTGCTCTGCCTGTTTCTAGAGCCAGAAACCTTCACAGCATGCCTACACAGCTCAATCTTAACAAAGCATATGCAGACTTTGTGTCTTTCTTGAACTCTGAAGCACCACGCGGAAGTACAGAATTTGAGGACAACATTACTTTAATTTCCTCTAGTTGCTTCTACTGTTATTATTCTTACATTTGATTAAATTAGCATTAATATTGTTGTAAAAATTATGTTTATTTTCTTTACATCACTAATGTAACTAACAATACCATCATCTAAAAAAAAGCTGAAATTTTTTAACAGCTTTAATAAAAAAAGATTATTCTTTTACTGCTATGGTCTTCCTTGGTAAAAGCAAACATTTATACATGCAAGTTTTTTTAATCCCGTTGTAAAAGCAAGCTAGAAATACAACTCAGTGCAAAAGTGGAATTATTTACCATTTCCTTAAAATTTAAAAATTAAATTTAAATTACAAGTGAAATACTGTAAATTTGTTTTCAGATAGAAGAACTATCATTAGAGGATGGAGTAACACCAGTAAGTCAGTGACTGACACTCAAAGTCTATAAATGCATCATTTGTATGAAGGTTTTTCAAGCTGCGCAACATAAGAACCAAGAGGACTAGTGTTACATAATATTAGAAATACAAAAAAAAAAAAAATTTCTTATACCTTAAACTTATGCCCTTCATTAAACTGTTTGAAAACTACATAATACAAGACATACCTGACGTACCTTGCGACAGCTCATTACTGTCCTTAGAAGAACAGGAAAATGACTGTGTTTCAAACATAATTGCTGGTAGTACTTTTCAGCCTAATGATTAGAAAAGTAATAATACATATACATATATACATACACATATACACATTTTAAAAACATTTCTTTTTTCCTCAGCAAGAAAATGTTTCTCATCAGTGATATATCTACAGTATTTTTAAAGATTAGCAAATCCATTTTCTCTTCTCATACTAAGGGAAAAGCAGTAATTAAACAGTTGATGGCAGTAAAAATCACATAGTGGATCCTATTTAAGTAATGACATTAGAATTGAAAATCAAGTGAAAAACAAGATTGCCAAATTTCAACCTATGTGACCTAACTTATCAAATTATACAGATTATCTTGGATCTATTGTGACAGTGGTAACTAACATCAACTAGAAAAATGGGAAAACCAAAATGGATAACCTATGACATTAATTTTAATTAAGAAACTGTCAATGGAAAGGAGATCCATAAACCTGTAGTCTGAAACGCTATTGTCTCACTGGACAGAAGACACATATGAGAGGAAAATAAACTACCTATTTGCACATAGACTTGTAACTCAGGTTTACTACAATAAACAAAAGCAACATTATTTCTTTATTATTTACATAATTCAGAAAAACATTACTGGCTGAAAACTTATCTAGTTAAGTGTCAGGACATCAAGCTCAGCTAATTTTCCAAAATATTTTATCACCCTTAAAATTCATACATTTGACAGATAAGTGTATTGCCATAGAGAGATCCAGGTGGACACCTCCCACCCACCCCCAACTTATACAATTGGCATAATAGAAGTCCACTACAAATTGTGGCTTCCAACTACTATCAACCTACAAAAACTGATTAGTAAAAAAGCAAAAAAAACCCCAACACTGTATTACAGTCTTAATCAATATAAAATACTGGAAACAAACATCGCATAGATCATAGATTTCAGCATTCCATAGTCTTGTAAGTAGTACTGTTAAAAAAGAGAGATATGCTTATTACAGAGTCTCTGAAATGGAAAGTAAGATTCCAGAGCACCAAACTGGATGGACGGACAGAGGAAACAAAGAGCAAGACCAAGACATGCTCTTCACCCCTTCCACACCCCAGATTATTGATCCACCAAACTCAAACTCATGTCTGTTCCAAAGACATGTTAGAAGAATGTAAGTGTATCAAGCTTGCCAAAAGAAATGCTAAATCCATGGCTGAGCTTCTACATGAACTTTCACGCGCTGCAATGCAGACAGTATTACCGCTCTGTTACCATAACAAACTAACTGACTTTGAAACTCTGAACATCACCAACAAAACCTTTCAAAGTAAAGCTACGGAAAAGATGGGGTTTTTTATTAAATAAAGTTCATTATACATACAATAAAGTTTCAAATCGCCACATTTTCAACTATGTAACTCTCCTTAGGAAATGTATGGAAAACGTATTATATGAGTCATTCTTGCATGTCATTCATACACAAGTACCTATTTTTTCCCAAGTTTGGTGGCTTTTTTAGTTTCCTGAAACAATTACTGCTAACGGCTGGACCCAACGTTGTTCAAAGAAACATGCCAATTTGGCAAGGAGGAATTTTTAACTATGTCTCTGACAGGATGTCAGCTTCTTGGACTCTGCTAAGCGATACTCTCCTCTCCTACAAGCTCATCCTGACAGTCAGGCCAGATGGACCATATTAGCTCCAACAAGGAGTATAAAAGAATCTGAAACTCGCAGTAAGACAAAGAAAATAAGTATTGACAGACAAAATAGCTCTACCGAAAGGAGAAAAGAGGAGAAAAATAACACATATGAAAGGATGAAATCCAGAAAAAAAGCTTAAGAAACAGTTTCAATTTGTTGTTGCTTACATAGCCAGTAATACATCCAGAACAAGGTACGAACAGACTATTGTCTAATACATGAGCGAGCACATGTTAAGAAAAAGCTGAGAACATCCCTTGCCTGACAAGGAATCATATATAAAACAGAAAGACACATTCCACTGTACATGACAACCCACTGAAAAAGAATATATCGGACAAATTAGCAGTTGATGACAAGAGTATCATTTCCGTCTGAAGCTTGGGAAAAAATTAGTCAGCACGTAGTTCATTCAGTACCTGCTGAAAATCTCAGCCTTAATATATATAAATATTAGACTATTCAAAATACAAATAAAAAAAATTCTTTTATATTGTCCTATCCAGACAAAAATAAGCCAAATCCAGTGAGTTAGCACTGACAATTCTCTAATACATACCTCTGATCTTCAGGAAGTGTTATTCTGCACAAACTGTTCTACAGAATTCAGACTAACTTATTCACTCTGACAAAGATAACCACTATGTTAGTCATATTACTACACCATACTTTTTAAAAATCGTTGCATCTTTTTCTCATCAACTGCCATACTTACCTCATCATGAAAACTCTAATTCACTGTTATGTAAACTAAGTGCAAATTGAGATTATCTACTTCATAAACATAACAAATATGGACAAAGCGCAGAAGAATTTTGGTTAAAATGTTCTCATTGATTCCTGCTTCACTGTGACTATTCCATTTGTGTTGGAATTTTTCCTCCTTCCCCAAACTGCAGTCAGCATAAATAAAAATTATAAACTAATTCATAGTTAAAAGAAGCTAATATTCACTGAAAAATCTTCATTTTTCCTGTCTTTTCCTGACCTCCAAGTGTTAACTTTCTGCAAATACAGCATTTTACCATTTGGTTTTAGGGTTCTAGAATTTCTTCCACAATTTCTGCCTGTCCTCAAGTGATGCAGTGAATCCTTTTAACCACTGAAATGTAGTCCAGGTTTACTTTGGAATACGCAGAAAGGGATCAACATCCCTGAAATTATTCCCTCAAACTACAGTTAGCGCAGTTGTTTCAAAATAGTACACAGCGTTGCTTAAATAGCAGTTTGCAGCATTAAAATATTCAGGTCTCACACTTGAAAACAAGGCTTCATGTAGAATTTTATAGGCTGGCTAATATAAACCATGAGCTCCAATAAAAAGATTGCAATTATTATTAAAAGCAACAAAAGGCAGGCAAAAATCCTTAGGTTCTTTGTTGTAGTTTATTCCTTTCACACGAACAAGATCCCAAGAACTAGTCCATTATACCACCCACTTTAAGCAGAGAATTAAGATCAAATAATGTGCTCTCAAAAACTTCTAATGGTATCCAATACCAAAAATATTACAGCTGAGATCTTAATACTATCATATAAATATCTGAAATAGCTCTGTACCAAAATTGATTTGCTTTTTTTCAGTATTCCACTAGTCTTGTGGTTCATTCCAGCTGTATAGTCTGCAACTCAAAAACTTAATCCCTATTCTTTTTCCACAGACCTTAGTGAAAATATGAACTCTAAACAAAGAAACAAACAAACCAACCCACAGACAATTAAATAGGATGAAAGACAAGGACACTGGAAATCTGGAATAGGCAAGGGAATTAAATCCAGGTATTTCATGCCGTAGTCAAGAATGATACACTTAGTCTTTTTCTACATGTTCAGTTCCCCCTTCTGACATGAATCAGAAAAGAGGAATTATATTTCTACCAAGTAGTACTGAGAAAATAAATACCTAAAGTGCTGCTCACATTCTGCAGCATGGGTTCACATAAAACATAACTATCTCAGACTACAAGTGCTACCTAATCTGCTATTTCGGTGTCACTCCTCACACATTCCAAGGCCAGAAACAAAGCAACAGAAGAATCACCATTCTCTTCCTTATTCCTGGGAGGTCAAAGAGACCTGGCAGTAGCAGGAACAATCTCCCCGCTTAAGCAAAAAAATAAATAAATTCAATTGTTAGAAATGAGCACCCAAAATTCTGTTACCACAAGAATCATCCAAATACATTTTAAAGATGATTACTACCACCGTTCATGCTACTAAGAATGTTAGTTATTTGATCTGTCCCATTACACATCATTAAAATATCATGTACTATAGCACAATATTTTTGCAAAGGTTATTAAATCTTAAACCTACCATCTTCCATTCTGTTGTATATGTCTAAATGAAACACAGTGAATATTGGTTACCACGGTAACCACAGAACTGAAGAAATTTAGTTTTGGCATAATTGCTGCATATGTTCATACAAATCACATCTTTTTCTGAGCATTAGAAATGAAGACACTTTTGAACTCCATTTTTTAAAAACAGAGTAATGAAGAAACAAAAAATTAGATCAAGTATTTATAGACATAACGCAACATATCCTTGTTTAATTCACTCATGCACTTTTATAATTAGAGTATATTTTCTCGCATTTTATTAAACCATTTAGTTAAATACTGTTTGTTATCGTTTTACTTATTGATAATTATGCTAGTTCTGGCTTTCTCATTAAATTCAAAATACCATTTTAGAGTAATAAATTATTAGTCAAACATACAGAAATGGCTAAAGAAACTTCAGCAAAAATAAACATCCCCAACAGCCTATGACAAACTTATTTTGTTTTTTCACCTGCAATGAGGTTCATGTCACATAAAGATGAATTTATTTGTTTCTTTAGTTTCAAGAAATAGTAGAAAAGGAAAAAGTGCTCTAGGCATGTTGACACTCAGTCTTACAACAGCATAATTTTCTCAGCAGCATTAAAAAACATGCATTCAGCAGGAACAAATTAACCCAATTCAGCCAGCCTGTGAATTACCTACAAACTCCTTTCCACTTCCTTACCAGCTCCCAGAATGAATCTTAAAAAAGCAAACCAAAACAAACCAAACCTGCAATCCAACAGGTCAGATAAACAGTGGGACAGTTAGATTTTTATGTTTCTACTTCACTACTAGAATTCTTTCATCCTTTCCCTTCTCTAGCTTTGTTTGCTCAATGATTTAGTTCCAATATAGTTGTTTCAGAGCTACCTTATACTTATTAAGTTCATTACCATCAGTACCTTTCATTTTAATATTCAGAAATACAAACAAACAGAATTTCAGAAAGAGTCTGGCTAATACGAGTACAGACAGACAAATAAATTGTAGTTAAAAACAACACAGAGAGATCATCTCTACTTGAAAGCTTTAAGTCTTGGAAATTTCAGTCTTTTATTAAGCTCTCGCATATTTCCCACAAAAATCTGTAATCATCCAATACACTGCAACAAAGAAATGCAAAGTAAAAGTCCAAGAATTTGTTTACAACAGTGTCATGCTTCTAGCTTGAAGTGCCAACAATATCACTTTTGGTTTACCTTATCTCTTCAGACCTTACTGGCATGAATGGGTCAAGATTTTAATGAACTTGTAGAACTGATCCACCCAAATTTTGAACGATACAACAGGTTTAAAAAAAAAAAATTAAGATAAACCAGGAATAATGGATGAATGAAAGATCATATTATTATTTGAAATCATTGCTATTTATTGATGGTCTCACTGATGTTGCAAAGATCAGAGAAAAAAAGCTAAGAACATTTTACAGCCAAAAAACCTACCTCAGCATTCCGATGACATTACAATCAGTAAATTCTGTTTTCCCATGGATTTTTATACAACATTCCCCCTCAGAAGTCCAGCTCCCCTCAGTGTCACTGAGCCTGACCAACACAGATTCCTTTGGTATTCCTTTCTGGGCACGTGCATTGGACTGGTTTGGAGCTTGGCTGGCTAACCAAGACACAAGTCAATTAGTCAGCTGACTGCTACCTTACAGAATATGTAAAGGGATCATTTATAACTCCTTTCTTTCAGATAAGGAAATAATTTGGGTCTTTCTTCCCACTACTTAGCTGCCAATTTTCCTGAAACTTGGAAGAATTTAACGTCTTTGAGATTCCTACCCATCTGTCAAATCCAGTCAGAAGAGACAAAAGCTACTAGAGGACAGGCACTGGCAGATCATACGCAGTGACAGCGTACACTTTGTTTTCTCAGATATACAAAAAAACCCTCTTTAACTGAAGGCTACCTAAAGTGACTGCCATCATTTATTTCATAATCTTTCCATCAAACTATAGTTTGTGGGGATCTTAAACTTCACTATTTCAGAAGCAACACAGATAATGGAGAAAAAGACAACACCTTGTATATGCTAAAAAATAAAGAACAGCATAGAAACGAGACAAAAACAAGTGTAAGAACAAAGTGTGAGGGTGCTGGCAAGAGTAAAGAAAAGCACGTCAGATAGGGCATTCAAGGAATGAAAGATGCTTGCAAGGCAAAGCTGGAAAACATGTATTACGCAGTAGGGAAAGGGAGTTCATAAAGAGATACAAAGATGACAAACTAACTGAGAGCTAAAGGGGGGAAAAAAAAAGGACTGCCAAAGCCTAGCTGCCAAAACTGGAATGGGACAATATGAGTAAAAATTACAGAGGATCTGTAAAAGAAAAAAAGAAATTGATTATTTAATTAAGCATTTAGAAAGTTCCGTGACAGAACAGAAGGAGTCCATCTATGTAGAAACTTTATTTTCTTTTTAGTAATGACAGAAGTGTAGCAGAATGTAAAAACAAATTCCATTTGCAAAATAATGCCTCCATGGACTGAAAGATCCAAGGCAGTTTCAACTAAAGCTAACCCATTTCTGACAGATGCTTGTCAAATCTGTTTTACAGTCTTCTAGTGACAGTTTCTACCAGATGTCTACGCAAACTTAAACCAAACTTCACCATCCTTGCCATCAGTTAGCCATTCTAGTCTCCTTGTTGTATCTCAGTGGACACAGAAACTAACAGATTGCCTTCATCTTGTAAACAACTACTTAAACACTTGAGAACTGCTCTCTCTTTCCTTCCCTACACTGAACAGACCAAATTCTCATTTTTTACACACACACATTGCCGCCCAGAGATCATACTTTCCAACTGTTTTTCCACTCTCTTCCTCCAAATTTTCCCCAGTTGGTCCAGGTCTTTCTAGGTATATCTCCAAAAGAGGCCACAGCCTTCCAGTTGATGCCTCACCAGTACTAAGAAGAACAGCAGTATTATGCAATGCTTTCAGTTTCACATGCTGATGCAACCCTTGCTTCTATTACAACAGTGTGCTACTGGTTTTCATGTTTAGCACCTCAACCTACAGGTCTTTTGATACCTTGCACAGCACTTTCTTCTCCTCTGCATACATTTTTTCTGCTTGCGGATAGTACTTTGTGCTTGTTCTTAGGGATTTACATCCTGTTCTCTTATTTCTCAAGACCATTTCAAATTCCAAATGATCCTGCTCTCCAGAGTGCCTGCAGCTCCTCCCAGCAAGACACTGTGTCCAAATTGATAAAGAATCAGGTAGTAAGCCCTTGCTGTCAGTATTATTCACAGAGTACCTCCATTGTTCTACAGTGCCAAGCATAAGACATGGTTTTTACCTAACATGACGATACTATGCTCTTTCAAAGAGAAAAAGTGGAGAAATAAACATTTTAAAATGCCGATCCATGTCTATTTGATTTCCAATTTTAAACTGTATGTATTTTATTACTTTATGTTTCAGAGGGACTTGAAGGTAAATAGCAATTTTAGCCATTAAGTGTATTATATAAATAGTTCAGTTGCAAAGATTAGAGAAACAAAATGAGTTGAAAATTTGGCAGGATCATACAATCCATTTAAAATAAAAAAGGGAACACAACACTGCTAAATAATACGACATCGCATCTGTGTGTTTTCTAGTTTGAAGAGAAGATCTCGCCAAATTCCAAACCAAGTGCTGAGTAACTATAAACACATTCTTGTTCAGTTGGACTAAGATGTATTTTGTGGCACTGCTCAGATCTTAGCAGCCAATTATTTCTTGATGCTATATAGAAGTCTTGTTTAAAAAGAAAACTAATAGAAAAATATTTTAAAATTATAGAGTCTCAGACTGCTTTTTTAAAAGGATTCAGCATCAAAGATTAATTTATACAGCTCAATACAGCTACATTGAGACTACGTTCTTGTACCTGCCCTGCAATATAATCTTAGAAGATGACAGCTCCAAGACAAAGCTCTGCATGACAGGAAAAGAAAAAGAACCACAAAAAAAAAAAGACTAAAAAGTTAAAATTAATTAGAAAATCAACAATATACCCAAACTGATTGGAGCAGCTGCTCACTCAAGGCAATTCTTTCCCACCATCTACCTTCCAAAATGAGACATCCTAAACCGTAAAACTTTTTACCTAGGAAACGTGACACCTTTATTTGGTGTTTGTGCTCCATGATTCAGTAATTCAGCTCAATTTTTCAAAGCTAAAGACACACAGTAAAACGAATAAATTTTAAAAAATTTATATGAGATTTTATTACATATTTGAGCAAAAAGAATGCAGGAAAGGGTTTTTTTTTTTGCTAGATTTACTCTGTCTCTAAATTTCTCCTTCCTCACAGAAGATATCATAGTTCACACCATGTACACAGTTCAAACGTCATATAAAGACCTATTTTTTGCTAGAGAAAGAGTTTAATTTCTTACCCATTGGCACAGACTGGCACAATTCTTGGCGTCTTTACTCTCTTTAATGGCAGTGATCAACCACGCCAGTGGTTTAGATGCATGTAGTTAGCCTAACACAAGGCAAATTAATGCATTACCTGCCTCATCACAGTTCATGGCACAAGTTTTGTGTACAGACAAGTCCTTTGAAGTTAAATAGGAAGAGCCTAAGTGATCCAGATTTTCTCAGTATTCACTGTTAAGCTGTTTCTCGTTTACACTGTGAAGGCAACTGATTCAGATAACCAGAAAAGTTCTGTAAAATATCTAATGTCCAACTTTGAGATACAGAATTCAAAATCAGTTAAAATCACTTTGCCTGAATACTATCTAAACTCAATGGTTTCATGCTGCAATTATTACAAAGATCATAACAGTATACAAAATCAGGAACCCCACAGAAAGCTGGAACAGCTAAGTAGACCTCTCTATACTAGGAGATTGTATCACTTTACAAATAAAGAACATTTTTAACCACAGGATTTCTATTCCTACTCCAGACTCTCTTTTAACATCATGTGTAATGCTTCAGAAGCCATCTTGTAAGTATCACAAAAAATAATTTTACTGTCATTTAAATCGATTTCAGTAGAACTTTTATGGGATCTTAAAATACAACAGCAAATATTTTGGGCCACTATTGCAGTATTAACTTAGTGTGGATAGTGACACCTGTGAATCTAGCAAATATAACAGATGTAGCGGATGTAGATAAAAGTTCTCACTTTAGGTCATCAGAATCATTGCACAACCAAAGCAAGTCTTGGTTCTTTGTGAATAATTGGGACGGTTGTAAGATAAGAGACTCCTGAATAGTACCTTTAGGCAGCTGTTGTTGGGAGAGCAGATGTGCAAACTACAGAGATAAGGAAGCTGCAAGATGACCATAAGACCAGAACAAAGCAACATCGAAAGACACACGGTATATGTCATCTTAGAACTGAGTTTGCACAGAAGCAAAGGTAAACCAGTGGACACCGTGATGAAGAATACCAGCCTTCATCTGAAGACCCCCGACAACCACCAAGAGGCGCCAACAGATGTGCATGAAGGACATTAACATATGCTAATAAGTTCTCGGGGAAAAAATATGAATATGATAAGCATTTCTCAGAAATGTAATGAATATGTATGTTAACACAGCATAAAAAGCTAGTAGTTGTGTCTTTTCGGCATGCACACTTCGGCAGAGCTATACCCTGTGCGTCCCGCGCTGCAATAAAGAACACCCACTTTCTAAAACTCCAAACTTCAGTTTTAGACAGTGAATTATTTTGCTGCTTTCCGGTAACAACAGCAATCTTCCAAATGATAATTTCATCTAAAACTGCATCAAGTACTGAAAGAGGAATAGAAAAGTTCTCTGTCTCGTATCCAAATTGAAATAAAACTTCTAACATTGCCCTTCAGAAGGGAACAATTTCCCTCATTTGGTCTGCATGTCAACAGTTCCAGATCTACCTGTCCTATTATGGAAGGTATCAAACCTGAAACGATTATCGAGAGTGCAGTTACTACTACCATGTCCGCTTTTTACTTAACCCCATCTGAAAGCTCTTTACAAACGGGCTTACCAAAGCCTACCTATAAAGCAGACCATCATTATCTACATCAGAATACCAGATCCAAAAGTCAGATATTTTACTACCATAAAAGTTTAATTTCTCATAGCTGTATGCTCTGAAAAGATGAGAGCATTTACAATAACATAGAGCCCCTCAGTAGGGAAGCAGGCCTAATACACACATGTATCCATCTTGTAGATTTCTTTATTCAATAATGGCACTATCTCACAACAGATAGCCACGCTGCAGCGCTATGAGGAACAATTTTCAAGGACTGCAAATCAAACACCTCCAAAACCTTCGTAAATCTCTGAATTCCCCAAAGCATATTCAAATGGGATCTCATTGTGCTAGCAAACGTATTCAATTTTCCAGTCGGGGCAATTTGAAAGAACACAGTCAGTCCCAAAATGGTCACACACATTGGATTTTCACTTGGGATCGCAACCAACCCCCCAGCTTCCAATATATATCTTAATATGATCTATACAGAAAAACAAGAAGGGATTGCTGCTTGGGGCATATTCTACTGAAGCACAACAGTCAAGCCTACAGTGCTTTATAAATTTTTTTAATGTATTTCCTCACTATAGTCACCTAATTTCCTGTGACCGGAGTGTGACCAAAACTTTACAACCCTATGAGCTGTTAGAACAAGTCCACTAAACCTTCTCTGTCATGAATTCCTCCATTCCTCATTAATTATTTTCCCAAAGAAATAATAAGACTGACAGAAACTAGAGGTCAATCATCATCATTGTAGTAACAGCCACCTCTTCCTTCCATTAGGTCTTCAAAATATCTTCTTCAAAGTCTACTTTGGCATGGTGTTAATACGGAGCGAAACTAAGAGATTCCATTCTTTAAAAAACAACCCAAGAGCTTTTGGAAGGTAATAAAATTGTGGAATAACTTCCACAAGAAGTCCTTTCCTGTTTTCTAGCCTTATGCATTTTGCTTTTTAAAGAAAGAAAAAAAAAAGAGAAACTATATATAAATGCTGTACCCTCTGTGGAGGAAAAAAATCTGATTTTTAATCAGTCTCCAGTAGTGACTCATCACATTCTTGAGCCCGTGCAAAAACGTTTGGCACGTATTTGAAACGTGAAAATGGCAGGCTTAAAGATCTTTTAAGTGATGGATCAGAAAGTTTGCTGTATTCTTCGAAATCAGTTAAGAGTAACTCAGCAGCAAGAGGGCAGAGCCTACTTAGGCGTACAAGCTGAAAAACCGGATCTCTCCAAGCTGCTTCAGCTGCTGCATCAAGCCCTGCAAGAAGAAAAGGGGAATTAATGCTGGAAGCCCCAGCGAGCCATTCTCCGGGAACCTCTCCCCGGAGCAGCGGCGGCCGAACGCTTCTGCAGCGGGGGGAAGCCACCCCCGCCCGGGCACTGCCCCGGGCCTCCCTCCGGCGCCTCCGCGGCCGCCGCCATAACGCCGTCAACGGGGAAGAACCGGAGGTGCCCGAGGCCGCCCTGTCCCGGCCCGGCCCGGAGCCCTTCTCGGCCACCAGCCCCGTTCCCGGCTCCCTCCCGCGGCGGCCCGGGGCCCAGCCAGCAGCACCCGCCGAGGCCCTCGCCGGGAGGACGATAAAACACAGCGTCAGGGCGCTTGTCCCGCACAAGCAGAGCCCGGCACGGAGCCCGGCAGCACCCCGGCTCCCTCCCGCCGCCTCCCCTGCTGAGGTGGCCAGGCGGCACCGCGCCCCGCCAGCCGAGGCTCTGAGGGCCTCCCCCCCACCCGCCGGCGCCGCCTCC
>Ga0065711_1039490_pt1 | contig 17801 bp, 8 predicted proteins | sample Hoacrofraction12_FD_59098 | JGI IMG/M metagenome (GOLD analysis project Ga0065711, IMG submission 59098) | Hoatzin crop microbial communities from Cojedes, Venezuela - Epithelial fraction 12 v2 (version 2) | ecosystem: Host-associated > Birds > Digestive system > Esophagus > Crop | place...
GGACAAGGTCCTGTGCTGTAGGTGACCCTGCTTCGGCGGGGGGGTTGGACTAGATGACCCACAGAGGTCCCTTCCAACCCCTACTATTCTGTGATTCTGTGATTCTGTGAAACTAATCAATGACAAAGACAGAAGCTATTTCACAGTAACCTATTTTCAGCAGAAAACCACTGGAATAGCAGTATCTAAAACCAAAACAAATAACCAAAACCACTTTTTTTTGGCTACCAGAGGGGGAAATAAGCAGAGAAGGATCAGAGAATTTCATCCCTTGATTTTATTGTAGTGGTTTATGTGCAGGGGGGACAAGAGCTTACACCACTGCTTTGTGAAATATGAAGCATATCCTCTCCCTCCCTTTGGTCTTCTGTATAGAAGGCCAACAGTGAATCAAAAGGGTGCCAAAAATTTCAGAAAACCGAGCAAGTAAGAAAGAGGAAATGATGGCCTCTCCTGAAAGAGAGGTGTCTCAGGCTGAAAAAGCAAGCTGATAGCTACAGTATGGAACGTCCAGTTGTTCAGCAACAATGCTGAGGGCAAAAAGACTTTGTAAGCTCAGAATAAAACCCCTTATTAAGTAAAGTTATTTTCCTTTGAGATATCTTTGCTGATTTCAGATAAACTTTATAAGGTCACAAATTTGTGTGCCTGGCTTTCCCAAGATACTTAAACTTTTGTCTAGGTAAGCAAAGAGTGAACATGTGACAACACCACACAGAACACCTCCAGTCTGCAATTTTCTACACAAATGCTTGAAGAAGATTATTTTCACCTTAACTTTCTGTTATGACTTCCTCTCAGTCTTTATAGATCTATTAGAGGGAGTATTGTTGGTCCTCTCTCATATGCTGTTTTTCAAGTAGTCATACCAAGGACCTTTTTGGGATAACACTGAGTATTGGAAGGAATCTCTTCCCTTAGTTCCTTACTTCAGCCAGCTCTTACACTGTCCCAGGCAGGTGCCTTTGGACAGCTTCTGGAGCTATATTTACATGGAGATGTGGAAACGGTCATAGATTCAGGGATCACCAGCACACTGAGCATCTCTCTGTATCTGTACTTTCTGTCTGTATCTGCCTTTGCTGAACATAGATCAGAGTCTGCTCTCGCTCTGAGTTTTCCAACCGACAAGCTGTTTGCAACGCGTAGCTCTGCAAGTGATTAGGGATCGAGCTCTTCGGTAAGCCTAAGACCTCAGGCTTACAAAACAGGTATGCTGTCACAAAAGAGCATGTTTATTTAGGTATTTCTCACTCTTTCTGTTACATACTACTTGATGTTCAGCTGAAATTCATATCCCTTCTTTTCATCCCCCTCTCATGTTTAAAAATTTCTTTGGTTTCTTAGGAGATATTTTTTCTCTTCCACAGGTTGTTGATGGGAAATAATTTTAATTCTTCTCTCACTATTTTTTTGCCTGACTTAATAAAATGACTAACAAATTTTTCTTGTTAAATTTTTTTTCTTCCTGTCAGGATGATACAGGAATATCTATGCGTGCATTTTTGTTTTCATGCGCCGAGCCTTACCTTTCATATAAAGGTATAGCTAAATAACTCCACTATATAAAACAAAACGAATAGTATTCATTCAACTTATTGTTAACTTTTAACTAGAACAACATCGTAACTAGTTCCTAGTTTTGAAATTATTGACCTTTAGCACCATTCAAGGGCACTGTGGTGCTAACTTTAGCTATCTGGGTTGTAACAGTACAGATAAAGAAATTGAGTGTGTAAAGTAGATGGTTTGTGCATATTCCAGCAAGAATGGATTTAATTTTTTTAATCAGGCAAAAAACCCCTTCATACCAGTCAGTTCTGCCATAGGCTGGAGCTGTCTGAAAACTCAGATCTTTCAGATCTACTAATAAGATCAATAAAATGGCAAGCACTGAAATCTGAGTTGAAAAAAAAAATCCTCTTCATCCTATCGCAAAGATCAGTAATCAAAGTGAGAAATTCAAAGTTATATTCTAGATGATAAACAGATTTGCCTTTTCCGCCTGGGAACTGAACCTTCAGAAAGCATGATTCCCTTGCATATGAGGTTTGGCTTGATAAGTTTTCTTTTCTGACCACCACTGTTTGATGTAAATGTAAAATGATAGCTGACAGAGGTTTTCTGCTGATGCTTCTGCAAATAACTAGAAGTTCTTAGAGGACTGCAGACCAAAAGATGTTTAGGATAGTGGACAAGACAGAAAAATTAAGGAGAAAAATTTATTTTTAGAGGAATTAACATGAACATGTACCTATGTGTATACATACCCAAGTATGTGGGTATATAATTTTTCAATAAAGAAAAAGCTTGAAATATTTTCTGTTCCATTCTGCTATCTTGGAATGCTAAAAAGCCAGGACATTTCCTTTGACACCATACTTCCTTGTAATCACTACTGCACTGTCAGAGTCATGTATTTATTCCTTGTGGCGGTATTAATTTTAGGGGCAGAAAAAATGGTTACAACAATGCGATTTCAATATACACCTACAAATTACAATTTTATTGGTGTTACAGCATAACATCTACAGTAAAACTTTTTACAGCTGTCAGATTTTATTCCACAAGTAACAGAAGACTAAAACTTTTTTTTGTTCCTGTATTGTTTCACAGATGCAATGCTTGCTTATATTGAGGATCTGACATGGTGTTGCATCAATCATCACACATAAACCACTTTCAGAACCTTCAATCAATTGAGCTATATTAGTGGAAAACATTGCTAATTAGTGTGCCTAATATTCCCAGATTGTGAGCAATGGAAACAAATCCAGAGCAGTTTTACCAGGCAATCTCTCCTCCTTCCTCCTGGTTACATTGGTCGGGATAAACTGTGCAGCTGAGGTTGGCCTAAATATTGGCCAAGGCAGAAATCGGATTTCAGTCAAGGGACATTTAGGAAGGAAAGGAAAATTCTCCTACAGGAGAATTGCTCTCACTTGGCAGCTGGATGCTTGCCAATGTTTCTGGGGGTGCAACAGCCTCTGCTGGGACCCCTTGACCATTTCCAGAAATTCTCATTGCTGTAACCAGACTCTGGGATCAGATCTGTACATGGAACAAACAGGGGCTGTGTCAAATTCCCCTGCAGGATTGTTAACAATATAGCTATATACGGTTATATAGCTGTATAGAATATTGTTAAATATATAGTTGCATTGTTAACCTGGGGTAGTAGACAGTGTTCTGATAAAAGACTTTTGTAAATATTCCATGTCTGCACTCTTGTTCAAGCAATACTGTTCATATGTCTCCAGACTTTTAGTGGGGTCAGGAAACAAAAGTCGTCATGACCATTGAAAGAGCTTCTTTTCCTGCATCAGTCCAGGCAAAGCCTACTTCAATCTGGGATGAAATTCTGTTTATGTTACATTTTTTAAAATTGCAGGTCATGCAGATGCTATCCATAATATGTCAAAGGGTCACAGGAAATAAAATATGGTAGCAACAATATAGTTGCATACAATTTCTGTAGAGATAATATGGAATATTTCCAGGGATGATCCAGGTCCTCTTTAAAAGGTGTTATTCAAGCATGTTGAAAGAAATTGGTTTCTGCCTGGAACAGTTAAAAATTAAATGGAAGTAAGTAATTTTGTACCTTATAACTGTCAAGATTTTTAATGCTTTTCTAATACAAAATAAACATCATATGGAAGTAAATCTAGATATAGCCGTAGAACAACTGACAGCCAGTTAACCATTTCGCAATTATAGCTAAGGTATTTTAAAGCTGTCGTGGTTTTCAAGATTGCTGCTGACAGTTGCCATATTAGTTATGTTGAGAAAAACTCCTAATTCATGGTTGTGAGGCTTGATCTTCCCTTGAAAAATCATGCTTCTTGAGTATTAATACCTGCCATCGAAATGGTGGAATTACAATCCCTTTTCCTATTTTATAGTCCTTTAAGTGGTCAGTCTATGTAAGTAATCAATCACAACCTCAAGCCACTGTTCCTATGGACAATTAAAACCCAAAGAAAATGAAAAGAAGTGAAAGTACAATTTTAAATCTGTTCTGATAGATATGTTGTAAATGGATTTAATTTCAAGTAGCAGTCTCTAAAGGTGACTTTTTTGGCTTCAATTAATGTACCCACTTCCACATAAGCTGGAGACATTTTTTTCTTATAAAGTGGATAATAGTTAATGGAAATGGATAAGTAGGCATAGGTTCCCTTCCACACGTAGCTATCCAGTTTTCTTTACAACATGTATGCTATGTGCACAAAAACAGACACATCTGTTTGTATGTATTCCTTTCTATTACTGTAAGGCTTAATAACTTCTGTAATGGTTCTCTGTGAATGATCAATAAAATTATTTATTAAAATAAACTTTCAAATACAAAAATAACAGAGTTTAATGTGTGCACCAAAGTGCATTGTCAAGTGGATATATTTCTGCTCATTGGAAGGGTATGAAAGATGTTATGCAAAACTGAAAGGTGGGCTATATGTAACTGAAAGGTGGGTTATATGTAACTTCAGACACCTTAAAGCCTATAGTAAAGTTAGATAATTTTATGCTACCTTTGTTGTCAATTGAAATAGACAACTTTAGGATTTCATCTCACCCTAATGTAGACTCTAGAATAAATCTGTAGACTCATTCTTTTGAAGTATTTATGCTTCTTCATCAACCAGAAATGAAGGCTAAAAATGTCTGCTCAGATGTTGATGGATATGGTGTCATGATAAATCTTACTTCAGGATTCTATGGTGGAAATGTAAGATGATTAAGGCAAGTGACAATGTGCTGCAGAACAAATATTGACTCAAAATACATGGGGTTTTTTTTAAGTCATTAAATCAAACAACTGGCCTTTGCTCTCTATTTATTTGACATACGGTGTATCATCACTTCTGACATCCATTTATTTCTCTGTCATCACAAGAATTTGTCTCTTATACTTATTTCTTTGCAGAAACCATCCTGCTCAACAAGTACAAAACAAAAGAGAAAAAACTCCTGATATTCTTTCTTACTACGCATGCTGTGTCTTTAGGATTGACTTTTTGTGCTTTACTTGTACCTTTTCTTCCTTCTGGATGTTTTTTAATGGCTCTACAAGTTGCCTGATAAAATAAAAATCATCTCCAATGAGATACTGTAGTGGTAGCTTTATCATTCTTACTTCTTTCTTCCACAGGTAATATGGCTCTTTTTGAGTGCCTTTCAGCAAGACTTTTCTGTTACTGTCCTTGCCAAGAAGGGTCTGCAGTCCTCATTTAAACTGGATGATTGTCTGCAGTGTATATTTAGTCTATCTCCTAGTGAAGTCCTTCCTTCAAAGAACAGAGAATAGCCTGGTCTTTGTGAGGTACAATGTAGGGGTTTTCTTGTTCTGATCACTTTTATAACTCTGAATTAATAACTTGGCCCTATAACTGTCAAAACTCTTTTGACAGTTATTAGGATGCTCACAGGAGCATCTTGAAGTTGGAGCAATGTACATGCTGTATTCTATGTATTAGTTTCTTACCTTTGTGCTGTTATTGACTAGGGAGAGATAAACAGGGTTTCCTAACTCATTTTTTACTTTGAAATCCATCTGACATTCAAGGCTCACTTTGTAGCTTCTATTTGTATCAGTTCTCAGCCCTGGCCCACCTTCTTCCCACTGCTGAGTGATCTTTCTCCCAGTCAGCTTCTTGCCTAGTGGATTTTCATGCTGAGGCTGAGTGATCTTCACACTTCTGGCATGTTTGCTGGACTGAACTGATATTTTCAGATCTTGACTCAGGCTTCCTCCCTTCTCCTCTAAGCTCTGTATAACATCTCTACATTTGTTACAGGTTCAGACATGAGGCTGACCACTGCTGAAAGCCTCCTCTATTTCAGTGCGAAATCCAGTAAAAACCGTAAGCTTACTTGGTGCCAGCTCTTCTGACAGGATCAGAGTGTATCTCCAGGCAAGAAGCAGGGTATAGCCCTTCCTACAGAGATAGAGAAAGAAATGCATAGAGAAAGATCTTTTCTAAATAATATGGGAGGTTGAGTTTGGTTGTTCAGTTTTTTTTAAGGTTTCCAGAACTAATGTTCTGGTTTTGCATGCTCAAAATGACTAAGGTTCTATGCAAGAGACAGTTCACTCAGTGGAGAGCTTGATGAATAGGTAACGTTAGGATGTTTAAATGTAAATGGCATAATCTCAATATGGGCAGAATATGAGATGCTTTTCACAGAGCAGTTCAGGGCAAAAGCATGCTGATAGTTTTTTGAAATATGAGCTGGGCAATAAAACATAAATAAAAGATGTAATAATTTGAATGACATATACTTAGTCATTGGACTTGTGAAAATGCATTATCAGAAATCTCCATTGCAACATTAATTATGTAAGTTACCAACTGATGCAAAATATATGTATTTAAATTCATCAAGATTTAGAATTCCTGGTAACTAATACTGGAGTTTTTAAAGAAGAAGAATAAAGTGCCCAATTCTCTTGAATTTCAATGGGATTTGTTCACTTGACCTACTTTGGATATCAATTATTTCTTAAAATCACAAACTTTTTTAAACAGCATTAAACCTTGGGAACTTTCTGAACACTTCTTTTGTTTCTGAATATTTCAACATCATTGAAATATTGTGGGAGAGGAAGGAAGGGAGGAGAGAGTAGAGGAGAAAAGGATGTGGGAATAAATGGCAATGGGAATAAGTACATAGGAGCAAACTTTTAAATAATAGACATTTGCCCATGATAAATATTATTCTACTAAAAAAGGAACAACCAACACTGCTGAGGTCAATGATGTAGCGATAGAAGTAACCTTGGTAACATCAAATTGTATGTGTGGGAATTATAATGAATAGTTTCTCTTATTCGAATGTAAAATATGAATAGACCATCAGGGACTTGAACTGACTTAAACTTTAATTATTGAGAAACAGATTGAATCATACTAAAATTAATACCTTTAAAAATTTGCTTTTAAAATGTGGTAGAATTAATAAATGCTAGCAAGATCATTACATGATTTATAAATAAAATTTTTAATTAAATGTGAAAGTCTGTTAAAGTGAAAAATTAGGAACTGCTGAAATTGTTGAAGTGAATTATGTATGAAATAAACAGTTTTGATGAGGGATGCAGAAGGATTTGTGCACATTGTTTTCCATGTGAACTTTTATTCAGTGCTTCTGGTGGTTTAACCTCTTAGGAAGCCTTCCAGTAAGGCTTCTGCTCCTTCTATCTGAAAGACTCTTTTTGTGTGGTTTTTTTTCTTTCTTGCTATGACCCTGTAGAAACTGATAGGGGGAGGAAATAACCTTTATTTCTTAAGGTCTGCAGATACTGACATAAAGGTCTTTGTTCTGGTCCCAAAACAGCCTTTCAGTATTATCCACACATGCTCATATTTAGTACTCCTTTCTCTAGCACCTCAAGCTTCATCTTAAAATAAAAACAAATGGAAATGGAAAACTACTTTCCATAAAGTTACAAACATTTAGAAAATTTTATAGTTTTGAGATGCCTATGAAGATTATTTCTTTCATTTTTGTGCCAAAATGGAGCATCAAAAAGCCAAATTTTTTTCTGATCAACCTAAAGTATACATTAGTTTGAAGTCATATTGACACGTCTATATAAATAAAATATTAATTTCATGGTTTTAGCCATTTCAAAAATCTTCTTTCTTTTAAAATGTACCTATTTACAGGTAAAAGCACAATTCCAAAATTTTAATTCCAAAAGACAAAAAATTGACTTTTAAACAAAATATTCAAATACATGCAACATTTATTTAAAAAATACTAAACCAATCTTTTTCAAAATCTTTCCTTAGATTTTTCATAGCCAAAAAAGAATTTAGCAAATGTAATTTGATCAAGTGATTTAGGTCACTGTGAAACACCTTTTGGAGGACTTTGTTGAAGAAATTCACTCATCTTTCTTCATAATGTCAACTAAATAAAAATCTGTGTTTACCCAATCATTCAAAGATTCTGTACAATGAAGAGTACTTTAATCACTAGAGCTTATCTTTCTCTGTCCCACTGTTTTACCTCTAGAGGTGAAGAAAAAATGAAAAAGAAAAAATTGTTTAATTTTCTAATTAAAACTTAGTTTGGAAAGGTTAATGTAAGAGTAAAAATATTAGAACAGTGAAGGGAAAGGATGAGGATGAAGAGGGTTGCAAACGTTCTCACTATAACATTATTCTGCTTCAAAAATTTTTCCTGAAAGGTTATCTCTAGCATCGCAGTTTCCACCGAGAAGGAGGTGATGACAGAACATCATTGCTAATACAAAAATGGCATTCATTTATTGTGAGGTATGTTTTTGTTTTATGTCTAGTCTTGTCTATGCCATTTCATTATGGTAAGAATTGTCACACTATTCTCCATGCTGAGCACACACACACACAAAACAACAACAAAATACCATACAAAACATCCCAACAAAAAAATTAAAACTGTTGTAATAGCAACAACCCCCCCAAACCCCAACCCACCTTCACCCCTGACCCTCCCGAGTTAAACAGGATCCTGAAAGTGAGCAGGCCTGAACTAATCAAAGAGAAAGAGCATAAATTAGTTTATTGAGATCCATATGCAGTATAAGACACTAAAATGCAAAGAAAGAAAAAAAGGTTAACAATACATCCTTGAAATTTTCTGACTTTTCTTAGCTGGCAAAGATGCTGTATATCAAGAAGATTTCAAACAGTAAATAGCTACATAGTCTCACATATTCTATGATAGCTTTCATGATTTATAATAAGATGTGAAAATGTATGTTTGCTATTTGAGATATGCTGTGCTAGATTTTTCTGGTGCAATTTGTAATACCTTATTAAAAGATCTGTCTAACAGCAATAAAGAGTCAATTTAAAAAGTGATGATATTTTTAATGTTCCTCTTTAACAAATAACATTTGATATTAAGTAATAAGAATGAATCTAATATGAATAAACAAGACAAATCTCTGAAGACATTTTCTTTCTGATAGATCTTGGATCAGGCTTGCAGGAGAAAGGAGGCAATGGTGTACGAGGAAAAAATATTACAGAATATTATTAAGGATGCATTTTGATAGATCAGAAGCAACCGTATGAGCAACTTTATTCCTCACAAGATTCACAGGTATTTGTTTCGGTAATTGCCCATTGGCTTCAAAAGCTTCACAAGAAATATCCAAAGAACATTTTAAAATGTATTTGAGATTGTTTTGGAAGGCTGCCAGTACTCTGGTATGCTGAAACTCAGTTTTTTATTGTCCCAGCAGCCAGACAGTGCTGCAACACGGACAAAGGGAGAAGCTTTCAAATGTAAGGAAACGGGATCAGATTCTGCACAGGCAAGGAAAGGAACAGAAGATGGAAAATGTTCAGGTTAACAATGCCTTGATGAGGTGTTAGTAAGGTGGAGGGGAGACCGGCTTGGAGGACATACCACAGGGTGAGACATTTGTGCTACAAAATAAATAAAACCAACGCAAGTCTTGGTTTTCAATGGATAACTGGGATAGCTGTAGGGTAAGAGACTCCCAAATAATCCCACTCCAGAGAGCTCAGTCTTGGGAGAGCAGATGCACCAAGCTACAGAAATAAAGAGGCAACAAGAGGGCAACAAGACCAGAGAATGACAATCTTGAAGGACAAGGTATACAAGATCTTAGAACTGAGTTTGCACAGAAGCAAAGTTCAACCAGCAGACACTGTGATGCAGAGTACGAGCCTTCATTTGAAGACCCCAGATGACCACCCAGAGGCGTCAACAGACATGTGTGAAAGACATTAACATATGTTAATTAGTTATCGGAAAAAACATGACTATGCTAAGCATTTCTTGGAAATATAATGAATATATATATTGTGCTTGCATTTAACCTGGAATGAAAAGGATGTTTGGCGTGCACCTTTGGAGGAGAGATCCCCCATGTGCCCAGCACTGTAAAAAAGGATACCTGCTTAACAGTATACATTGTACTGTTAGGTTATTACCGGATCTTTGAATCAAATGGGGGCCCAGATGGGACCTACTCTGTTCAGCTGCGGGACCCGGTAAGACCAGAACCCCCTTGGGTGCCCTCGGGAGCTTTTTCCCACAGGGGCTCCTCGCTTTGTCTGGATCACTGCGGGAACAGACATGGACCATCCATGAGTAAAGGTATTCTTTTACTACTACTGGGATAGATTAAAGGTTAGGGATTCCCACAAGCTGTAATCTGGTTACGTGGGGAGAGTACACTGGGCTGCTGCTGCTCTCTCTCTCTCTCCTTTCGCTTGCTTGCTCACTCGCTTGCTTACTTGGCTTCAGAATAAAGGAAACTAGATTGGAGAAAATAAAAATTCCGACAGATTCCTTTGCTGTAACCTTTTTTTCACCGCATTCCTTGAATCTGGGAAACAAAGCAGAAGGTCTAAGTCTGTGAACTTATTAGAGTGAAGAAAGGAAAGGTTGCATGACAATATAGTAAAGAGAGACAAGGGGAAAAAATGTGACCAAATGAAAGGATACAATTGCAGTATCCAATTACATGATATTTTGGCATCAAAGACTTCAGCTTTCATTGGTCCCAAATACACACACTTCAGCTCCTATCTACTGTTAGGTCATATGTGAAAGTGGAAGGCATCTTAGACCTTAATCAGTATTAGCAGCAGTATGACAGGCTATTTTTTTACTTGACACTTCCACTAATTCTTAGACTTGATAATAGCTTATTTCCCCTATGACACAGAATATTTTTAAAATGATTGACACTAAACATTATTATACTTTTAGTGGACTCAGAATTAATTTTAATCAAATGCTGTAGAAATGCTTTAGCTGTATTTGCAATATGTTGCAACAGGTTTCAGGGATATACCTAAGGGTAACTTACCAATTACTGTGTATATCAATTGACGAATTAACTTTCAATGTCTTTATGGCAAATGTAAAAACTAATATCCGATCTGAAACAATACTTCTTACAAACGTTATACAAAATATTTAAAGACTAAAAAAAATTCATCTTTGATAGCAAATGTTCTACAAGTCAATAAGTGGTCTGCTTCAGAGTGTGAAATAATCACTATTCGAATCTCTTTTGGATTCACTGGGATAGATTTTCTTACTCTAATTACATGATGTTTAATACAGAGTCAGTCAGCAAAAGAAGCCAGTTGCTTTGTTTTTCGTTTGTTTGTAATCAGCTGGGATATGGATCAGTCTTTCATGAAGATGTTCCAGTAGTGAGGGGTCAGCAGAATGATTCACATGTGGCTTATTTTGGCTACATATACTGTACAGATTCAGCAGAGAACACCTCAGACAATTTCCCTATGCTGTCTTCATACAAAAATCCTGTAGGGAAGGTAATTACAATTCTCTTCATGAGTAGCTTTTCCTTTTATTCTCTGTATTTGATATAGATCCGTGATCTGGGGATTCAAAAATCTCCACTTGTTCCTTCCATTTAATTTGTCTGCCTTTGCTCTACAAGAAATGGGTTAATAAGAAATGGGTTAATAAGACAGGGAGCGGCAGAAACACTGAGACTTCATTTCCTACATGTGCTTATTGAAACTATTGCTACATTTGGTAGAAGAGCTCTATCTGGTGTGGATTCTCTGTTGTCTAAACAGAAGTGAACTTACCCTACAGCCTTTGTCTATGATGCAGAGGGCTCTGTTTTACCAAAGGTGGTGAAACTTGTAGAAACAGAACATTTTTTGAAATCTCTGTTATCTGTTGAGCAGACAGAGACTGGTAAAATTTCTAAAGAAATCAAGAGGAAAATGCAGGTGGAAAGATAGAACTTGTCCCTGAGACATGGGTTTACAAATATTAGTTAAATTGCTCTCTTCCTTTCAACTACTTGCTACATTTCAAGGTTTTTTTAAAATTTTCTAAGTTCTCACCTGAGGGTAGAGTGATATGAAAAATCAGTCAGTATTTTGGATGTCTGACAAACTTTTCAGGGACAACTGTGACTCAGTTTACTGTGGCTTTAACACAGTGCCAGCTGGAAATACTGAGGATACTTAGGTGAAAGTGATATTAAAATAAATGGCATATGGTAATTCTGAATTACTTTACATTATTTTGCATTTGTCTGAAATTTGCATTGTAGTAGTTACAGCCATCCAGAGGGGCACAAGTTGACTTAAATCTTACTATAAATGTGTAATAAGGTCTCCAAAAGGAATACATATTTCTGTATTTTTGTATTAGTACATGTTTGCATCCTAGCATGCAAATTCTTAGCAGAGTGCTCACAAGTCTTTGGGGTTTACTGTGGAATTTGTGAAAGTAGTATTTCAAAAGAAAAGGCAAGAAAAAATATCATTTAACTACTAGTCCTGGATGGTGTACACTGTGTACAAAATGCTCACCATTTGACAATAAGGCCAGATAGAAGCATCTCTCATTCACTATATGTGACTTAAAGATGCTGTTCCCTTGGGGACAGGCATACTGTCCCATCTCACACTTCCCTCAATTTCTAGGACATTTATTAAAAATTTACCCGAAATAATAGTTTTCTGGCACATGAGGAGTACATTTTGCCAGAAAAGAGTCTAATGACTCTCAAAATATTCGTCTCTGGCCATTGAATTTGGAATTGATGATTCATGAGTGCCTAGTGAGCATGTGATTTTATAACATTTTCATAAATGTAGCTTAATGTATACAATATCTGAGATGGGATTTTTAAGCAAAATTTTAATAACATATGTACTTGGTATCATAAAGATTCCTTACACAGTTCAATGACAGGGAGAAACTGTGTAGAGCTAATCTCTTCAGTGGTTTACTGCCTTCCATGGAGACCAGACAACAGAAAGGAGTGGTGAAATATAGAGTTTCAGAAGGATTTACTGACCATAGGACACTGCTGGATTGCAGGAATTCTATGTTCTTGAACATAGTTGAAGACAAATACAAACCCCAAGGTAACAGACTGAACTCTCACAGTCTGTGCAGCTTGTGCTCTTTTCTCCCAGCACATCATCACAGTCTTTCCCCAGTTTTTCCACTCCAGTCTTCTTTGCATCTTGACAGAAGTGCTGTTTGTCCAGCATGTTGTCTTGCAGTTATTTATGTGTATGATACTGTAAGGAAATGTTGGGAAGATCTTGGGCCCTAATCTTCCCTCTTATGCTTTGCAGGGCAATGAGAGTTAAGATTGCCTTCAACATGTACAGGTAAGGATTCATTCGTAAGATTCTCCACTCTTATCTGATGTCCTTTGTATAAATGACACGTTTTGGAGATCATTTCCTTAAAATTTTTCACCTGGCCTTTCATTCAGTTTTCTGATGTAACTCTTCTAAGCCATATAATTTAAAAGAGTCTGGAGTCTTCAGAGGCTAGGCGTTGGAAAAGTAGCTCTAGAGTTATAGAAGATGCAGTAAATGTCTCCTGTTCAGTGTTTCCACATATGAGAATTTGCCACTAGGTGGACTAGATTTTCTAAAAGATTGGAAGCAAGCTCAACTGTTCCTAAATGTGCAGAGATTCAAATACAGATTTGAATTACTTTTGTCTGGAAGTGAATTTGTTAAGCAGGCTTAATACCACATGCTTAGACTAAAATATGATTTCTAATTTTAACTGTTAATAATTATTATCTGACAATTATTTTCTCAAAGTGTTCTGTCCTACTAAATATAGTAATATTCTCTTCTTAGCTATTGACCATCACTCACGTTGCCCTACACAGTGTAATTAGTCATATTAACTATAATTAAAACAAAGGTTGCTATAAGATGTTGTTGGGTTGGGTTTTTTTTTGTTTCTGAAGTGACTCAATAGAGAATCCTTCTCCAGTAATAATTCCCTTTAAAGAGAAATCTCAGTAGACAATCTGAAATAGAACTGAAGGATGAACATAACATGTATGTTCATTTTAGTTAAACAAAATATTTTCTGGTGCGAAAGTATCTGAGCAACAAGTCTGAAGTTAATTAGACAATTCTGTGGCAAAACATTTGGAGAATCTTAAAAAAAATCCCTCTCTGGCATTTAGAAGACTGAATAAGAGCAGAGAGAATTTGTGGATTGTTGTCAAACTTTCAAAGTAGTGTATTAGAACATTTAAAACTCTTCTGACATTTGAAACTTGTAACACCTATCCGCCAGGGTTACTTGCTGTGATAAGGAATACATTAAGCACAATAATCCTTAAAATAAATTATGATAGTCAGTTGAATTTGATTACAGTGACTGAATTAAAATAATTAGTTCAAAGAAAATTTGCGCTTCAGAATGCCAAGAGGAAACTCAGAGTCACTGTATTTCATACAACAAAACTGAGTTTGCACAAATATAGCCCAACTTCACGTAAGTAGAATATGAGAGAGAACGCAGGCAGAAAAACTAGTGTTTTAAACACATTTTAAAATGCCTGCTCGGTAGATGGATCAAAGAACTGATGATGTTTGGGTCATCTGAGAGACTGTGGGCTTGTTAGAGATTACTCAGATACAGAAATGCTACCCATGAGGACATTTATATGATTCACACACTGAAACGAGCTGAACAGTTGTCTAGATTCCAACAAAAATATTAGCAATAAAGTACACTATCCTGATCACTTTCAGCCACTTTGCGCTGCATTTCATGTGCCCATATTTTAGACTGTAATCATCTTGAGAAAGGAACTGTCTAAACTGAATTGAATTGATATAGACCATTTCTGACAATGAAATTGGGTAGATCTTGTGAAACTCAGGGAGTAAGAGACTCACTAAAGAGTACAGTATTATTCAGGAAATATCAGAAATAACGTGTTAAGGCTAAACCATATTTTCACAAACAGAATCCATTTGTCATGTAATCTCACTCTCTTTACAAGCAGTGGTCCTTGAAAAGAGCACTGATGAACCATATTCTCAAATACCCACACTGAGTGAAAAGCTGTCCATTGCCATTAGCTTCACTTGTGCTGCGGAGAGTCAAGGGACTCTGCACTGTGCCAGGGAAGGATAGAGGAATGAACTCAGCTTTATATCGGGGAAAATTCTCTGTTCAATAAAATTTACCTTGTATTACTCATCCATATGTATAACCTTCAATGCTATGGAATTAACTTTTTTTACAGATAACCTATAGGTTAGTCGCATGAAAATATGGCACTTACAAGAATTACTCATTTTGCAAGTATAAAACATCTTAATAAAATCCGGTTACAGCTGTGACTTTTTAGTACTCTGCAAGTTCATACACTAACACTTGACTTCTCAGAAGCCTAGGAAAAAAAGATAAGAAACCTTAATATTGCAATGTCATCTTATGAGATTAATGACCCATGTATTTTGGAGCATTTTCTGCTTCAGATTGCCTGGAAACTCACAGAAGCTTCAAATCTGACTGTACGCTATTGCTAAATTTGGCTTAAGGCATGGGGACAAATACTAAATTAGAAGGCAGGGACCAAAAGGCACTGTATGTGTTTTTGAACCAGAAGAAAGGTTTTGACCAACTAACATACTGTTACATCTAAAGTAAACTCCAGGAAGTTAATAGTTCGGGGGTCTTATGATATTTGTGAAGGCAAAATTTCTAAGCCCATATGGTTCCAGATTTGGCTGATCTTTAAGGATTCATTCACGGGCTAGCTTTCCTAGATTTCTTTTGAAGTCAAAGGAAGAGTCTTCTTTAGGAAGTAATTCAAAGGATAATTCCAGTTTTGACATTATAAATCAGTGAATGTCACAACCCATGAAGGGGGAATAGCCAGGTAAGATTTTGTAAAAGTGGATGCCAAAAACTTTTTAAAAAAAATCTCCCTGTAACATTTAATGGTAGGGAGCAAAGTTAAGGTATCAGTCTGGGAGCAAAGCTAAGGTAACAAGCTAAGGGATGTAAAGATCCTGTTCTGAGGATTGTAAGCTTTGGTGCTTGACCCTGCAGAGCTGGTCAGAATTCCTGAAGTCTTCAGACAGCAAGAGAGGTTGGTTGTACTCAGATTCCTCTGACATGAAAATACTTATGGCAAAAACAACCCCACTTGACTGTTCTCCCCACACAACAAGTTGCACAGTTGGGTCAAGACTTAGCTTCTTATTTGGTCATACCAGAGGAACATTCGTCATATTCAGGTTGTGTGTGGGTTCAGGAGTAATAATATGGGTAGGTGGATGTGGTTCAAACGGTGATGTAGTCTGACAATACATTATAAGTCAAACTTCATTAAGACAGTAAGAAAGATGAGCAACAATGCACCCACACGGTGACTCACACGATCACTGATAGCAAACACAGTATCACAGACTTACACATCGTTTTGGATGATGTGGGAAGCATCTTGTCTGTATGTTCATGTTGGTCAAGGGGCAGGGTGTCAAGGGGCAAGGTGTCAATGTATGAAATACGTATGCAATAGTCAAGGTTTAAGCTGGTAGCTGGCATCTAGGACCAGACAGCTGCTCATTCACCCTTCCCCTTCCGCCCAGTGGGCTGGGGAGGAGAATGGACAAAAGATAAAACTCGTGGGTGGAGATAAAGACAGTTTAATATGACAGCAAAGGAAATACTACTATTAATACTACTACTACCAATAATAATGAATATACAAAACAAGCTATACACAGTATAGTTTTTCTCACTGCCTGATGGCTGATTTGCAGCCAGTCCCCTAGCAGTGATAGTGGAACCCACAGGTTTCCTAGAGCTCATGAATTTTGCAGATTTTGCCAATCTCACGAATTTCACGGAACATGCCAAACACGGAAAAATAACAAAATTCTCAGAGAAGTTTGAACTCACAGAAAAGAGATGATTCCTGCTCCCTGGCTATTGTGGGTTTGCATGGCAAGGTTTTGGTATTAGGGGGGCTATAGGGGTGGCTTGTGTGAGAAGCTATGAGAAGCTTCCCCCATGTCTGATAAAGCCAGTGCCAGCTGGCTCTAACACAGACCCGCCACTGCCCAAGGCCAAGCCAATCAGCGACCGTGGTAACGCCTCTGGGATAACATATTTAAGAAGGGGAAGAAAAAAAACTGCAGTGAAACTGCAGTTGAGAGAGAGGAGTGAGACGATGTGAAAGAAACAACTCTGCAGACACCAAGGTCAGTTAAGAAGGAGGGGGAGGAGGTGCTTGAGACACTGGAGCAGAGATTTTTCCCTTGCAGCTCATGCTGAAGACCATGGTGAGACAGGCTGTCCCCCTGCAGTCCATGGAGGTCCACGATGGAGCAGATATCCACCTGTAGCCCATGGAAGAGACCCCATGCTGGAGAAGGTGGATGTCTGAAGGAAGCTGTCACCCTGTGGGGAGCCCGTGCTGGAGAGGCTCCTGCCAGGATCTGCGGACCTGTGGAGAGAGGACCCACGCCGGAGAAGGTTTGCTGGCAGGGCTTGTGACCCTGTGGGGGACCCATGCTGGAGCAGCCTGTTCCTGAAGGACTGCACCCCATAGGAAGGACCCACGCTGGGGCAGTTCGTGAAGAGCTGCAACCCGTGGGAAGGACTCTAGTTGGGGAAATTTGTGGAGAACTGTCTGCCGTGAGAGGGACCTCCTGCTGGAGCAGGGGCAGAGTGTGAGGAGTCCTCCCCCTGAGGAGGAAGGAGGGGCAGAGACAACGTGTGATGAACTGACCATAACCCCCATTCCCCATCTCCCTGCGCCGCTCTGGGGAAGGAGGTAGAGAAACGGGAGTGAAGTTGAGCCCGGTAAGAAGAGAGAGGTGGGGGGAAGGTGTTTTAAGATCTGGATTTATTTCTCACTATCCTGTTGCCTTTGTTGGCGTGGCGACCTGGTTCAGGGACGGCTCGGCGACCCACCCCTCGGCCGCTCAGGTCATCAGCACGCAGACACCAATGTGGTGGACGGCAAATGGCGTTTATTGATA
>Ga0065711_1006295_pt1 | contig 17800 bp, 9 predicted proteins | sample Hoacrofraction12_FD_59098 | JGI IMG/M metagenome (GOLD analysis project Ga0065711, IMG submission 59098) | Hoatzin crop microbial communities from Cojedes, Venezuela - Epithelial fraction 12 v2 (version 2) | ecosystem: Host-associated > Birds > Digestive system > Esophagus > Crop | place...
AATTTCCCTCTTAAACTGCCTGTCTTTTTTTTTTTTTTTTGCAAGTGAAGTTTATGGTTCTTCTTGACAAGCTTGAGGGCTCTGACTGTGATGTCTAACTCATTCCCTAATTACCTCCTGCAAATGCAAACACCATCAACAACAATAAAACTCTTTGATTTGAAAAGACTGGGTGACTATGGTAGAAAGCTATTTTCTACTTGCTTTAATGACTTCATAAGTGCAAGTCTTACTCTTTGAATCAACTTGCTATTAGATCTTAAAATAAAATGATATTGTATAGCCATCATAAAAGAAAACTTCATAACCTTCTGTGTTACGCTTACAAGTTTTTTCTACTTGTTAGTTTTAGTCTTTTATTGATATGATAATGTGTTGTAAAAAAAAATCAGGAAATTATGTTCACAGTAGGAAATCTAACAACACTATTTTAATATACTGTCTTCCAAACAGAAAGAGAAAACATTAATTGCTGTTTAATTTATTTAACATACTTTTCATTATTACACATTTTCATGGAGATTTACAACTATCAGTGACTCCTACACATTTCAACTTTTGGAATTATAAATGAGGAAACCAAACTCAAACAGTGCTTGCTAGAAATTATGAAAGATTTCTAATTATGGTTCATGAATTTGAAAAACCACTGATCTGATAATCACATCGGTTTAGATACTTCCCACGTGATGTGTCCAGCAGAAGCAGCACAGCAGTGTGTGCTCCTCTGTGACAGCCTAACATGGAAATTCTAACTCTATTATGTTATATTAATATATTATAACTCTAAATGGTGACAATCCCTTCCTCTAATATTCTGTGAAGGAATACTGACGTTTGCTTTCTCAGCTCAACAGCTAAGCTGTGCTAATTTGTGCTTTGGAGATAACTGGCTAACAAAACTCCAGCTCTAAAACTTCTTGTCCTCATCTGTACAAGGTAGGAGTGGATGTGTTCTAGCCTTGAAAAGAGCCTATTTTTTCTCCTGCATGGTTAGAAGCAGTTTGGACAAAGGAACAAAAGCACATCCCACTGTACAATTCCATAGCTGCACAAACTAAGCAATGACATGACAGAAAATAATTATGCTTTTGAGAATGCAGTGGCTAGAGCCATTGTACAAAGAAAGCACAAATATTTCTAAACGAATAGGATAGTTTGCAATAGCTGTTGATTAAGGATTACAAATGCATTAATTTTTATGGTGCTTTCTCACAAGCAAGGGCAAATTATCTATTGGTTTTGATGGGACTTTTGAGCAAGGAAGAGCAAAGGAAAAAAAGGGAAGGATTTGGTCCAGCAAATTACTTCTTCCCGTAGGTATTGCCTCTCTCAAACTAACATGGGATCTGAAACTAGCCTGTCCTTTTTGTCATGTGCAATATAACCAGCAATGAAGATTTGTGGTTTGAATTTGCATTTGTTACATTTACTCAGTACCCCGCAGTCATTGTGGTTGCCCAAGGGTAAGGAAGGGTGGAATTCCCAGCTGTACCCTCTAAGTCCATTTATTCCATTTATTGATGATCTGCAAGCCAGACACTGTCTGGTCCTTCCTCCCAAACACATACTAGCTTTGCAATGCTTTAAAAGAAATATATTATCCTTTATAAACAACTGTTCAGATAATGAATTTATTTATGTGTATAAAGGTAATCTACTGAAGAAGAATAGATCACCTTTATGTAGACATTTTTCAGGTACTTTTAGACATATTCAGAGCCAGTATCAACATTAAAAGCATAGTTTGCCCCACAGAAAGTTACAGTGCACACTGTACCATACTTTAGTCAATGTTGTGAAACAACATCACCCAAATTCTGTTCTGAATATCTGTATTTGAACTAAAATTGCCAAAGATAGTATTCTATTTTTTCAACTAAAGTGGCTTTTTTCACAAGTAAATTAAATGAAGAAACCAAATGCGAATTTCGCCACAAGCTGTTTCATACATTGATACCCTTGAACTTTACTGAATCTGGGCTAAATAACAAATACGCAGTTGAGTTCAGTCAGTATTCAGAATCCCAAGAGGTGTTTGTTTGCTATTGTCATGCAAATGTCTACTTCTTGCAGGGTATTCTAATAAAATATTTTTGAAAAGGGGAGTAGATGTTCATCTTGATTTATTTAAGGTGTATAAATAACATTGCCAAGTATGAAAACAGACTGACGAGTAATACATAACCCTTTGATGAAGTTATTAAATTTGAGGTGGAACTATGCCTAACACTACATTCCTGTGTACAGAAAAATACAGAGTGTCTCAAAAGCATCTGAAGAAAAAGGACATTTTTATCGTAGTGCTTGTATTTCTAAACCAACTCCTTGTCCTGTCCATTACACACATTCGGCTAGCAACAAGACTTGTATTAGAAAATAATGCACTTAGGGATAAGTATCTTGACTTATGCCATTTATAAGCTGTCCCTTTCTTTGTCTAATCTGTTCAACCACAGCATTCTCCTTTCCAGCTGAAAATAAGCCAGTGCCAAGTGTTGACTGCCAAGACAAACTCAGAATCACTTTTAACCTGCTGGACTAAAGCCAGAAAATGTTTAATGTGCCAAGATCAAGTTGCAGCTATCTCTAACTTGCCCAAATCACGCCACTAGGAGTTAAGGAGGAAAAATTCAGAGCTGAAATACTCAAGTGAAACTATTTTTCACCTTATCAGGTTAAGTTGTATCTGCTTGATTCCAAATTCATTTAGATCCAGTTAAAAAAAAGCACATTGATTGCAATGTATTTGGCATATGCAGCAAAAACAGTACTCCCGTTAGATTTCATCTGGTTTGACATTATTCTGGATGATGCTTTCAAACCTGACTGCTTTCTGTGATGAAATGACTAGATATGCAGATCAAAGGAGAACAGTGGACGCTGTCTAGATGAGCTCTCGCAAGGCTTTCGGCACAATCTCCCAGAGAATCCTTTTAACCAAGTTGGTAAACTATAGCCTAGATGTGGAGACTAATAGGTGTAATAACCATCTGGAGTATCAGGTTCAAAGGGTAGCAATGAATGCTTTGTACTCTAACTGGAACCTGGGTACAAATGTATTTCCTCAGGTGCTATCTTGGGACCTATCTTGTTTAATAACTTCATTGGTGACCTGGAGGTGGAGATGGAATGCACTCCCACCAAGTTCACAAACAACACCTAACTAATGGGTGCCACTGCTACACTTAAGGGCTATCATTCAGAGTGATATAGACAGGCTAGAGGACTGGCCTGACAGAACCTCACAAGATACAGTATGGACAAGTGCACCTGGCACAGGCTAACCCCAGGAACAAAGCAGGCTGAAGGTTCACAGGCTGGGTTGCAGTTCTGCAGAAGAGGACCTGGGGGTTCTGGTGGGCAACTAGCTAAACATGAGTCGGCAATGTGCCCTAACAGTGATGAAAGCCAAAGAGAAAAACAGCTTTCCTATTTTGCAAATATAAACTCTTCAGAAGAGACTGAAATGATCAAACAGGAAAAAGCCTTTCTCATTTTGCAGGCAGCTTACTTTGGAGATCAGCTAACACTAGAAAAGCTACTCATCTCCCATCCAGTGCTCATAAATGCTCTCAGTAATCAACAAAATTGGAACAATAGCTCTTAGGCTAATGACTATTGTTATTTTTTATGTCTGTGTTTATTCGTACGTTATAACATATCTTTCTGTGTCATCTTTTTCTTCATTTTTCAATGGCTCTTCTCTTGTGTAAATCCACCAGTTCTTTGATACAGTTCAGGAATTGCATCAGCAACACTGATTACTCACTCAGGTGCAACAGATTTGTTTTGGCATTGACATGAAGCTAGTTCTGTCAAACTGCTGCTGATTAAGAAACTTCAGGCAGAGGAACAGTTGATATTTATAGCCAAAGATTATTTTGGATTCAAGTGTTCAGATAAATGAAATGGATTACACATGTTAGCACAAATTTAAAAAAATAGATTGTTGAACATTTCAAAAACGAAAATCATGCTGTCTTGGTTCTGATATGAATACAAGTTATACTAAACATAATAACTTGTGCAAACATATTCTATGGTAGTACATAAGCAAAAACTCATTTTTCAGCTGGATAATGTCCAAAGTAAATTCCACACTCCGTTGTCCATACTAAGGGAAGAATTTAGCCTTAAACTTTCTTTAACATCTATGTCTTTAGTGTCTATGCAGAACGTTCAATGTATAGCTGAGTACTATTATATCTTATAAATAAACAGGAACTAGGAATTTTTGCAATATTTTATATGCTAATTTATTCATTGACAGTGTAGTAGCAATATAAGTTATACTGTAAAGTTTACCATACTTCTCTGAAGACTTTGGATTTGACCCAAAGTGTTGAAATTCTTTAAATAGCAACACATTTTGGTCTTCCTCCTGCCAAAGGCTTGGGCATCTGCAAGAACTACAAATCATGCCAGACTCTTTGAGTGATATATGGAAGACCACAATCCACTAGGAAATAAGCTAAGACGAACTCATTCATTTCATTTAGGTCCTTCAGTGGGATTTGAACCATCCAGCCCACAAACCATGTCTCATGAGATTGCAGTATACATCCAGCCCACAGTAATAATGATTCATATACATATATGTGTATATGCTTTATTGCTACCTTTAGCTGGATTAAAAGCAATATATCAAATTTTATATTTCTGCTTCTTTTATTAGCTTTCTAGTACTTGATCAACTGATAGAGGTAATAATGAAATGTTTTTTTATAAACTGGAGTTTGTAAGTCCTGTCCTGAGAATGTAATATTTCAAAAATAGCCTAAGCTTTGGGGAAAAAACCAATTACAGAAACAGCATTAAAAATGCCAAGCACTGGGCAGAAGCAATTCTGGATCAGTTTAAAAAAGTGATTGATGAAACTCTAATCTGAGCTGAAGGAACAGTTTCACGACAAGCTGTGACCATTCCACACACTTCATTAGCTGCTATAATTAGCCTGGTGTTTCAATTTGTTAGAACTGGTGGGGACAATTTTACTCAGAATGCAAACATCAAAAACAAGGGTGCCTCAGACTTCAGAAGAGGCTGATGAGAAGCTTTTCTAGTCTTTGTTAACTAAAAGATTAATTACAGCTGATGGGAGGCTGTACTCTGATTGTCACTCTGTCTATGTGCATTACTTTTAGCATTAGAAGAAAGACATGGTTGACACTACACTGCTCAATCAAGCAGCTTCGCATTAGCGTACAAAGTCTGTTAATATGCAATGTTTTTATTGTTTTTCTTTTTCTTTTCTCCCCCCCTAAGTTTGAGACTTTCATACCTAACAAGTCATACTTTAAATGAGCAGGGTATTCAGCTGCTAATGATAAGCGCTTACCACTTATGCTGTCATTCCTTCATACAACTACAGGTGAGAGATCCTAACGTGTCTCAGAGTTACTGGCTGGGAATATTAATAGTTCCTGTTATCACAGGCAAAATGTAAATTCCTACTCAAATAGTCTCTTTATGGAAAACTAAAACAATAGAGTTGTGAAACAGATACTGTGTGCATCACAGCTTTTATATCTTCTCCCCTTTACTTTAAGTACTATTACCTCTGTACATTAACTCAAAGTTTGTAGGGTTATGTGAATGGAAGTGAAGTCTGAATTTGAAGTGCAAAGGTTATTCCTGAATAGTTCCATAACTCTCATCCAGAATCTCAACACATGGTAATACACCTACTCACAAATAACTCCTTATGTGGATCTGCCTTTCAGTGTCCCTACTTGTTTTATGCTGAGATACAAACAAAAACTATAAGAGAAGAAAGAATATAGCTTTTTATCTCTATCACGGTGGAACATCCTTTTAACCTGAGTTTATAAAGGGCATGTTGAAACCAGCTCTTCATTGCATTAAAGGAATAAACACTTAAGTGTATTCCAAAGTGAGTATCATATTGCTATTTAAAATGGGGCAAATGAGTTCAGAGTTGATTAGTGACATGAATTTTCAAGAAAGAAGCAGTAGCTACTTANGTCAAACCATTAAGACCACAAGCAGTTTGTAACACAGTCTCTCACTTACTCCACCATAAGTGCACAAAGCTATCTTTTACTGTGATTTTTCCTATTCAGGGAACGTAGACTACTCTAAATTCCATTTTACTGCACTGAAGTTCTACTGCTCTAAGAAGAATCTACTCTTGCTCTCTGGAGAGATCATCAAAACAACAGAAATTTGCTGCCTTTCTCTCAGCTTGGGCATATAGCCAGCATTAACCTCTTAGAACCCATCCAGAACAGATATAGGTATTAATAACATTACAAATTATACAACTATTCAACCATAATGCGTCAGTGTGACAAAGCATGTCATTCAGGCATCATTTTAAGATGCAACATTCTGTAGTCCTAAGTGTATCTGTTGCAAGAAGTCACCAGAATATGTGCTTCTGATCTTAGAATTCAATTTGTAAACTCACTAGAAACGTCCATTTAAGGATTAGATTAAAAAGTGTCTATTTTTCTGTGAAAATGGGTAACACTATTTTTCCTAGAACATTCTTTCTAAATAGCATTTATCTACACATTGATTATATTCACTATGAGCCAGATCCTTATCTGATGCAAATTAGTGAAGCTCTATGGATATATCTCATTTATACTAGGGGCTGAGGATCAGTTGTCATACCTGCATTTTTCAACAGTTATATAGATCATGTAATTTGTAGAGGATTGTGAAAAGCTTTATATTACTTTCATTTCAATTCTACTTAATCAGTACAAACAAGGATTAGGTAAGAACTGTCACATAATAAGTAGCTTGCTTTTGCAGGTATGTTCCATAAAGAATTTTAAGAGACCTCAAAATATAGCCTTTTTAATTCAATATTGTGGCAAATGAATTGAGTTGAAATACATTACGTTTGGCAGACATAAACAAATCTATTTCTAACAATACTGAACAGCCAATCCAAAACTGTCATCAAAAGGCAAGGGCAAGCACTTCCCAGTTCAGTGTGAGGACTTTCAACTCCAACAAAAAAAATAAGATCCAAATAGTGAACACCTAAACCCAATATCAACAAAACAAATCATGTGTAACTTCAAACTCTACCATTTCCAGCTCAACTGATTTTTTTTTTTTTTTTTTTTTGCATTAAAAACTGTGTCACAAGTTACTGTAATGTACTGTAAGCACATACTGGAGGAATTGGTCAAGATACTCTATTTCTAAAGTGTTTCTGATAAAAAAGAGCCTTAAAATGTCTAAATAATATGTACAATGGGCATTATTTTGAAAGTTAAAACATACCTATATCTCCCTTAAAGAAATATTCACAAAGTTAGCTCTTACTAAAAAGCAAGGTTTTCTTTCATGCCACTAAGATACAAGTTACATTATTAAATGAGGAAGGTAGGCAAAGCAAGACATTTATCATCCAACAGACAAATGACACAGGATTGCTAGTTAGACAGTATAATAAGTACCATCTAATTTTCTCTTTCGAATCAATTTATTCTTCAAAGCCCTGGATCATCATCAAGGGACTGCATTTTCCCGTTGAGAAATTACAGAACTGAAAATCAGGTTTTATAAAATATTCAACTAGTTGCCAACAACCCCTTACAAATAACCACTAATATCAATTTTATTAGAATAGTGGTGACAGTGTCTTTTTTTATGCAAATAACTGAATGGTTTAACTCTTCTCAGTCACTACTTCTACTATTCCTTCAAAATCAGACCCTATAACTCATCAGTAACCTTCACCAGAAATTTTTTCCAGGCTTTCTTTTCAGCCTTCCAGTTATCTACAGATTCTTCTCAGCATTTAGTTAAACAGTAGCCAGGGGCAGATTTTCTATGTTTTAATTTGCTTTATAGTGTTTACTTTCCTTCTACACCTCAGAAAATAATTCTAAAGTTTGCTGATAGTTAATAATCATTTGCATTGCATGTATCAAGTAATATTTTTCAAAGGCAGCCCAGCAGTGGTGTCTAAAGATTTTCTCAAAGGCAACAATCTACAGCTCAAGAACTTTTCCAATGGGAACTCTGAAAGTGATCCTCATAACAAAATGTATTTCTGTAAATATAACACAGTCATTCAGTAAGAAACCTGAAAAGATCATTATGTCAACTGTCAAAAGCTGAAATTGTCATTTGCTTTCCTGGAAGACTGAATGGGTGCATCTTATAATGAGAGACACTTCACTGGAACAGGCTGCCCAGGGAAGTGGTGGAGTCACCATCCCTGGAGGTGTTCAAAAAACATGTAGATATGGCACTTCAGGACATGATTTAGCAGGCATGGTGGTGATGAGTTGACAGCTGGACTTGACGATCTTAGAGGTCTTGTCCAACCTTAATGATTCTGAGTCTGTGATTCATTCTAGTCCTGTGAATGTCCTGTGAATGAGAGGTAATGTCTGGTGTTCCCACTGTTAGATAAGACCTACTTCTGCCTTTTTAAATACATTTCCTTCTCAACAGTACATTATGACATTTACTAAAAAAAAGAAAAAAAAATCAGAAGTAGAAGTTGAAAAAGTGACATTAAGCCATAGTTTTTACACAGTTTGAGAGACCACTTGCTTATTAAGCTGGTCTGTGACATTAAATTGGGCAACAATGCTCTTCTGTACTGCCTAACCAGGTAGCCGAATGCCCAAGCTCCAAGGAACTTGCAGCTCTAAAGAGTAACGCTGCTGAGGGAATTTCCCTCTGTGGAGGCGGGGAATTACTCAAGTTGCTTTTTCACACGAAGATACAGCAGCGTTCTAACTTACAATGGTTGTTCAGAGAGCAGCCAATATATGCTACAGGGTAAAAAAGATAGACTTTTCATAAATATTATAGGATGCATTGCTGACCAGATCCTTGGGTTTAAATTATTTGGTATGGTGCAGGACTCAGGACAGGAAGAAAAGTGACAGAAAGCAGCCTTACCTTGGAAAGAGTTGATAACTCAAACTAAGGGTCCATTTGGAGCACCTGAATAGACACATCAAGTCATGCCAGCAATAATAATCACACAGGAGCCATGCCATTGGCCAGGGATTGCTGGAGTGCAACACACTTTGGCAACAACCCTTACTATTCCTGACATGGCTCATGAGGAAACCAGTAGTGTAACAAGCAAACTCTTACTATCATCTAATAATTCCTCTCCAAGAGAGTCACTTCTGGCTGCCACATTATGTCAGCTCTGCATTGCCTAGGAAAACACATTGCAGTTGGATGGGGAAATGAAGAATCTGTTATTCAAAATATGTGCTAGCTCTCTTCATTTTATATTAGTAACTTCTGTCACAAAGCATACTAGTTTTAAAAGTTTTAAAATATGTAATAAGGCTGATAGTACAGATGAACATTCATTAGCAAATATCTCATGGTATTAGAAAATATCCTTGCATAATCATTTTTTCCTAACTAGAATGAAAAGAAAACAAGGAAAGTCCTTAAAAAAATTTTCATGGAGTCACAATCTGAGAGAGGGAAAAAGTTTAAAGCTTCACACATACATTATACCTATCTCAAGTCCAATCACTGCAAGGTTAGGAAAAATAGAGCTGCGGTGAATTTAAATAAATTTCAGCATAGTCAGGGATGGGAAAGCATGAATAGCTTATCAAACAATTCTGCCACATAATGACATCATCCATGAGACACATGACTGTTGTATGTTGTTGGTCCTACAAGGCATGGAACTAATTTTCAAATAGAAAAATCACTTCCCCCCTCCCCAGCCTATTTTTCACTCACAATGATACTATACAAAGATAAATTTGCTGTGGAACCACAGGACACAACAGTCTCCGAAGAATGTGGAAGAAAATGTGTTGGCTATGACCATGTAGAAAAGACACACTCACTTTCTAATGCACTAACATTTTCAGGCCGTATTAGGTTCTCCTTGTGGACCTCTTCCCACACGTCTGGAAATTGGGGCCCTATCTAATAATGTGATTCCACTTGGGCCATAATTTGAGCAGCAATGAAAAGCACAGAGGCTATTGAACTTTCAGAGGCAGTAGACTATATAAAATAGGATGAATTCCTTGGACACACAGGGGGTTCTCTTTTTCATCATAGAAAGTCCAAACTTAGTCAAGTCCTGAGACATTCATAGAGATTTGATCTTTACAATCTTCTTTACGGTGGAAAGCTAGTCAAAGATCAAGATTTTTTTCCATAGTCTGTTATCTCTGTTATCCCAGATAGGAAATTTCTGACAGTTCTTGGACAAACAGCCAAATTTACACCTTGTGTAAATCAATGGAACCCTATACTTCGCATTATACTTAGAGCATAAAATTCTTTATATAAACTCTGGCTTAAAATACAAACACGCATTGGTGTTTACCTGTTATACATGTCATGAAATACTTAAATACTTCTGCAACTTCATATAATCTCAGTTGAAGGCAATCGCTGTCCAGCAAAATCAACTGAAGGTGTTGATTGTCCCTGTACACCAGCCTGTAATTCTCTGCCTCTGGTGACAAAGATGGAAGCGATATAATTTATATAAGGACCGACTATTGCCTGCTCTAATGGCTAGACAATACAGTGTGAAGTGTAGTGTTGACTATAGCGCAACTTCCGCTTCTCCACCAAAAACAGAATTGTGTTGGTGGTGAATTACAACAGCTATTATTCCTAGCCTAGGCAAGGCCATGACAATCAGAAATATTTGAACTTGATATTTGATTAATGCTGGCAGTATTCTGTAAGTGATTTCCACTCGACAACACCTAATTATTAAATTATTTTCCATTATTAATGGAATGAAACAATTCAAAACAAACAGCTAGAATAACTGTTTTGCAGGAAGCTCATAGTCATCAATTCATACATGTAGAAATCTTCCTAAAATTATATTAAGCTGGCCTGTTGAACTTGAAAAGCATATTTTATCCCAATCAATGCATAAAAGTAAAATTATCCTTAACTAAGGCATGTTTCTCTGCTGTACAGTTCAGCTGTAATGATCCCCACACACTGCACTTGCACATCAATTATGATAATCATAATCACGGTCGTTAAGCTGAATGTTCATTATTATCAGGATGCTGGTGACAGCAGATTCAATCATCGGGTGCAATGGGCAGGCAGTCACAGTCCCACCCAAGTTTCTGCAGACAGCGTTGTGCCACATTAAATCTATGATGTGTTCCACATCCCACTCCATTCCAAAAGCTGTAGACGGTAAAGGTCAACTTTATGTTCTGTGCAATATGCTTAGGTTCTCTAAATTAATTCTTTGCAGTACTGGGTATTTTTATGCTTTGTAGATAATAAAATTCTGTTTAGGGCCAAAATGCCTGTGCAAATAATGAAACAATGATGCAGTCATACTGTAATTCACCTATAATAAGGCATCAGAGGTAAAAATCTATCAGGAAGGAACATCTTAAAATGTCACTTCCTGAATTTTGCAAATAAGAAAACATTAAACTCTGTCATTAAAGTCATTTTTCTAAAATGCATATGCAAACTAATTCCAATACCAATTAAAGGCTGTAAGCTATCATTTATGCCTCAGTAAATATGAACATATGTGAGTGTTTTGACATCTGCAAGATTATAGTTAGTGTATTGGATCCCTTGACTGTCCAGCTACACTGGAACCTATTGTTGCAGATTAAATCCATAGTGACTGGCAAATTTTTTATATTGATACTTCTCACAAACTCTATCAAAGGCATTCCAAGATATTTACACATATGATATTAAACTTAAAATACACAAGCATTTTTATTTTTATAGTGGTTTGCAACCAGGTAAACTAACTAGATTCAGTTTCTCTAGAGGTATAGTATTTCAATTGCTTGTTTATTTTTAACGATGAATTAGAATATAACATTTTTTCCTTAAATCAGAAACTTCTTTGAAATGTAAATGGAATGAGAAAAATTTTCAGATTAGAATTAGATGAAAAGAAGAACTATTAACTTTTCCTCACATAGATATGTTAATTATGTTTAGAGGAAGTCTATAATAATACCCTTTCATTTTCCAGAAGAAATATAACAATGCAATATTTTTTATTGTTGTTCATTTTGCTTCTAAAGTAATTATGTAATTTACATACTGGTCTTTTTGTGACTTGAATTACAATGCATGCTTATAAACAGATGAAAACCTCAGGAAAATACAACTAGTACTTGCTCATGAACATACACAGGGAAACTTTTTAATGTGTAGTTTAAAAAAAAAGCCAGCTAATACTAAATACCACCTCAGCAGCTCAGAGGGGTCACTGATCCACTGCCCACTGAACTGACTCCTCGGAAGAACTTATGCAGCAGTTTGTCTTACCAGCAATGATAAGAGAAACTTCCCTAGTATAACACTGTCCGAAGCTGAATATTCATCATGGCAGGGTTATCAGCTATTCTTGTTGTAATAAAGTTGCACCCACAGAAGTATCACCTCACGGGAAACCCAAAGGAGGGTTGTGTTTAGCAGACAAAGTGTTCCGCAAAAATCTGATTTTTGGGGTAATATTTTGATACATGCCCTTTCACCTGGTGATTCATTAGAACAGGATAATTTCATTCGTAGCACTGATACATACACAGTTTTAATACAGTTTAGAAATAAGAAGGAGACAGAGAGTTATTTCAAATTTAAGAGATACAGAAGTATGACCTCACATCTGCCTATATGACCTTTTCCATTAAAATATAGTGAGGAGGTGGAGTTTTTTGTCTTGTTTTTTTTTCTGATAATAATGACCCATTAAAGCAGTAGCTAGGTCATAAATAGCTCTTTTCTCCTCTTATCTCTCTGTTTGGGTAAGCGGCTCCTAATTGAAGCTTCATATTGATTTAGAATTGGGGTTGCAAGGCTGTATGTCATGTTGGGTTAATGTATACAGCTATTCACCTTTAGAGATTTAGGTTGAAATCTATCCAAGATCACAGCTAAAGTGAGTTTAGTTGTTTCACTTAAGCCTGTAGCTTATGTGTTATATATATGTGATATAATATACAATATAAATATCTTTACATTGTTTGCTACTGTCATCTGAGCTTGATCAAGAACTGCTAAAGACTGGAAAAAGAAGAGACTTTACAGGACAAGATGAGTACCACCATTAAGACTTTTAGATCTTTTTCATGTGTCCTACTTATGCTGTGGGACTTCAGGCAGTCATATCCTCCACTTACTGCTTTCGAAAGACAAATTCAGATCTTTTTGTTTGAATGTTGATCTTTGTTCCTTTATTTACAATGAGATTTAATTAGTATGTGTTAAAACACCAAAATTTTACTTTGAGCTCATTTTTAAAGCTTAAAGTTCTGAGAAACAATTCTTTTAAAAAATAATACTTCTCCAACTAGGATTCCTTAGAACTTGGTATATATTTACAAAGGCTAAGTTACTTTCAGGGAAATACGTAATCATATCTTCAAAATCCCAGAATTGTTTAGGTTGGAAGAGACCTCTTGAGATCATCTAGTCCAACCCCTCCCCCTCAGCTAGAGCAGGTTGTTCGGAACCATGTCCAGTTGAATACCTCCAGGGATGGAGACTCCACAACCTCTTCGGGCAACCTGTGCCAGCATATTTTCACCTTCACAGTAAAAATAAAAGTGCTTTCTCACATTCAGATGGAATTTAATGCATTTCAGTTGTATTCATTGCTTCTTTCCCTGTCACTGGACACTACTGAGTCTGAGAGGAGTCTGGCTCCTTCTTCATTTCCTCCTATCAGGTGTTTATACACACTGATAAGGTCTCCCCTGAGGCTTCTCTTCTCCAAACTGAAGAGTTCCAGCTCTCTCAGCCTCTCCTCCTATAAAAGATGCTCCAGTCCCTTAACTATCTTGTGGCTCTGTGCTACACACCCTATCAAGTCCATTATCTTTATTGCACTGGGAAACTTTCGTGTGATTATGGTAACTAATACAAATAGCAGCAATGCAAACATTACACAAACTCATGTTAGGACATGTTCTGAGGAAAATTACCTATTGTAGCACTACAAAACCCGAAATATGAGATGCTCCTGACAAAGCAGGAAGTTTTATGATACTGTCTTAAAATAAAAATAGCTATTTGATAATTTTTAGAATTTTCCAAAGAATGTAAGTAGTAAATATTTTGTTGTTTTTAATCAGGTGTTGCTATAATTTTCTAAACATTTATCTTCATGTACAAGAGTAAATATACAATCTGTCTTAAATTAGAAAAGGCAGTACAGCTAGAATAAAACTTTGCAAAACTCAAATAACGAAAGCTGTACTTAATCAGGCTTTTAAATCCTTATCTTGTAGGTGGGAGAGGTGTTGAATTTCCCCAAATTGAACTTACCAGAAAGAGAGTCAAGGAAACCTGACATCTTACCACATTAGCTCTAACTATGTGATTTAATAACACACGAGAAAGATTCCCATTGTATTCCATGATCTCTGGATCAGGCCCAAATTCACTTAGTTCTAATACAATGACAATCTAAAGAAGTAAACCATTCTTTAATTTTTACAGTGACTTACCTTGTCTGCTACCCACTTTTTAGGCTGTACTTCTCGAAAGTGTTTAACTCCGTAAGTTTCTTGGCCATATTTGCCTGACCTGTGAATTGATGGGTTGTACTTCTCATTTTTGTGATATGAAGAAAATGGGAGAAATCTGAAATTCAAGAATATTTAAAAATCAGTTATTCTCTACTCTAGATGCTACAGGATTGATGTAAATCATAGATCCCAATGCTGCAGGATGTGACATGGACACATCTTCCCATTATTTTCCACTATCTTCTTAATGTTCCCCCTCGGTATTGTGAGAGGATTACCACAATTTCTCCTATAGCTGCTTTTAAATTAAAATTAAACTTGGAGCAAAGAGATACAGAGTTTCAACAGGATAAAATGAAGATTTTCTGTACGAAGATATAGCTTGTTTCACTTGCATTGCTAGATTATTACTTTGGCTGTATCTGCACAACCAACTGGTGTGATGTGAAGAACAAGCAGGCTTCAGTTTGCTGGGATTTTCATGTTGACATCTCAAAACTTGTACTGAACTGTACAGCAGAGAAACAGTGCAGTCTGTGCCAGCTGTCAGTGGCAGGCATGCACCATGCACAAGCATAGAGCTCATTTCTGGAGAACTTCACATCCACTTTACAAGTCATGTAGGCCCCCAACACATAACCTCTACCTGATCATTCCATCAGGACAGAAACATTTCAAGCATGCCAGCAGTACAAGCATAAACCAATGCAAATTTTCATCGTAAAGAATCCTTCCTGTACCTTAAACTAGGTATGCATCCTTTGATACCTGTTAATAAGAGCTAAATAAACTGTACTCTCATTTAGCAGAATAGAAACTTATCCAAATAGTACTGTTGACTTTTATGTATTGGCAGATCACAAAGCAAACAAATTCTTTCTTCTGAATTCACAGATTGTGTACTTTACTCTCAAGTTATAATTACATCCTAATTAGCAATCTTTTGGAGCCTGGCTCCTTCACCTTTGGTCATACTGATGGTGGACTCCCTGCTTAAATAGTGCCACTGAAGAGTGAAGCTCCAGCTACCTGCTTTGGGCATGGAAGAGTTTTTCAGATGGAGATATCTACCTCTCATGGACAACTACAGGTTTTCTGGGAGGTTCCACAGTAAACTGTATGGAGGAAGGTGAAAAACATCTTACATCTAAAGGATCTGCAAGAGACCCTACAAAGATGTGTTATTTTGTTCTATTTCAGTTCATAAGAGAGTTATGAGAGCAAACCAGTACTTTTTAATATGAAGTAAAACCTTGTGAATTAAGTTTATCGTTGCTGGCATTCTGAAAAAGCAACATGCATTCTTTATTCTACAAGTGCAGGAAAATTATTATACAGTAAAATTAGAAATACATGATTCAGAAGTTTAAAGCATCATTTTAACTGTCGTGATAATAGGTTTAATTAATTAAAACCTTTTCCTAGTTGAAAGCTTTTCAGAATCCAGAGTCCCTAGAAGAGTTAGACAGCCAAACAAGTTTTTGATAAAGATGGGGATTAAAATACTTTGTCTCTCAGCTGCCACTGACTCAGAAAATCATTTATTTGGCCCAACTGATCCATCAGCAGCTGTTTGAGTATTAATTTCCTTAATTTACATTTCTTTCTTTCCACTTCATGAAAAGAAACTATTTTAGAATATTGCCAGCTATATCAATTTATTCTACCAAGTATCACAAACAAAAGTCATGTAAAGTTAGCGAGAGAAAAACACTGAGTTAGCAGACTTTTAAATTATACAAAGCTATAGTAGCATGTGTATACTCATGGGAAAGGACGCTCTCACATAAGACAGATTATGGTACTTGTAATGCTAATTTGCACATGGGATGGACATCACACGCACACAAAAATTAATGTGGCCCCAGTGTCCCAGAGAATACATCGAAGGTGCTGTGAGCCGGCTGCTCCACTTGCAGTTTTTATCACTTCTGAATTGCATTTTAATAGTACATTTTTCTTTTGTTCAGACATGAAAGAAAATTGGCTTTCTCAGGGGATTGGATAGCTGAGAAGACAAGGCTAGCAGTTTAGGGACTTGCCCATATATGCATAGAATTTAGTTGAGCCATAGCATTCAGAATTTAATATGAATAGTATGTCTGTAAAAATTATATAACAAAATAGCAAAAAAAATTCTTGAGGAAAGTAGAAGATAAAGTATATGATTATACTTTACCCTATAAAATTTCCTACACAGGAGTTTTTGTTTTACTGTGGATCAGTTAATCCTTGTCTTTTTGGCAAACAAGTGCTCAGAGTAATTTATCTTCTACCACTACTGTAAACAAAAAAACCATACATTGTAACACTTTAAGACACAACTATCAGTATGTTCTACATGTAGTTTAGCACAAATGTGATCTTCTGCATTCTGCTGCATATCTCCACTAAAAACATTAACTGGAGTATGTGCCATACAGCCTGGAGTGTATGTGTATGGCTGAGTAAAAAAAAATAAACCATCTATGAATTTTTGAGGAAGAACCTTGAACAATAAAAAATTATTAAAACTTAAAGGAAAGAACATTAAAAATATAATAGGGTATAATGGCATAAAGTAGTCTAAAGCAGAAACTTTTTTCCTTCTGTGTATAGTTCTGCTGTCAGAGCCAGGTGGGCAGATCCTTATAGTGGTAATAAACTACCTACAAGAAAGGATCATATGCTAGCAAAGTCTGCTTAAAGCAACTAAGAATTTTCATTACTCTATGTGAATAAGTACTTAAAAAGCACATTAAAACAGTTTTTTGTGCTAAGTAGGGTAACCAAATTAATGGGAGTCATACAAAAGTCATTATACCCCCACAACCAATAATCATAGTAAAAAGCAATAGCACTGCAAACTGCTTCAGTAATGGTATTATGTTCTTTAGCTCTATATATACACCTGACACAGCTTTTCCCCAAATTAATGATAGTATGTGCTCTGGATGTGACAGGAGACAGTTATGGAAGGAGAGGAAAATTAAATCCAGACAATCATATGATGCCACTATCAACTGCACAAGTTTAGACCTCAATAGGTTTTTTCCACAAAAAGCTCACTCACAGGATACTTACATCTGGGTTTCAGCTTTTCCTTGCGATTTAAGTATAAATTAGAGATTCTTAAAGGTCTTCAGTAAACATGAAAGAGACAGGAGTAGCAGGATCAAAGAAGAGTTAAATTCTGTATTGATGTTTTATCTTGCCATAAAACATAGGCCTTCTACAGACAGCTGCAAGCAGCCTCACAGTCACAGGCCCTGGTTCTCATGGGGGACTTCAACCACCCTGACATCAGCTGGGAAGACCATACAGCTAGGCAGGCGCAA
>Ga0065711_1007088_pt1 | contig 17799 bp, 22 predicted proteins | sample Hoacrofraction12_FD_59098 | JGI IMG/M metagenome (GOLD analysis project Ga0065711, IMG submission 59098) | Hoatzin crop microbial communities from Cojedes, Venezuela - Epithelial fraction 12 v2 (version 2) | ecosystem: Host-associated > Birds > Digestive system > Esophagus > Crop | place...
CTTAACCTTTGCCAAGAGGGATGCTGATTTTTTTTTTTAACAGTGTCTCACTTGTGACTCATACACAAGGGTTTGGAAAGGGTAAACAGAATTATGAGTCTTGCATGTACTTATTTAATTGTTAGAGAATCTACATCTATCATACGGCTGTCACTTCGGTAGCAGTTAAGGAAGCACTGGAGGTTGTACCAGCCAAAGCAGCCCGAGCGCGGCGTCGCGGCGACGCTGTGCTGCGGGCTGCTCGGGGCCGTGGCTCGGGCTGGCTGTAGCCGCTGTCAGAGGGCAGCCCGGGAGGCGAGAGCGCGTGGCGTGACGGAGCGGTGGGCAGCGCGGCGGGGCTGCACGGGCTTTCTGTGTGTGGTGTGGCAGAAGTCACCTTCCTTCCAAACACAGTAAAGCCCACAAACAATCAGAAACCCCCCTGACATCACGACTGCTGGGTTTGAGTTGGATTTTTGCTCTTCCCTGGGAGCCTGGCAGTGCCCCGTGGCCACGCCAGCAGGGTGGTTTGGGTCCCTGTTCTCGTTAGCGGTAGCAAGGTGTGTGTCGATAGTCCAAAATTACACTGGAGCAGTTACTGACCGACTAAAATAGCGAACAAATGATGGCAAGAAGGCGACAGTGGCTGTGTGTGCCGCAGCCCAGCGGCGTTCAGCCCGTCTTGCGCAGAGCTGTGCGGCCCAGAGGTGGCAAAATGGTCAGCAAGGGGGGCTTTGGAGCTGTCTCGTACAGCATCAGGAGGTTGGCGTCAGCTTCGTGTCCTCTTGCCGTGTCGGTGCTACTCTGATGTGATAGAAATACTAAGAAAATGTGCTTTGGAGGATGTGGCTAGAGGAGTCCGATTTTTAGAAGGCTCCCTGTCACAGTTGTTACTGATCAAAAGTTGATAGTGACCCTGATCCTGCCTTGGGCTTGCCCTGCCAGTTCTTGGGGCTGTGTCCGAACCCCGCGCTGTGTGCCGCTGTGCCTCGCTTTTTGTCCCTTTCCCTTCACTGTTGCTGTGGGACAGCCCCGTGCCGGCATGGGCAGCTGGGGACCGGGTGAAGCAGTGACGCTGCTCCTGCGCAGGGTGTTCACAAGCACAGAAAATAAACACACCAGAAAAAATGTGGGATTTTTTTCCTAATTTATTTTTCTTCTAGGTGTCTTACTCATCTTTTATGTCATTATGAGTCAAAATACTAGATCAAGTTTAGGTTGAGAATGGCCCTTTCACAGTGGAACTCGCACTGGTTATTGAAGTCCCTCGTGGTGACGCACTGTTCCTTCGGGGACAGCCAGGACAGCTCTCCTAGGAGAAAAAACAGCCCGTGGTCTGCCAGCGAGCGCGTCGGCTGGGGACTGGTGGTGCTGCCCTGCCCAGATACAACTTCATCGGAACAACGAGGCTGCTTGGGGCAGCTTGAGACAACACGTGAGGAGATTTATGTCTTGGAAAATTGTGACTCCAGTGGAAAGAGGAAGGTAGATGGCAGGTGACCTGTTGCCCTGTGCAGAGTAGGGCTGAGCCGGGTGCCGTCTGCTGGGCAGGTACCTGACTGTTCACTGTGTTGGTATTTTGGGAAAACAGGAACTGTCTCCCTGAGAGCAGTTGTGCATTTTCCTGCAGCGTTAGAAAGGACCACTTTTATTTTGCTCTTCTTCCCCAAAAGCCTGAGGTCTTTGAGTGGAAAGCATCGCTAAAAGAAGATGGATTTCATGCTGCAGACGTTCTGCGGTGATGTTAACGTCGCGCAGGCTGGGTGGGTTTGCAGAGAGCAGGGGGCGATTCTCGCTGCGTTCTGCCCTTCTGGAGTGGTGTGTGTCGAGATCCAGAGCCCACCGGCCCCAGCAGCTGGCACCTCCCCATTGCTTCACGGAGAATTTCGTGGGGGTTGACCTGCTCCGGGCAGTCTCTCAGCGCCATGGGGCGTGCGGTGCCGTGCAGAGGGGCTGCAGCCTTGGGACCACCTTCCCGGCATCGGTGGGGAGTCCGAGTGCTGGTGGTGTGTGGGCACGGTGGGCACCGCGGGTGCTGTCCCAGCTGGCGCTCGCGGCCCTGACCCCCTCAGCGCGGAGGCAGAGATCTTCGCTTGGGTGCTTGGCTTTGATTCGCAGCCTCGCGCCAGTGCTGGAGTCGCTTGGTGTTTAACGGGGTTTTGCATCCTCCCGCTGCCGCCGTGGCCATAGCCATGAGGAGCGTGGGTCGAGAGGAACCCTCTGGTGACCCAGATCTGCTCTGTGGGCCGTGGGTGGAGGCGTTGGGATGTCAGCAGCTGGCACTGACCTCCTTACGAGGGTGGGGATGCAGGGCAGAGGGGTGGTGTGGGACGATGGCATCCTTCTCTGAGTCAGCAGGACCTCAGCCGCGCGGTGACGTGCAGTGGGGTGGTGGTCTTCCTCTGCAGGGAGGGTGGTTCTGTTGGGCGCGTGGTCCTTGGGACCTCCATCGCCTGCCCAGGCTGTGTTCTGGAGGTGTGCTCCTCTCCCAGGACAGGCCCTCGCCCAGCTGCTCCCCGGGGCAGCCGCCCCAGCCCGGGCAGCGTTCCTGTTCGGATGCGCGGCTCGCTGGTGCGTCTCGCCCGTTGGCTGAGCCAAATTTGCAGGAATTCGAACAAAGGGAGCACCGAACCCAGAACCCATCCAAAACTCTGCTTTGTCTCCCACAGCGGCTGCTGTGAGATGCCTCCAAGAAAAACACCGGAATGCTGCAGCGAGTAGATGCAGCGATAACGTGTCTCCACATTAATCCCCCGCTCATGCCTGGCGGTAAGAGCTCTGGCTGTGGCTCTGCAGCGTAGCTGCTTGTTGCCCTCCAGAACTGCTGTCTGCACATCGTCACGGGGGCTCGGGGGAGGCTCGCAGGAGTCCCCCGTCCAGCAGCTGTGTCGTTAGTAATCATCATTGCTCCTTGAAATTCAGCACACTTTATTTTTCCTTGCAGAACATTGTTACAGTTACACCAGAGACGTATTTCCCACACCAAACAAATGAAAATCATTTGTTAGGGACAGTTTTCCAAATAACAAAGCCACAGTATTCTGGGGTCTTTTGGGCGTCCAGAATCCATTAGTGTCATTAAAAATGTCTTGCTTATTTTGTGAATGACAGACTATTTAAAAAAAGAAAAATAGGAAAACCGAAACACAGGACCAAACTTAACACCTAGTCATTGCAAATAATGCTTCAGTTTTTTTAACATTGGATTTCTCTTAACCTGGAGAGTCATGTCAAGGAATAAACCAGGTCATGCTAAGCCAGCATGGTTTTGGTGATGGCCCTGGGCATGGCTGTGCCTTCCCCTGGTTTGTGTTTGTACTGTGTTTTTCAGTCATTTGCTGCTTTGTTTGTTTGTTTGGGTTTTTTTTTCTTCTGAACTTATTCTTTGTCTTCCTGGTTTGGATTCTTCCTGCCCTCTGCCCTCGTAGCTGTTTCTACCTTGTCCGGAGCGCAGTGCTTCAGGAGGCTGGGTCCTCTTGGTCTGCAGGGCCTGTGTGAATGGCTCTGTTTCAGCTGTATTTTTGTTCCAGCGATTATGGCCCAAAGTAATTTCTAATCAGGACTCGTAAGTGCTAACAGTGTGCAAATGATAAACGTAAATAACAATGCATGTTCTCATTTTCCCATGATTTCTCTCCTCCAGGCAGATCTGTTCTGTGAGGTGTTTCTGTCTAGACATCCAGCTCTTCCCTCGCGACTGGACTGAGCGGCGGTGGCTGCGCCAGCCGCGGCGGGGACAAGCCCCTGCCCAGCGCGCTGCTCCTGTACTGGCAGAGCAGCTGGTGCAGCCTCTGCAGCCAGCGACGGGCTCGTTTCCTGGAGTCACCGCGCTGGCTGCGTGCGTGTGAGGGTGACGTCACCTCCCGGAGCCCAGCCGCGCGCCTTGGCTGCCTGCCTTGTCCCGGGGTCAGAGCCGCGGAACGGCCGGGTCACGAGGCCGCTGGCGAGCGACCTGCGGGGTCTGCGCGGGCTGCGGGCAGAGCTGCGCCCGGGGCGTCACGCCGCGCTGCGGAACGCCGCGTCTCCTCCGAGGGGTCTGCTGGGCAGCAGCCCTGCCTGGGGTCGGGTGGCCTGCGGCAGGGTGCTGGAGGTCAGAGCTGCGGCGAGCGTGGGACGGTCTCTGTCTCACCTTCCACGTTTGGTTTTGGTGCTCGCGTCAAGTGTTGGCTTGGAGAGCTCAGGAGCCTGCAATCAGCGCACGGAGAGCGGCAGCCTCAAGTCCCTGTTCTGCTCCCCCCGTCGCTCAGCACACGAGCTGTCGCTTCCCCAAACCCACGGAGCGCGGGTCCCCGCAGGACCCCTCCCCGCGTTCCCCGGTGCCGAGCACGGTGCGTTAACACCTCGGCGCTCCGGGTCGAGCCCGTGGGGGAAGGCGAGGCCGTGCTCCCGTACGGAGCGAAGGCTCTGCGGGAGGCCTGTGCGGAGGCTGCCGCAGAACCGTCCGGCTGGGCGCAGCTGCACGCGGGCGATGGCAGCCGGTGGCGTGCGCGGGGCTGCCTCTGCCCTGGCCGAGCGGCGCGGCCGCAGCGTCCGTCGCCGCGGTGCTGCTGCTGTGCTGTGACCTGTCTGTTCCATCAGTGGAACCAGGCTCGCGCATCCGGCGCCGCTGCGGGATTTCATCTCCAAGAGCCAGCCGAATGAAGCAGTTCCCATGGAAACCGTGGCTTTGGTTCCCGTGGCAACCAGCTGGGGTTTCACGCCGGCAGAAGGAGAGGTACCGCTGTTACCTGTGCTGAGGGCCTGATCCTGCCCGGTGCTGCTCTCTGCAGACTGAGGGGCCCCTCGGCAGGGGCTCGGGTCCGGGGGTCCCGGGTGCAGGAGCGGGTCCTTTGCAGGCAGGCGCCGGTGCGTGCCGTCACCTTTGCCGGCGCAGGCAGCCGCCCCCGGAGCTCGCTGCGGAGGCTGGGGACACCGGCCTGACGCCGTGGGGGGAACCCGCCTGGGTTCCCGGCTGCGTGGGCTCTGCTGCGTCACAGCGCATTGGACTGAGCTGGGGCCAGCGATTTCTCGAGACGCTGGGGCTTTGAACAAACTGCTCGTCACCGCTGAAGACCTTCGTAGAAGATTCAGCACCGTTCAGAGTGGGAATGCCCACACTGGTGCAGCTAATGCAGAGCCCCAGAGTCCCGCAGGGGGGTCCGGCGGCTCTGCCAGCAGTCTCGGGGCTCGGGCTGCCGGGGGGCTGCGGTCCCTCGCATCCCGCTGCCTGCGCCTGGTGCTGCCGGCAGCATCTGTGGGGACGGGCTGGCGACTGCTCGTGCTGCAGATCCGTTGCACCGTGCCAGTCCCTGCAAGGAATAGATCCTTTTCTTAGGATACAGCTTTTTTTCCATGATAAATAGGAATCAAAACTCTGCAGGGCGGTGGAAAGCCTGGCGGGCTGGGTCGGGTTGTGCTGAATCGCCGGAGGTCTGCAGCTGGGGCTGCTGCTCGGGGAGCTCCCTGGCCCGGCAGCTCCTGCTTTGCTGCAGCGGCTGCAGTCGCACTGGCAAAGAGTTAAAGAATCTGGCTCAAAATGGCAAATCGCTTTCATGATTGCTCATTGATGAGGAATTTTTAATCAGTGAACGCCATGCAGTAGAACACAACAGCTGAAATACGCTTTTGGAAAAGCATATAATTGAAAGTGTGTTTTTAAATTGCTAGTGTGATGTTTATAAGGGGAGCTTTTTAATAAGACCTTTTAAATCTCACTGGTGCCGACTACGGGGCTGGCATTTTTCGTGAGGCAAGCGCAGAGAAAGCGTTGGGGGCATTATTTTCAATCTTGACATAAGAATAAGCAATTTAATTACAGCCAGCTATAAAATGGAAAATTCTTTACAGTGACAAATGACTGTTGCTGCGTAGCGACAACAGTAGTTTGTTTCTGGTTTGTTTATCAAATAATGGCGAGGGGGCTGCACATGGGGGCCAAGCAGCAGCTCCCAAACAGCGGGAGGAGCGGGCACAAAGGAGCCAGACGTGGGGACTCGTACTGCGTCGGGTGTCGGCGGTCGCTGCGGTTGTGCTGGTCGTGCTTTGGTAATCCGCGTTCGTAAAGGCTGCCGTGAGCTGACAGCGACGTGTAGAGGAGGAAAGCAGATCCTCACGGGGAGGGAAAGCACACCCACGTGTGGATTTCAGTTTGGTCGCTGCTGTTTGAATAACAGATGAGGGGACTCTGCGCGCAGCCCTCGTTTCGTGGCCGCCGTTCCCACCGGCGCGGGGTGGCCGCTGCGCTGGGCAGAGCCGCGTCCCAGCTCCTCTGCGGGCATGGCAGAGCCAAGGACCTGCTCTCAGCTTCGAAGTCAGGCGTGTTCTCTGGGGGAGGGGACCACTCTTGTGCTTCACAGGACGTTGTGCGTATCTTCCAGGGGCACGGGTCCCTGCAGCAGATGGTGACTGCGCACTTGATTTGGCCTCAGCTCCGTGTTTCACGTGTGGCTAGGAGTTAAGCTGTGAGAACGGTGAATGTTTGGAGTGACGTGGTCAACTCGTTTTCAACATCAAAAAGCCATGGACGGATTCAGATGAAAATAAGGAAATCCATGGTTTCTCCCTGGGCTAGATCAGCTTCCCCCCCAGCAGGGTCAGGGTTTACTGGCTCTTCCGAGTGATGCTCTTGTGGAATGTTGTGAAGTGCTTGGAAGTAAAAAATAAATCAGTTTTAAAGTCGTGATTCTCACAATAGCTTCCTTACACTGCGGAGCAGAAGTTGCTTGGGCAACCAAGGCTTCCAATTTCTTAACATTAAGAAAAGAAATCCTACTGTTATCACTGCACAAACACGAGGAGAAGGGTCTGTGCTGGAGTTAGCTGCTCGGAAAGGAGCCGTCCCGGGGCGGTGTGCGTCGCGGCGCTTGCGGAGGTCGTGCTGCCTGCTCTGGCACACATGGGTGGTGCTCAGGGCAAGGCTCCCCGGGTGCTGTGTGCCCAACAGGAACCCAAAGCTGCAGGTGGCTGTGCTCTGCCTGCTCCCGCTGCCGATGGCTCCTCGCTGCTCTGAGGGGCAGGTGGGAGTGCAGATAACCTCAGTGACTTCTCCACCACGACACGAAGAAGCGGGATCGGTCTGCATGAACCAGGTGAAGCAAAGCCGTCTGCACCAGGCAGCTGCCGGCGGGATCCCGTTGTGTGCTGCTGCTCTGCGTAGGCAGCGGTGTGCGTTTGGGGGAAGGACTGTGGTTGCTTCTGATTTTAAAACTGCTGTGACTTCTCTTTTTGTGTCCTGTGGGATCCGTTGTGATACTGCTGCTGTTGTAAGAAATTCCTAGAGAAAATGCACTGGAGAGCAGCGCATGTCTCGAAAGCTGCTTTCTGTTTGGGAGCAGGTAGGCAAGCAGAGTCAGCATGGCGAAGGTTTGGCTGTCGCTGTGGACTTTGTTCTGGCAGGTGGGAAACCTGGCCCCTGAGGTGCACGGGATGGTTTGCAGACCGTAACCTGCCGACGGGCGGATGCGGGGCGGTGGGCTGTCCCCGGGGCTGCCGGTGGTGCTGGTCGGGCAGGGCGCAGGAGATGTGCCCCCGTCCTCTGCACACCGGCCACCGGCGGGAAGAAGTACAAAGGTGAAGGGGTCCCTGCTGCCTGTCCCCTCTCGGCAGGGTCCTGCGGGAGATGGGTGCGCGCTGCTGCACGGGGGCCGGCGGCGTGGGGTCGGGTCCGTTCCTGCTCCAGGCTCGCCTTCGAGCGCGGGGCAGAGCCGGGCGGGGGGCTGCACCCTGTGAGGATGATGCCCACACAGAGCAGCTGCTGGAGAGGGAGGAAGGCTCCAGCTGATCACACAGAGCTCGTTGTTAGGCTGGGTAGCAGCTCAGCCGGGAGATCCGTCTTCACCAAGCGAGCCACAGTGCCTTGCATCCCAGAATAGTTTCTGAAAGATCACAGGTGCCAGCAGAGACTGCAGCCCATCTCTCCTCCAGCCACCCCACAGCACGCCTCAGAGAGCACCCAGCCTGCGAGCACGCCGGTTGCGAGAGCCCCGGGAGGAGCGTGCTGGCACCCCGTCGAGCCCGCTCGCAGCGCGGGGCGAGGCAGAGCCCATGGGCCGGCCTCGGAGCAGCTCCGCGTCCCGAAGCCAGTGCTGGAGGAGTGGAGCACCCGGAGAGCGACAGGGCGAGCTCCCTGGCTCCGCTCGCTGGGAGCTCGTCCTGGTGCTTGCTAAGGGCTTGCCTGCCTTTTCAGTAATTAAAAGTTTAATTAATTACCAGCCACCCTGCCCGTACCTCGTGGTCACGCTTTCCCTTGGTGCTGGGAGTCTTCTCTCGCGGCAGGGAAGGAAGCCAAATCTGCTCGACTGTGCTTGTGCTGTGCGCGACATGGGTGCCGAGGCTGCGTGGATTCCTTGCTGGCTCTTCCTGGAAAGCCGTGGTGCTGTCTGCCAGCCCTGCGTTACCGTGCCCTGGGAGTAACTGCGTGGAGAACGTGCTTGGGGAGAAAGGCTGCGGAGAGGGGCTGGGCTCACGTTTGTATGCAGCAGTTTGAGTCTCGGGCTTTCTCCTGCTTGCTTCTTTCCAGATTAGATGGGGAGGGGGAAGACATTCGACGAGTTCACACATACCTGAACCGGAGCACGGCAGCCAGCACCTTGCTCGTTGCCTTGGCCTTCCCCTCCGCCCCTCCGTGTCCCACCGCTCCCTTTGGCTGCCAGGGAGGCAGAGCACACGTGCAGCACCGCTGTGCTCGCTGGGTCAGGCAGAAAGCGTTGGCCGCCCGCAGTAGGGTAAGAGAGCTTGCAGCCAGCGCGTGGATTTTGGCTTCGCCGTGCGTGCGGCTCCGGAGTGGAAGTCGGCGCTGGCTGGGCCGGGGGCAAGGCGTAAGCCTTGGGGAGAGGAATTGTCTCCATTTACGCGTCTGGAATGATGGTGCCCTGCTAATACGCGTTGTTTGGCCATTCTAAAAATACTTCCTTTTTCTGTTGTTATCAGGACAAAGGTACCCATTTTTGCTTTGCTTTGTTTTCATTTTACTTTTCTACAAGAAGGCTGCAGGAGGTACCCTAATCAGTGTGTTGGCTTGGGCTGCATTCAGGCCTGGCTGAACAGGCTTTGGAGTTATTCCTGGCTAACTTTTGAGATAAAAGACCGGCAGAACCGCCGAAACGCATGAGGTCAGGTGCTGATTGTGGTTGTCCTGGAGAACTTGAGAGAGAAATAAAGACCACGTATTCAGAAGATCAGGAGTCCGGTCCTCTGTCACTCTGTAAGGTTTGCTTTTAAATTCCATGCTTGCCAGCAGTGAGTGAAAAAGAGCGTCCGTGCAGGCTCTGTGTCGCTGGTATTTTCAGAAGAGCGTGTGTGATCGAGATTCCCCGTGGCGAAACTGCACTTCAGAAAATGGACAGGCTACACGTGGCTTTGGAGATTTCACTGCTGTTGTCTCTTTTATGCTTGGAGTCAGTGCTGACCTGGGCTGGGGGACAGGTTCTCTATCTTGTTACACTGTGCTACACTACTGGCTTCGAATCTCATGAAATGGTACCTTTTGTGGAGACCAGCTTTTGTTTTTCTGCTGCGCTTCTCAGTAATTGATCCCTATCAGATCTATGTGGTTTCTATTTCCCATTGATAGTACTGGGTAGTGTCTGGCATTTCTGTGTCCTGTGCTGACTGACGCAGCATCTCTTCCCTTCCCTGCCAAGGAACATTTCGGATTTCCAGCACTGAGTGGGTATTGGCACAAGAGGAGAGCGTAGGCCGTTCCCTCGCAGGTGACTCCAGGATTTCCCCCGTGTTGCAGGGTGTTGTCGGCTCTGTGCCATCTCTTCTAGGTCAGGAGCTGTCGGTGTGGTGTGCGGTGTTCAGAAGCTAATTAGCACTTGTGCTTTTCCTTCTGACCGTGTAAAAGTTCCCCCTCTCTCCATGGTTTATGTACCAGTTACGGAAGCGCACTGTGATTTTGTGTAGACCTACTTGGCCCTGTGTGCCTGGAGCCTGTCTTTTCCCCAGCTACGGTCCGTTGGTTTGGTAAAAGATGCCATCTCTTCCTACACACCTTGTCTCTTCTGCACAAGATTTCTGTCTTGGTGCAAGGATGTGGGGTTTCCTCCACCTCTCTCAAGCCGCGGGCCAGCAGCCCACTGCTGTGCAGCAGCACTGCTCCCTGTGTCGAGGCGTCCGCTCCCTGGGGATGCGTGGGAATAGGTGCAGGTAGAACCTTCTCCATGGCCCCGCTCTCCGAGTGGCTAGCTGTCGGTGGGCTCGTGTCCTCCTGCCTGGGATCAGGAGAACTGCGGCCATGTCTCTCCCTTTGCACCTTCTCTCCGGTCTGGAAGAAGCCCCGGTCCACTTCAGATGTTCCATAAGGCAGGTGAAGTGAGGCTGGTGTTGGGAACCGAGTGACGCCTGTCGCTCTAAACTGATGTTGAAGTGCAACAAGGAGCTCCCTTGGACTGAAACAGAAGAGAGGAGTGAACAGAGAGTCCGGGTTCACGTTGCTGCACCTCCGACAGATACCCCTCTGGGCCCTGGGACAGTCTGCGTCATCGTCCACAAGCGCTCTGCACCCCCGAGTCGTTTGTCGCTGCCCCTCAGAGGCTCACGCCTGCCTGCGTTGGCACGCGCGTGCCGTCGGCGTCTGCGGTCAGCTGAGGAAGTCAGCAGGGCGGAGGTGCGGTGCTGGGAGGGGCACGTTATAGGTGTGAGTCATAGTCATTGCTTCTTAGTTTCTCAGTGTTGGCAGCGAGGTTAGAGTGAAGGAGGAAGAAGGCAGGAAGAAGGTTTCATTTGCTGCCTGCAGAGTAGCAGGAGTACTTTTTTTCAGAGAGAAAGCCGCACAGCTTTTCCGGAGGAGCTCTAGGCTTTAAACTCACCCCTGGAGTTGCAGGGACTCACGCCTGACGTGGGTAAGCATTTCAGTTTTGGAGGCTCATCCGTTCTCCTTGAGAAGGCAGAAAGCGGTTGGCCAAAGTAACCCCGGAGGTTTTCATGGCCAGCGCTCATCCTTTCCTTTCGTCCTGAAACTGAAAGGCAGAACTATATCTGAACACCTTGGGCACCGGCATGACTGGTAATAAACAACCCCGCGCTATGAACTTGTGAGTGACCAGGTTAGTGTAGATGATACTTGTCTTTGTTCTCCTTACATTTCGTTTTTTTCCCTCTCTCTTCAGACTTTAAAGAGGAAGGAAAAAGAATACGAACATGAGATGGAGCGGCTGGCAAGAGAGAAGATTGCTACCCAGCAGCGACTGGCGGAACTGAAGAACGAGCTGAGCCAGTGGATGGACATCTTGGAGATCGACAGAATTATTCGACAGACAGTTCAGCCGGAGGACGACCAGGCATCTACCTCGACAGCATCAGGTACCCATGAGTTTTCTCTTCTTGTAGCTGTCACTGCATGTCACTGACACAGTTGTGTAGTGGTGGTGGGGATCTGCATTTAGCACCAGGAAGGTTTCTTTGCGTTCAGAATAAAGTAAAAAGTTTTGAAGTGTTTTGTAATCATTGCTGTTGGCCTACTAATTCGCTGCTGCTTGTGTAAAGTGAACTGAAAGTCGTGCATCACCGTTGGGTAGATACAAAGTGCAGGTCTGCGCATTCGGTCTGCTGATACCTCACATGGAGCTTTCAGAACTTGGTTTTCCTCTTGCATCACTACGCGTCCCTGCTCGTTCGAGCCGAGTGGTGTACGAGCATCCCGACGGATTTGTGCATGGATGTGGGAAGGTGCTCAGCCGCGTAGAGAAGAAGGAATCGGTCCACCAAGGGTCACCAGAGCATTTGAACAACTTACTGAGCCTTCACGTTGTGTGGAAAGGATTCACAGTGAAGATGAAATAATACTAATGAATACCTGGCGTGTTGTTCCCAGTCAGAAGGCTTTGTGAGACAGAGTGCATGCTTTTCTCCGTCCCAGCGATCGGCAGCAGGAAGAGTAGGCAGCCCGTGGACGCACAGTGCTTTGCTATCCAGAGGTGGGGAGGCTGGAGCTGCCCGTAGCTATTTGCAGCAGTTCCTTCAAACCGCGACAGCATTTCCCCTTGGCACTCCAGGCAGACGATACAGCGGGTTCCAGGCAGGGAAAACCTGAGTTTTCTGGTTCATTCAGGCTTGTATCGGGCTCGTCACCTTCGAACGTGCGCACGGGCTCCAGGTGTAGGCTGATGGAGGTTGAGAGCAGGAACGCTGTGTCAGTAGGAGCGTCAGCCGCTCGCCTCTCCAGCTGGCTTCTGCTGAAAATGGTCACCTCAAGCTGCTGCTAACCACAGAGCTCGCAAAAGGGAAGCGTCTTCCCTGGTTTTCCTGCTGCTTCTGTATCTTCTGAGATTTTTAATCTCTGCTGCATGGCTGGCTTTAGAGCAGGCAGTGCAGGGTGCCCTGCTCTTCTTCCTGATCTCCACAGGGTCACCATGTCCCTGCATTGCTTCGTTAGTTCGTGGACTGGACAAGAGTCCCTTTTCCAGAGCCAGACGAGGAGCCTGCTGGCATGTTTCTCCATGGGTGGTACCCATCGGTGGAGCAAGGCACAGGGAAGGACACCCCTTCCTCTCCCGGGAGGAGCCGTCTCCAGCCCAGACGGAGCGCAGCCCGGGTGCTCTCTGGACAGCTCTGCTCGCCTTGCATCCCTTGCCCGCCGAGCGAGACCTCCGGGCCTTTTGCGAGCACCCCTCGCTAGCTGGGGCGTCGAGCTACTCTGACCTGCCTGGCTCCGGGTCCTTGGCCTGCAGGCAGGGAGGAGAGGGGTGATCCACCCCACTGGGGCTCAGTGGAGCCTGCCGTGCCGTGCCACGCTGTGCCGTGCCGTGCCACGCTGTGCCGTGCTGCCCACCTGTAGCTCAGTGACTCCTCCTGCTGTTGTCTCTTCGGCCTGTGCTGTCTTCTAGGGAGCCAGGTTAGCCCAGTTCGTGCTCTGCTTTCTTGTTTTATGGGAGTTTCTTCCTTTCTTTTTATCCAGAGGGTGAAGACAACATGGATGAAGACATGGAAGATGACAGGCCAGTGAACTCATTACCAAAACTAACCCAGCGCCAGCACCCGGAGCTCCTGAAAGCCGTCCCTTCGAACGCTGCTTCCCACCACCCGGCAGTTCTGCCTCAGCACCTGAGCATCCAGCAGAAACAGCCCCCAGCCCACGCACAGCCTCCCATCCAGACACAAGCGCTGGTCCAGCCGCCGGCGATCGTCCCCGCACAGACTCACATCGTGGCGGCTTCGACCGTGCAATCGACTGTTATTGCCCACACCGCCACGACCCACGCTTCGGTCATTCAGACTGTCAACCACGTGATTCAGGGTCCACAGACCAAGCACATTGCTCACATTGCACCTTCCACGTCCAGCCCTGTGCAACTCACCACTGCTGCTCAGCCCATCGGCCACATCACTGTGCACCCAGCCACCATCAACCACATGGCCCACCTCGGCCAGCAGCTGCCCATCTACCCCCAGCCCGTGGCCGTCAGCCAGCCCGTGGTGAGCCACATCGCTCACACGATCTCGCACCAGCAAGTGAACGGAACCACAAACCTTGGCCAGCCAGCGGTGATGGCCAAGCCTGCTGTAGGAACCCAAGTTGTCCATCACCCGCAGCTGGTTGGGCAGACGGTCCTAAATCCGGTGACTATGGTGACCATGCCGTCGTTCCCAGTGAGCACACTGAAGCTGGCCTAGCGGGGATCGTCCGACGGCGAGGTCTCTGTTGGGAGCCTTTCCTAAACTCCATACATTCCAACCACGTCCGACTCCGCGGGAGGGGAGTGCAGAAGGAGCCGCGCGGCGGGGCGCCGGGCTGGGCTGTCCTCAGCCGCCCAGTAACCAGCCTGCCGCTGGCGGCGAGAGACGGGGCCGCTCTGCACTTGAATTTTGCTAATCTGAGAAAACTTCAAAGACAGTTGTTCATGGTGATTTTTTTTCCTTTTATGTGTAATCGGTGAAATATGGATATGATGTTCTTAAGACTTTAATTTTCCCCTTTTATGTGTTGCTTCTTTGTAGAATGAAAATTGCTGATCTCTTTATTGAGACACTGCGTAGAATGGGAAAAAAAATCATAGAAGTCTATATTTATATATATGTGTGTATGTGTGTGTATATATATGTATATACATATATATATAAATATAACATTTGAAGAAGGCCTTTTGTAAGGTTGATTATTTTGCAGGATTATTAGACAAAATTCATTTTTGGAGGAAGAAGACAGAGTGTCCTCTCTAAACAAAGAAACTTTAAGATAGATGGTTTGGTGGACCAGGGTACATATACAGTGACAAAAAAAAAAAAAGGTAAACCACGTTAAAGGTATTTCCGGTCAATATCTGACATTTCAAAGAACCATCTAAAATCACTGTGACTTGTTATGGCATTTTAAGGAAATTCTCTGTCCTGTCTAATAAAAGGAAAAAGAATACACAACCAGACTTCATTTGTTGCAGTTTTATAAATGACTTGATTTTTATAGCCATGTCAAAAAATTAATGTTTTTTATTGTTTGAATGGTTGACAACGTTTTGTTTGGATGGGTGTCTGGGGGGGACTGGTTTTCTTTTGGCTTGGTTTTGCTGGTGCAGTCCTTGGTTTTGCAGCTCTCTGTGCGTGGCACCCCCCCCTCGGCGTTCCTCCTGCCAGTCGCAAGCCCCCAGGGGCCTGGGGTTCGGTTTTGTGTCGTGGAGGCAGGTCCTTGCGGCTGGCCCCTTGCAGTGTTCCTCTGGCCTGGCAGAGCGGAACCTGGGACGAGGAGACCAGCAGAAGCGCCGTGGATTTCGCGTGGGTCGATTTTCTGCGTTGGGTTATTCCTGAGCTGACCGCGGCTTAGCGTGGCAGTCGGTGGAGTGGCAAGGGGATAAACGCGGTGCGGCGTCTGCCGAAGAGCCGGCGGTGTGGCGTCCGGGGGGGACAGGGGTTGCAAAGAACCCGGTCTTGTGCAGGGTGAGGCGTGCTCCAGGAGATCCGTGTGTGTAGCTTGTGTCTTGCAGCCGCCGGTGAGCCGTGCGCCGGAGAGCAGCCCCTCGCCCCAAGGGCCCCTCCGGCTCCGCGCTGCGGCGGGTGGCTCGGACCTCGCTGAGCTCGGCGCCCGGCGTCGCGCCGGGAGGGGTGCTGGCTCCGTGGGTGCCTGCGCGGGGGGCTGCTGGGGACGTGCTCGTTGCTGACTGAACATTGTGGTCCGCGCACCGTTTTGCGTGTAGCACTGCTGTTAATGATCGCTTTTCCATCTTCCCCTGCCTCTAAGGACAAAACCCCGCAGGCCTTGGCGCTGGGGAGGTCGCTGCGCAGCCGGCGGAGGTTTTGCGTGGGGCAGGGCGGAGGACGGTGTCTGTGGGTGCCTGGCCGGGGACGCCGAGGAGGAGCCACCCGGTCGGAGGACGAGGTGCGGTGGGGCTGAGCCGTCTGCCCTCGCTGGGCGCCGCGTTCTGGGTCGAGATCTCCCACAGGAGAGCGTGGTCCGTGGTCTGCCCACGCTGCCCGCTCCCTCCAGCAGGACTTCGGCCTGGTCGTGGGCTGCCAGAAGCGGTGGCAGGGGTCTGATCCAGGAAACCTGCCCGTCCCATACTGTCTGTGCTGTGGCTGAAGCTGTGCTGGAGGCAGGAGTAGCTGCTGCCAGCAGAGAGTTTGTGCCTTCTGAGCAGACGTGGCTGAGAATTGCGCGAAGTCTGTAACGTGTGAAGCCCTGGGTTGCTCGGTAGTTAACGCGCTTTTTTTTTTCCCTTGTGTCCTTGAGTGCAGGAAGCCCTTGCCCATGTTGCTAGCGCAGCAGAGTGGAGAATTCCTCAAGGATTCCTCATCCTTAAACCACAGTTAGAGGTTGGTTGTGCTCGCTCCCGGCGCCCGACTGGCTCTGGGGGGTGCAGAGTCCCCCGGGCTCGCTCGTCTCCTGCACGCGCTCGCCCAGGGACCGTGCGGTTTGTGCGCCGGCATTTCGGAGATTGGCGTTCGGTATCAGGACAGTTGCTCCTCGTTAGAAACTTTTGAAAACTGAGTATTTGCAACAGGGTCACCTCCCTTCTTGGGAGGAACCGCATGGCTTCGCCTTCTGCAGTGGCGTTCGGAGGGGGAGGAAGCATCTTTCTGCCTTGCTTTGCTGTTCGAACTCACAGAGTAACAAGGTCGAGGCAAGAAGCCTCCTTAGCAGTCCAGAGTGGCTGAGCTTACTGAAGGGGGAGAAGCCCGGCTTGGGCAGCGGGGCTCAGCACCCCAGCGATGGCCGAGAGCCCCCCTGTCCCCCGTGTGCTGCGCGGCGGGCGCTGCGGGGCCAGCCCGCGCGCCCTGGCCCTGCGTCTCCCGCGGGCGGTTCGGCGTGCCGGCGGGCTGTCCACGCTGCCGGCTCTGCGCCCACCCGGACCCCGCTGACAGGGACCCCGGCAGGCGGCTGCTCCGTTTTCCACAGAAAGAAGCGCGGGGGATGGAGATGCTCCGTGCGACGCAGGCGAATGAGCTCGCGCCTGCACGGCGTGGACAGGCGGTGCTGCCGGCCTCCGCAGCCTGTCCTCCCGCACGGTCCGCAGGTAGCGGTCTCGCTGCCCTGCGCAGCTGCGGGTCCAGCTTGTCCCCCCGCCTTGGGGTTCTGCGGTGCCATGGTGTCGGAACCCCTTCGCTGGTGTCCAGCTCGGCCTGAGGAGCGGCCGGTCCCGCTCGGTCAGCCCCTGGCCTGGGCCAGACACCCCGGCTCTCATCCGCCTGCTCCGCGGCGACCAGCAGTGTTTCCTTGGGGGTTTTCTGTGTTTTTTTTAAAGTCAGCAAACTTCTTGCTGTTCCGTGGGGAAAAGGGCAAACCGCAGCCCTCCTTTCCCCACGTCCGTCATCCCTGCTCAGAAACTTCGGATTTACGCTGATGCTCTTAGGAATCACGTTCAGTACTGTATAACAAGGGGCACTTCAGAAATGTCTCTCCTCCTTTGATATATGTGTTTTCCCTATGGAGAAAGCTATATATAAATATATATATATGTACACTTTGGGATTCAGAAGATCTAATTTGTCCCCCCCCCAAAAAAAAAAATCAATAAATATGAAGTTTACAAGAAACCTCTATTGTTGTTGAATAATATTAGTTACTGGTAACCATACCACAGGAAAGATGGCAAAGGGGCTGTCCGCGTGGTAGTTTTGAGAAGACTCTTCTGCCCGGTCAGGCGCGACGCGGAGCCGGCGGAGCGGTGGCGATGCTCCCACCGCGGGCGGGCTCTGGCTCCGCTGTTCCGGAGCTCGCAGCCCGCCTGCTCCCCACGGCTCACGTCGCGCTGCCTGCAGCGCGGACTCGCTCAAGCGCTTCGTCTGGGCTTCAGACTCGGGCCAGCACAGCCGTGGCTGTCTGAAGCGGGCACCAGCAGACCCGGTGTGAGCAAAACCCCTCGGGCAGCTGCGGGCAGACGCTCCTGTGCTGTCAGGGCGTGCGCGGGCCGGGAGCCGGGCTGTGCCGTGCAGGGTTTGCTGCTCTGAGCCGAGGCAGAGCCGCATCGGCTGCCGAGGAGGAGCGGGCAGGGGCCTGGGCACCTCCACCACTCTGCTCTGGGCCACTTGCCTCCCTTGCCCGCCCCGTAAGCGCGCTCAGAGGAGTAAACCCAAAGTGCTGGTTTAAAATTGTCCTGAAAGGCGTTCTTGCAGCTGACACTTCGGATACGGGAATGCGTTCCTGACCTCGCCAGCGAACATCAGCCGGAGCCCCGCGGTGTGGCTTCGGGAGGGACCCGACCCCATCTCCCCGGGCCGGGTCCGAGGGGCGGTGGGTCCGGCCGGCGTCCGTCTGCGTGCGGGTGTTGGTGCGCGCGGTGGGGCCGGGGGACGCCCAGCGACCCGCTCCGCGCCCGGGAGAGTGGGGCTGGCGCCCGGCTGCTGCCGCGCGGGCTGGGTTCTGCGCGCGTTGCTGCGTGTGCTGGGGCTGCGTCCTGCGCGTCGCGGCGG
>Ga0065711_1039491_pt1 | contig 17797 bp, 8 predicted proteins | sample Hoacrofraction12_FD_59098 | JGI IMG/M metagenome (GOLD analysis project Ga0065711, IMG submission 59098) | Hoatzin crop microbial communities from Cojedes, Venezuela - Epithelial fraction 12 v2 (version 2) | ecosystem: Host-associated > Birds > Digestive system > Esophagus > Crop | place...
ACAGAGCACTGGAACAGGCTGCCCAGGGAGGTTGTGGAGTCTCCTTCTCTGGAGATATTCAAGACCCGCCTGGACAAGGTCCTGTGCAGCCTGCTGTAGGTGACCCTGCTTCAGCAGGAGGGTTGGACTACATGACCCACAGAGGTCCCTTCCAACCCCGAACATTCTGTGATTCTGTGATTCTGTGATTCTTCACTTTGTTTGTACAATGGTTGGATGCAGGAGGAATGGAAAATTCCTGCTAAGAATTCCTTCTCCTGGGTCAACTGGACCTAAAAGGGTTTAAGAGAAATTGGATGCCTGCTCTGAGGAAAGCTATTAGTGCAAAAGCACTATCAAAACAGACTTTGGAGAGCTTCATTTTTTCAGAGGAGGAGACGATTTAGATCAGGTCAAACCTAAGCATGCCTTCCTTTCATTCGATGTGAACCCACTTACCTGTCAGACTTTGTTTCTATCTGAGTTACAGTATCAGTTGTGGGGTTTACGCCTCACAGTATGTATCTGTGCAGTAAGGATGGGTGGATCGCTATGGCAGCCTTCTCCCTCTGCCCATCATCCTTTCCAAAACAAAGAAAATAGCTGTAAGGCCAGTTCTGAAAGCTGGATGATAATTACACAGACTAATTATTAGTCTTTCATCTTAATAATTAGCATTTCAAAAGTATTTTATTAATCTGCCTTGTTACAGGTAGGGACCATTTTAAGCTTTGGATTTTCTTTTTTAAATGCTTTTAGAGTCTTTTGCGTTATTAAATCACTGTTGAGGTTTCCAGAACTGCTGTTATAGAGCTTGTAATAGCTTGACACTCCCCACCCCTCTTTCAATTCCAATTCACTATCTAGGTGAATCACTATCTAAAATTATCAGTATACTCTCCAGATATCAATCACCTTCTAGAATAAGCAGGCTCCTAATGCTGAGCAGATACAGTAACAACATACCTAATTTTTAACTTTCACGATAGGGTCCCTCTGGGACAGAACAGAAGGAAGATTTATGTATTATTAATATCATAAATAATTAAAATGAATGAGGGGTACCAAAAGCGGAAAGCGTGAACCAAAGGAAGAACTAGCACACAAGCCTTAGTGCAAACTATCGGTTCTGTGTGTATACAATACCAGCCGTATACGTTCTGCACTCTTTTGTGTCCCTGCAAAGCATTCATAAAACCTTATTAGATCAAAACGATATAATTCCCCACTCATTTTCCACACATGGAAGTATCTACAGAAGGTGCAAGGCAGGGGAGAGAATGGTCAGTCAGTCGTGTTTTAATTTATAGCTATTTTTGCCTAAGCCCTGAATGGCCTGCCAATTGTGAATAGTACCAGCTGGGTTGTCAGGAGAGCAGGCTAAGAAGGAGACACAGAAGAAGAAAATAATAAAAATGTAAAAACTAAGAGCAGGAGAAAAGTCTGGATTGCAGAGACCTGATGGGGATCCCAGCTCTGGTGTTAAAATGCCTTGCTATAGTCCTATCTTTCCCGACCCCCCCAAATAAAAAGATGACCATTATCATTATCTGGACATAGGCTTATAACACGGTTAGGACTACATCCTAGACTTCTTGGGGCATAATCCAGATACCTAATAAATATAAACATTGAGACTTCTGCGCTTAAATACGCACCAAAAAAAAGAATTGAATATGATGATGAGGACGAGAATCTTTTGAAGGGTCTTCTTTTTATTTTCAAATAAGTAATAACAACTCACGAGTTTCTTTTTTTATTTAACATAATCATTTTACATGAGCTTTATATAAAATGTCAAAAAAACTAAAGGTTTTCGGTAATATGGCACCCCTACTGTTTTAAGAAGCTCTTTCCCTAGCCCATGTCACAGGGAAAATACAAAAAATAATTCTTCTAAACAAAACCTGACGAATGCCCATCAACAGAGTCATGTCTTGAGCAGCTATTGAGTGAACAAAGAATAAAAACTGGCATTAAAAGACAAAGGTTTTGTTCTATTGTTTTGAGGATGTCAGGGCTGGATCCACACTCGTATATATATAGAAACGTTGCATTTGGCAAAGCAGTAGTACTGGAAACTGATCTGCTTTTCATGACTACTCTTGTCTGTGAAAAAAATAAGGTATTTACCACATGTTTTATTGTAATCTGCTTCTTTGTGGATGCAGATCAGTTTAAAAAGGAGAAGTATATTTATACTCATGCCTTTCACTGTATATCAGCATCATAGTGATAAATTCTACAATAGCCTCCCCTCCTCTTGTTTCCATAGCCTTGTAGGAGAGGCAAGGCAGACAAGCCAGTATGGAAAGGCAGCAGGCCATAACTCCTCTCCTACAGACACGCGACAATTAATCACATTCACCAGCTAGGCAGGTAGCTCTTGTCCTCTAACACTGAAGGAAACATAAAGCTCCTCTCTGAGCACTGACTGTCCAGGTGATATTAGAGCTCTCAGAAGCAGTTACCGAGCCACTGAGATACTTAAAAACAAGGTAAACCAAAACCTAAATATGCCAGTCGTCTTCTATTTTATTAATCTTTACTTTTCAAGAGAGCATTGAAAGCACAGCAAGGTGCTGGAGTGGAACATTTATCACCATTTTTCCCTGTAAGATCATAAGTCGCTCCTCCTGTGCCAGGGGTTCAATGTCCCTGGGGCTCATCCAGGCTGCCCACAGCACCCCTGCTCAAAGGGGAGCCAGCCCCACTCGGGGCTGTGGGAGTGCAGCACCGGGGACCGAGAGACATCCCCCTCCCTTGGGACAAGAAGGAAGAGAACAAGCCATAACACCATCAAATGCATCTACTGTGGGACTAAGAAGAAAAAGATTACTGCTTTTTTCAGTTTTTCTCTCAAGCAGCTAACCTTTCTGTTTTAGCTTTCTCCATATACGCGTAACTCATTGATTCATTCTGACAATTACATAATGCTTTTGAAGTGCAAAGAAAGACCAAAAAGCACATCCAAAATCTGGGACACCCATAAATCATCTGTTTCTCATGGTTCCCTAGCATAGGTTTTACTTCCAAGTGAGTCAGTCACGTTTCAGTGAATGTAATGGAGATATTTTTGTAACCCTTCCCAAAACCCCTCGACTGAGATGTGGTGATTGTACTGACCCATCGGAGAGGGAAGAGGTTAAAGATATAGTTTCATGAGACAACACAGAAATGTTAAGATTATCTGTGGAATCTCTCCTTCAGTCACCCAGCAGAACTCCAGCACTGAGAAACCCACCTTTTTGAAAAAAGATATGGGTCTTATTTTAGCCACTGAAGATTATTTAACCCAGGACTGCTAAATAAAAAAACCCTCCACATTGCAACTTGATCCCCAAGTCGAGGGAGCCCCTCGTTGGCTTTGCTAACTCAACTGAAATCCCCCTGAAAGAAGAAAGCTTCAACAAGGACACGTGAAATGAGAAGTCCTGTTTGTTATAGAAGTCCACTCATTTCACTTTCACGCAGCCTCCAGCCTCCTGTCGACCGAAAAACTGACGAAATGAACATTTTGAGCATGTAGGCCAAAAGAGTAGGCAGAAATGGGTGATGATCAGGGCATGTCAATAACGTCACACAGCTGGAGCGCTGCCCAGTCTGTGCTAAACAGCTGTTCTCCCTAAGACTAATCACACAGGAAGAGGTAGAACATAAAATTCTCAATTTTTCACTGGTTCTCCTGATGCCACCTCTTGTAATGAGTTTCTCCTTTTCCTTCCAGTTTCATGTTGGAATAGTCTAGCCAAAAGGTGTAAAGCAACAAAATGTCTCGCGCATGTAAGCCTGAACTTTAAACATGCCAGTGTTTTGCCTTCAATAAATCATCTATCCTAACAGCAGTGCTCCACTCAGATGTGGAAGGCTTCAGTGATCAGTGAATTAACTTCTGAAATTCTTTGAAAACAAACACAGTTTATAAGAGTAAAATATTATTCCTCCTACTGTTCAGTTACAGACAGAATATAAAGATGTTGATGGGTTCTAAAACAATCTGACTCCAAAGTTCAGTGCTTAGTCTATTGAAATCACCACTTTAGTAAAGAACTCGCAAAAGCCTAGAGCCAAGAGGCCCCAAGGTGGTAGATACATTAGAAACCAAGCCATAAGGTACATCGGTTTGGATGTACCTCGCCTGTGCAGCCACAAATACTGGGAGGAAATAAAAAAAAAATCAGAATAAAATGCAGGAAAAGCTTTTTATAAAAAACTGAGTTAGTCCATCTAAATGCAATATTATTTCCCAGATGCTGAAAGGTAATAGCAGGCAGTATAACATCCATAAAGCAAAATAGAATATTGCTTTCATCATTTCAAAAGTGTTTGAAAACCCAGCCTGTACCAGAGCAAAATGGCTGGTATTTGCCTCCAACCATTCCAGTCATCCTATTTTTGAGGATCACAGTGATAAACAATTCCCTGAAGTATACTGTAATTCTGCAGCACTGATGAGCGCAATATCAATGCCTGTGTTAAGGGCAAGTTCAAAGACTATTCAGTATTTGCTTGATAAGCTTCTCACAGAGGTCATTAACTAGGACAGTGAGTTATCCTCTTCAATAAAATTTTCTGTATTTTTTTTTTCTCTCATCAAGATCCCCATTTTAGGGATCCTTTCCTGGCTGCCTAGGTGCATCTAAAGGTAAAAGTACACATATAGCAGTAAGCTATACATACTATATATACTACACATACTTCAGCCTGTAGAGCTAAAGCATGTTTGTGGTTGAGGACTACTAGCACACATGAGACCAGGAAATGGTTTTAACTGGCTGGAGCATAAAGCCCTTACAGGACTGAAGAGAAGACAGGAATGGAGTGGAAAACATTTGCAAGGCTTAGGCTAGTGAGAAAGTTATTCCAGGAGATGCTTTGGGTAGCTCCTGGTGATACTCAGCTCCAGTAGTCGAGCATTAGGAGTAAAGAAAACCAACCAGATGAGACCCTTGGTGGTACCTCATCTTCCAAAGTTAACTGCTGCTGATTAAAGCTCTAAACCCAGCGATGGTTTGCTGTGTTCCTGTACCGACTCTGCACGTGACAGGCAATGGAGGTGACCAGCCTTGAGCCCCCAGAGGCAAACAGCTGCTGCACAGAGCATTCACCAGGACAGCTCTGATGGCTTGCTGGAGGGAGTTGTCTGAAGAGCAATCTACAGAGCCTAAAATAATACCAAAGCAGCCCCATGCTGATACAGGAATACTGCTCTACCACACCAGCAGTTTTCACTTAATGGAGGAACAAGATAGAAGCAACTCTTCTATCACCACCCTCTCCGTTGCCACTGTCAATGAGCTATTGCCAACAAACCGCTTCAGTAAAAAGTTTCAGCTGCAGGTATGCCAGGTGCCCGCTGGTCAGAGACAACACCAATCCCTGTAACCCAGAGCAAGGCAGGCCTGCTCAAGTCCACCACGTAGACGTAGCAGGCCCATGGAGCAGAGGGAAAAGCGAGATCCAGAGGTGCCAAGAGTCAGAACGACTGTGACAAATATGAGAACCATACCTGGACGGACACGGGTACCTACGCTGGCAGCAAGGGGACGCGTGCCTTCCCGCGCTGGCTGTGAGCGCTGCCCAGCAATGGCAGTGGTTACTCAGACAACACGTCCCATGTCAAGGATCACATTTTGCAGCCACAAGGAAGTGAAGTACAAGGCAAAGCTATGGTAACCTTATCTTCTGATAAATGTCATTGTCTTCTCAATGTCTAGGCTTTTTGCTTTTTTTTTTTTTTTTTGTTTAACTGATTTCTGCAATGCCAACTCCATTTTAAAAAACTGGCTGAAGTATATGCTTAAACCAAAATGATGGAGGAAGAGCTATTTGAAACAATCTACAGCTGCTCTGGGCAATCTGTTTGGCTTAGCTGATCATAATTATTCTGAAAGTTTAGGTTACATGTAGATAGTCAATGTTGCTATAAAACATAGTGCTGTTGGTCTGTCTCATTTATTCAGCCATCCCCAGTTCCTAGGAGCCTCAGATACTCCCTTCCAGGAAGAGAAATTAAAACAAAGGGGGAAAAGGAAGGGAAGGGAAAACCATCCAGAACACACACTTCTTTTTAGACTTCCCAACAGATGCTCCTCAGAGTGGCTGACAAAGCCGCAACACTGGAACAGCCCAGCACTTCCCCACCAGTCATTAGAAAATACGCATCCAAAGGAAAAAGACTTTTCCCCAGGAAGGCAGCATTATGACCACATTTTTGAGCTGTGGGCTATTTTTAATGTGCAAAATTCCACCAGTATGTATATGTGAGGTTTTGAAATTAAATACTACATTTCCCATTTCTAGAGGGACATTGACTACAGTGAAAGTTCCAACAATTTGAAAAAATATACATAGTCAAAATTGAAACACAACAACTCAAATCCCCTGAATTTTACTGCTGGGTGGAAGAGAAGGCTTGAGAGAGAAAACATTGTTGATTTCTCCATCACCCCCTGCCCCCAGCCTTCCAGCTAATGCTATCAAAGAAACATTCATTGCAATCTCCAAGACCCTTCACAATAGGGAAGAAAAAAAAAGCACAAACAAATCCATCACCGTTCAGCGGATACTACTGCAGAATCAAATCCATTCAGAGATCTCCTAGAAGTAGAACAACACTTCTGAGTTGCAGCGAATCAAATTTGGCAATAATAGGGTTGCTCTCGCTTCTCGCCTCTGTGACAAATGGAGGCACAGGTTATCTGGTCCAGCATACAGCTGTAGGAGCTTGAATTTAGCAAGTCAGTTTTTATTATCAGTCCACCTTCCTAAGGAAGCCAGTTTATATAACTGCCTGTACAGGTGTTTCTATCCATTTGTCTATCTTGCAAAATAACATCCAGTTTTCCAGGGCAATTTCAATGAGGTTTTGACAGAATCGTAGTGGTTATAAAAATACTGTGTCTGATCAAGTTTTATACATGGATAGGTGGTAGTGCAGAAGAAAGATAATGATTCTGCTGAGGAAAACTTGCCATGTTAATTTATTAGATACAAGAAAATACATGTTAAGCACAAATCTATAGGAAATCAGACTTCATAACTTTTTCTGCTTATGGCACTACTTTTTCCTACACTTGTGAGATACCCAAACAACACAAAACCCCAGACAAACAGAAAGATGCATTTTGCAATGTGTCAGCACTATCTTTTATATATATATAACAGCAACTGTAGAACATAGAAGTAACTGGGTTGATGCAATAATTTAACACATCTGCAATGAAAGCACATATACCTGATGACATCAGAAAAGGGTCCAGCAACAAAATCTCCACTTGGATTTTATGGCCTGCATTGACTCTATCCATATTGTTATACAGGGATTTGGCTTAGAACGATCATCAGTATACGTATCGGACAGAGGTCCCTTCCAACCCCTACTATTCTGTGATTCTGTGATTCTGTGATATCACAGAGAATGATTATGGAATTTACGTCAAAATGATGGCAGTAGTCACATCTCTGGCAAGTGTCACTTGTATCTTACCAACATGCTCGTGAAAGCATGCCCACATTTTTATTCTGAGTGAAGATTTTGGTGAGTAAAATGGAAACCATGCTTTTTGTTAGGTCTTTAGCCTCCAAGTTAATGCTATTCTACTAGGACTCCAAATATATTACAAGTAGGGAAAAACAAGGAGAAGTAAATGCATTTTTAGTTTGCATTTCAACCAAAGAACCAGATTTCTCAACAAGATTGTGAATATTGTGCTACAAATTATTCTAGAAGGTCAGATTTCATTTCGTTTCCTCTGCAGGTTACTGGGTAAAGAAAAAATATTTGATTTTTTAATTCTATCAACAGTTGTATTTTGTCTGCTGAAAAAACACCGAGCTATTTTAGCTAAAGGCAAGGTTATCTCGCCATCTTTGATTTGGGGCAATCAGCCATCACAAAACAATTCCTGGGAGTAAACACTATAGTTAAGAGACATGCAAACAAATACTGGAATTATAAATGATAGTACCACACATGAAAGAAAAAGAAATCAAAGGGATTACTACATGAAGCAAATCTGTATTATGCCTCCTACTGAGTCGTTATATTTTCCATGTACTTTGCTTTGGGCAGTTGGTGCTTGTTTGTATGTTTTTGTTGGTTTTTTTTCTTAAGCAAAACCACATGTTCCAAAAGGGTAAATCAGGTAAAATCATTTTCTAATTTTCATTTTTGGAAATGACATACATTTTTGTGTCTACTTCTCTTCCAGTATACGAGTGTAATGTGTCTCTTGACACAGAGCTCAAGAAGATTTAATAGAATTTAGTATTAAAAAAAACCCCAAACAACAAACAAACACCAGTGCCACACACAGTTTAAGGTATTGCCAAACGGTTTAAATTCAGCTAAAAGAAAAAAGTCACATAAAATCAAGTATAACTTTCTTATTAATTTGTGACAAAGTTGCCTTTATGCACACAGTCAGTCAAAGCCCTGGGCAATGGGAAAGGGCTGGTACAGGCAATCGAGTTATGCTGAACTGCACCAGTATTTGACTTCGCCAAATACTTGGGAGAGACAGTTACTGCTTCAAAACAGGAGGTCCCTTTGCTGAAAGGAAGGGGTCCTGTTGAAAATTTACCACCTGAGCAGCTAGTTTTATGCATGAATCAACCTCAGGGAAGATGCACAGATATATTCTTAATCAAATATTTTTCCACTATTCCACCACTCTAGAAACATAAAGAGAGGAATTAATTACACAGGTACAGATCTTGAACCCTCAGAGCTACCATTAGCTGCTAGGGATGTCCTGTGTATCAAAGATTAGACCCCAATACATAAAATAGCATTAATATCATTCAAGCTTAGAGTCATTTCAGCTACTGGTAAAAGCTAAAAAAATTTGAAGCATTCCCTGGGAAATGTAAATGCATTTGCTTTTTGAAAGACTGGTGTGAATCTACATAAAATCAATCAGCTCAGTTGCTACAACTGCACTGTCAGAAGTGTAAGAGTAGATTTACTATAGAAAGGCACTGAGAAAAAGTGCTGACAATGACATGCAGACACATCAGAAGCTCTTTTCCCCCACGTAAGGTCTCCATCAATTAAAACTGCAATTCATGAACAGCATCGATAACAAAATAACACTCCTGAAAATCCGGCAGTAAAGGGGAACACAAAGTGGATGCTTTAAAATGAAAGGCAGCAGAGTAAAGAATCCTTCTGCAGCCAGCCATAGCAGCCCCGTAAAAGCTACCGAGTACCAGAGGCTGCGCTGCTGTAATTTACTTGTCCCTTTGTTTCTGTACGATCCCAGCAAAAGTGAGATGGTGAGTTATAGAACAGACAGAGCAAAGCCACTCTGTGTTTGAGGTGTGGTAGCTGTTTCTGTGCTAAGGTGATCCTGCTTCGCCTGATTTAACGTTGCAGGGCCTCACAGATGGCACCAACTTCAGAGGAGTATGTACACAAAAATAAAGGTATCATAGATGAGGTCAGACCACCCCTCAGTGCACCCAAACTTGCCTCCGTCCACCCAGAGTACCAGGAGCTATAATCTAAATTGGTATAAGCTACGTATCAGGCATACATGTGAGAAATGTATGTTTTTGGGTATGGGATAATCTATTTTATGATATGTTCTTATGTTCTCCAGTTTCTTCTTCCCACATCTGTTCTTTCTGGCTCTATGTGTACAACAGCTGCATATTTGGGGAGACTGATTTCGAACAAAAGAAAAGTATTCCTTGCTTTTCTAATAAATCACTCTTCAGATGGTATTAGGCCAAAACATCAGCTATTTTTTCGTAACAAAACAAAACAGCATTATTTCCCTAGTGATATTCCCCCTCTACCTAGCAAACCAAATAGATGTATGCCACATAGAAATCCATTTGTTTATATCTACTTCTGTCCCAAAAATTAGGGTGAAGCCTTTTATATATACAACTCATACATGTTTATCATGCCCTATCATTACACCTTTCTTGGACTGGAAAGAAACTGAACAAACAAACAATGGGAATTATGCTCTTTACATGAAAGGAATGGGAATACGTTGTGGTCCACAGAGAGGATGGCGGGATCCAGGTTCCTTCCCTGAAGAAGGATAAAGATATTGACGCTGGAGCAATTTCATCCAGGGTGAGGATGTTGCTTCTCAAAAGGCAATTCTCAAGCACAGATAGTGAACATGACAGGAGCACGTCACCGTTAACACAGAAGAGCTGACGGAGCATCAGCTCCTCTGAATCCCAAGCCTGAGTATTCTTCATCTGCTAAACCCTGAAGTCTTCATTCAAGCCATGTTATTGCACAACTTAAAAGGAGTTACCATTAAGAAGATATGCAGCAAGGTTTTAATGGTCAAGCATAATATGCAAGCACTGCATCTGACATATCATTAATAATTCTGTAATAGAAACCAAATAATTTACAAGTTTACATTTGCTTGCTTAATCTTTTCATGTATACACGGAAAAGAAGCACAGATACTGGAAAAGTGTTATGCAAGCATGTCCATTATATGTACATAAGACACTTAAGAAATGAACCAAGACTGTAAAATTAAAATCAATAAAACCTGTGCCAAATGTTATGGATTCCAAAAGTTTAATGGCCTTTTCATAATCTTTCATAAAACTCACAGCACAGCTTCACACCCAATTCATTAATTGCCTCTCTTTAGTTAAACACCAGACAGCCTGCAGGCATTTTATTTGTTTGTTTTTAACTCAAAGGTTGACTAGGACATCTAAGGTCTTCTAAGAACAGCCCTGTGCACTATCTAATTTTTCCAGTCTATACAGTTTACCTATTTTTTTTTGAGGGGCTGAATAGTGTTTTATTACACGTGAACTTAAAGAACATGGCCAGTGCTCATTCGACAAGTACAGCAGAGTATTTGTTTTTAAAAGACAGTACCAACCACACTATTTTCTGCATAAAGTGATTCCTGCATATGGTAACAGCGTAGCAACAGTACAGTATAGCTGTACATGTCCGACATGCAGATTTTCAAACTGCAAGCATCAATTAGAAAGCCATGCACAATGAGCACCAGGTGAAACCTCGCAATCTGTCTGAAGAATACAATTTTAGGCAGCCCCTGTAAGTGTATGTTGGGCCCAGTGCTTTTCTAATCTTGCCGTAAATTAGAGGAGACCATACTTTACCACAAAACCCTGTGATGCAGCATTAGCGGTCTCCATCTTTAGCTTCCTGAGATGCTAAAAACTGTTTGCAGTCAGGTCTGCTGGCTCCATTAAAAACAAACAAACAAACAAACAACCCCTAACAAAACCAAACCTTCTGGTACCATCAAGACAGACCCATAAGTCTTAACTAATGCCAAATACCAATGGACTTCACACTGCACAGATCCTCAAAGGCAACCACAAAAGCAACCCAATCACATTAAAAAAAAAAAATAAAAAAAAAAAAGAAAGAAGCCAAACCCAAAAATTTCTTGCAATGACACTGAAGATGGGCTGGCGAGGAGAGAGGTTTGTGCTCTGCCATTTGCCTAACCCTCACTCCCACTTGCCAGCCTATGGCTTTGCTCTTCAGTGTGCCTAGTACAGCATTTTGCAGCTGCTCAAAGAGAAATTTCCCTCCTCAAATAGTGCACAACAACAGTAGCTGGGAAATTCTGGGAACCAGCAGCTGGGGTGATCAGCCTTGGCGGGCTGAGCTGAAATGCTGAAGCATCTCTCATCACAACTGCGCAGAGCCAGATTCCAGAGTTGTTAATCAAGCACAACTCAATAGGAGCTTTGCCCAAGTAAGTAACAGAGAGTTTGGCTCATTCTAGTAAAGGATTATATCACAACAGGAGAAGTCCTTTGGTACACAAGACTGAGGTTAGCACACTCTTTTTACCGTACTGGTAAACTCCCTTCCCCTATCTTCACCTCTGCTAGTCCCTCTGAATAGGAGGCTTTAAAGGCACACTGTGAAGTGATGCTGAGAAAAGCAGGGCTGCAGTCAAAAAGGAACATGGGGCATTTGCTTTTTAGTTCTCTTTATCTCAGTTTTACCACCCTGCCCCACTTACACCATGAAAATCCCTCTTCTCCCCCTCCCCCCCAATATGTCCACGCTGAAGCATAAGCCTAGTATACACAGGTAGACATCTCCAAAACCCCTGTGTAGCCACCCAGTCAGTGCAGCTTGGATCAGTTTGCATTTCCACTACTGAGATCTTTCTCTTCCCCCTCTGTGGAGGCTCTTGAGAGTTGGGCGGCTAACGTGCTGAAGCCCGCTGTGTCTGCTCTTGCTAAATTCCAGTCTCTAAGTGTCCACAGGATACAAAAACTTAGTTAAGGGAGGGAAGAAATTACTTATTGAAGAAATAAAAATATTAACAAAAAAGAAAAAATATATATGAATATATCCAAGTCAGTGGGTGAGGTGTTCAGAAAGCATCCCAAGCTGCAGAGGACATCATGAGAGAATGTCCTAGGCAGGAAGAAGTGCTGCAGAAAGAAGTGCTAGCCACGCCATACTTTCTCTAATCCCACATTACCCTCTCGGATCATTTATTACTGAAAAGATGACTTTCTCACAAGGTTGTCCTGAAGATCTGATCCTGCAAGACAAGACAGAGGGAGGTCATAGCATTGGACCAGGCCAAGTGAGAAAGCAAGTCAGTAGTCCCCACAGAAGTAGAATTTTTCTTGAGGTTTAGTCTAGCAGGAGGAGTAGTACCACTGAGTTAAGACCTAGAAACCTTTATCATCAACTTTATTTTGCAGTGAGATTTATTTAAAACCAGTTCCCAATAACAGTTTTGAAATAATGTCTGACTGCAGAAGCGTTTTTAAGCTCCATATTATCAAAAGAAAATGTTTCTTCTCCCCTCCCCCCTTAAATAAGAAGACTGCATAACTAGCATTTAAATCTATTTCCTATTTACGCTGATTTTCAGAAACAAGCGTTGCAATGACTTACATTTACACATTGCTTGTGGTCCCACTGAAACCAGTGAGATTGGTCCCAGAGTACAGAATTAAGCACGTGCATAAATCTTTGCAGGATCTCAGCCAAAGAAGCTGTTTTATTCAGAAACAATAAAGCGACACAGGCTTGTGGGTGACTCCATGAGCCAAACCCTGTCCTCAGAAACGCAAGTTCACTTCTTTTTGGGGATGTGCATTTGCAAAACCCCCAGGAGCACACTGAGCCATGGGAAGCAAAGCAGAGACAGGCGAAAGCCCTGCGCCCCTCCGCCTGCAGAGAGGGGAGTTGTATTTCGTGAGCGAGCTGATCAAAGTGAAGACATGGAGGCACGTTGGTGTAATTTAGATGCATTTTTGGCTTAACGCTTCAGTCAAACATAATCCTCTCCAGTCTCTCCTTCTGTCACATAACATTTGGTCTTCCGTGGTTCTCATTGCTATGGGGGTCACATAACAGGAATGTATCTAGATGGGTTTGAGAAGCACGTGCAACTTTTTATAAAGAATAATGGATAGTCTACATTATTCATAACATAACTGATTTCATTTGCATTATGCTTTACTTTCCAGATTTTTAAACAAGGACATCCTAATAGGACTGTACAGGTATATTTCTTCTGAGATTCATGCTCTACACTAGAATTAGATGTCTTCCAACAAAATCATTATTAAAATTAGCATTATGCATTGTTAGATTGTCACCTAAAATGACATGGTTAAAATACTGTCTACAACACCTGCATCTTCTATTTTTCTGCCACAGAGAATAGATATTAAACTTAAAATAAAAAAATGAAATGTTCAGAAAACAAGAAACAATACAGATCTAAAAGCTCTTGTAATGTTTGATGGCTGCTAAAAAAAAAATGCCTCAGAGTTACCCCAAACCATCTGTGAAACAGTAAAATGGAAGGAAAAAAGCCCCAAACAAACCCAACAACAGAACAGCCAGTGCAATGGAGAGTGGCTTGGAGCAGGTAAGAGTCGATTCTCTCCCTTAAAATTCATAACCATGTTTCTCTTCCCCAGAGACATTCTTCATGTGCAGTGGCTACACAACATTTCCTCCAGAAAAAGAAAACCTTGCACGTAAACACACTTGCATTTGTCACTGTCTACGCCGGGACTCAACTAATTCAGGTGGGTAAATCTGTTTTAGATACTGTCACTGATAATCCACTGAGAAGAAAACACTGATCTTCATTTTGAACCACAACTTGACATGATCTTTTGCCTCTTCTATTAGGGAAAAAACCCCAAACAAACGAAAGCCCAAACCAAACAACCCACCATGGAAATTACAGACCCACACACAAAGAGAAAGCAGAGCTGACTGGATTCTTCATTCTGGATGCCTGAAAATCTATTCTCCTCCCCATATTAATATTCTATTAATGTAGAATTTTCCTTGGAAGACAAAGCAGAAGGGAGCTGTCTTACTGGACATTCTCCCTCGCTCCTGTCATCTGTCAAGAGCTGCTGTTTTAAAAGACTGGCAAATAATTTTTTTTTCTTTCCTTGCATTCACAAGACAATATTAGATGTTGTTTAAACCCAGTTCAGTCAATTGGAAATGGCCCATCAACGTCATGATCACAGAATCAGGCCCTGAGACCCTGTTCTGAAGTGCTGGAGAAGAAAGAGAGATCCTTTAGAATCTTCCAAGCAAAAAATGAGTAAAAACAGGCATTCATGAAATGTTATTGTCCAAGATAGAATAGTGGAGTCCAAGGAGAACAAACAATATAAATAGAGAACATGTTTTTCCTTGCCTGCTTCACAATAGCTAAGATTCTTTAAAAAAAGAATAGGTAGAAAGATAAGACATGCATGCCTGATATTGAAGAAAAGACTGTTTGTACCCAGCACGCTGGATAAATTGTTCAAGAACAGTTCAGCCATGTCAAAAAATGACCCTCTCATGCTGCCAAGGTCAGGCAGACCCGCAGTCAGCGTTAGGCAGAAAGGTCATCACCACTTGCATATTTCAAATATATTCACCTGATTTCTCTTAGGGCTTCACAAACTTCGTGCAGACCAGTCGGGTAGGGGATTTTAGGCGTGGGATGGTTGGCAGGTGTTTTATTGATGGATCAAGAGCTGTAGGCAACGTTCAGCCCAGTGCTGAAAATGATCAGCAAGCCTGTATCCTGCTGCAGACCCCAATTATAGGCCTCTGAGGGGCAGTAACAGGTATGAGCTGGGTGCACACAGAGGTCTGCTTGCTCCCTCGCCCACATGCACATCACTGTGGGACACCAATAATAAACTGCCCAGCTGCGACCGTTGCTGTACAGCCAACACGCCAGCTTGTACGTACCAGCCAAACCCACTGAATCTCCGTGGATTTGTTAATACCAAGAAGGAAAAGGAGAGGTCTGGCCCCTAAACTCCTAATTCCTGGTTAAAATTCCACTTCACTCATAGCGCTCAAGACAACATTTGTTTTACTCTCAGCCTGATCTCCGGAAGGCCCTGTAATGTTTAACATAGCAAGGAAAAGATTCACATAAGCCTATTCCCATGGAAATTTATTATACAGGTGCATCCTGAGAAGTAGTTTACTTGAACAGGAAAAACAACAACAATACATTAAGATGTAAATGAGATGCGTGATGGCAGTTAGTCTTCCACTCAAGCAATTCCCATTGTTATTTTGACTTACTGATCATCAGAGGAATGCTGGAGAGCAGCAGCTTTTAAACATCTGCTAATCAGTTCTATTATTTCTCTAATTCTGTGGTTTTATTTAAAAATACTGATTTCAGGAGAAGTTTTAGGGTAAATTTATAGCTAAAATTGTCTGAGCCTTGCATTGAAACTGGATGGAGCTACATTGTGGCAAAAATTAGATACATTGCTTTACAGTCCTTATCAGCTGTGTGTGTAGAGTTAAAAAAAAATCAAAAAAGGAACAGTTGAAATATCCAGTGGAATTACTTCATCGAATCTCCTTCTTTCCAAGTTCATAAACTGCTCTTTTGAGACAGATGCCTTGCAGAGTACACAAGGAAGAGAAGGCTCAGCTGGAATGCCTTACATGCAACGGGAAAGAAACAGCATTCAGCTGTACCATGATCCCCAACACGATTCCATAACAATTCTGGGTAAGACTCTCCCGATTCTTATAGAATTGTTGCCTTCGGACAATAAGGTTTCTGTTTCTGTTGTTGTCTTATTTTTCTGAAGGAAACCTATGTGTGATTATGCCCACACGTCCACTGTATACACTAATTAGGCAGGATCCCTGTCCAGTGCAGAGGAAAACTCAGGGCAGGCAGTGGAATTATGCTATTTTAAACTATCTGTAGCTTTGTCCCATGATGTCTAGTCAACAGATATGCATCATTGCTAATTGGCTGTCTGGTCTCATCTGTCCATGGTTGAAAGATAAAAGTGTGAAACAAACTACTCTAGGTTTTAGGGCCAGAAGAGACTGAAGTTCAATTCATTTTCATGCAGGCTTTTTCCAGTGTTTTCAGAACTTGAATACAGAGCATATTTCCCCAGAACCCTTTTAAGAAACTTCCATGGGAAGTTTTTTTCCTCCCTGAAATGAACTCGCAGCTCCCCACTTAAAAAGAAAGTTAAAAAAAATTAAAAAATTTTAAAAAGCACTCTGGAAATCACAGATCAAGATTTTCTCTTTTGTGTTCTGCAGTACCTCAGCAGTTCATGACATTCTAGTGGCTTAGGTGAGAGGGGAACAGCGTAACCAGTACCCAATATATAAACAAAGAGAATGGAGAGGGAGGGAGAAGAGCCTTTTCTTCACTGAACAAGAACAAAAATCAAAGTGAAATGAAATAAAAATGTGCTGGGAACCTCCAATTTTATAACTATTACAGAACCCAAGTACTCCTCTGCTGAAGCCAGGACTTTCGATTTTCCAGATTTTCTATTAACTGTACCTGCCAATGATTACTCACTAAGAAAGTTTTTGTATATACACTGGAACTAACGTGACTGCACAGAGCAATTACTGTCCCACCTCGCGTGGTCAAGTAGAGTTCAAGACGTGAAGAAGAGGTGCTGAGACTCGCTCTGCCTTTCGCATGGCCCTTTCATCAGACGCGCGCTGCGAGCCCCTTCCCGTGCTGCTAGGGCACAGCGATGCAGAGGGTGCCCAACACCCCGCGCCTGTGTGCCTACGCGGCGTGCACACAGTCCTTGTTTGCTTTGAACAATGATTTCTAACTTCAGCTTCAGAGCCAGCCCGTGCCACTTTCCTTTCCCCAGCTAGGACACCCAGTTCTCTGCACCACACCGCTGCAGAAGCCATCTCGGCTACCACAGGTATTGTCCCTTTTCAGAAGTCCTTTTTGTGCCACCCTTCCCACCTCCTCTCCTCCCAACACCTGCGGACACACCGCTGCGGGCAACCCTCACCAAACACACACCAAGGCAGGAAAGGCAGAAGATCTGCTGCCTGACTGAGGGGGCTTTCCTGGCTGGGATGGTGCCCTGAAGGGGAGGCTGCAGGGCTGGGGCTTGCTCAGCCCCGGGACGAGATGGGTGCGGGGGCACCTAACAGCCACCCACCTGTACCAGCGGGGCAGCCATCGAGCAGATGGAGACACGCTCTCGCATCGGTGTATGGCAGGATGAGACACAACAGCCAAATGCTGAAGCAAGAGAGGTTCAGGCTGAGAAACTGGGAGGAGTGGCTGATACACTGGACGGCTGTGCTGCCATTCAGCAAGACCTGGACAGGCTGGAGAGTTGGGCACAGTGGAACCTGATGAAATTCAGCAAGGGCAAGTGCAGGGTCCTGCACCTGGGGAGGAACAACCCCATGCATCAATACAGGCTTGGGGTGGACCTGCTGGAGAGCAGCTCTGCGGAGAGGGACCTGGGAGTGCTGGTGGATGACAAGTTGACTATGAGCCAGCAGTGTGCCCTGGCTGCC
>Ga0065711_1039492_pt1 | contig 17797 bp, 13 predicted proteins | sample Hoacrofraction12_FD_59098 | JGI IMG/M metagenome (GOLD analysis project Ga0065711, IMG submission 59098) | Hoatzin crop microbial communities from Cojedes, Venezuela - Epithelial fraction 12 v2 (version 2) | ecosystem: Host-associated > Birds > Digestive system > Esophagus > Crop | place...
GGGGAGCGCTCCCCCCGGCCGCCTCAAGCCGCCCCGCCGCGGGCGCCGGCGTGAGCCGGGGCTGCGGTGCTGCGGGGAGCGCAGGTGCGGGCGGGTAACGCGGGTCCCCTCTCGCCCCGGCTGCGGGGAGCGCAGTTAGCCGGGCGGCTGGCTGGCGGGGAGAGCCTCCGAGCTTCAGGGGAAACCTGAGCAGGACAAGAGGGATCCACATCCGAGGTGGTACCCATAGAACGTTCCATTACACCCCAGTTCTCAGCGTGATTACGGTGCTGGGAGGGCAGTGTCTTGGCTTGAGGGATCAAATGGCTCTTCCAGCAGCGAGGCACGGTTCGGTAGGAAAGACAACTGCGGATGGTGTTGATAGCTACTGCTAAATTGTTTTGAGAGGAGATAATATTCTAATATGTTGCAGAGCCATACGATGCTGTTTTTAATTCAGTGTTGTGTGAACTAGTGGATAAAGCAGTCTTGAGGTAACATTTAATGAAAGAGTAATAAGCAGTAAGCCCCCCGATTTCTCCGTGTAACAACTCTGCGTGGTCGATGGTGAAATGCTAACATAGTTTCTTCATGAAGAACTAAACCACGTGGAACATGGGAGAGCGTACAACTGCAAATTACGTTCAATTAAAGGGGTCAGGAATTTCCAAACGGAAAATACACTTCTAGGGCCCATCATCTGGTGTTTGTAGAAGAGCTGAACTCAAAGTTCAGCCAGAACTGACTGAACTCCACTAATCCAGGGCACCATTCTCTTCACCAGTAGATCAGAGTCCAGGACGAAGTGGCAAAGTGAAGCTTCCCTCATACCTTTTCTCTCACTTCCCTTTCTCCTTGATTTTATTAACTCCCCATTCAAGTAAGTGTTGGGTTGTTTGGTGTTTTTTTTTAAAAATAAACTCTGTCATTCTGTTCTATTAATTGTATCTTATTATATATACAGCTCATGTATAGACTAAATATCTGTAACATAATACATCTGTAGTATGCATAATACATGTATATGTGCATATATAATGCCTATATAAGAATACGTGAGGCTAAATCTTTAGTCATACGAGTCAACGTGCAAGTGTGTAGCCCCAGTGCTCCTTTTTTCAGCCCCATGGAGCCACACTAATACACTCCTTACTTCATTCCACTCCAGCTAGTCAATCTACTTGCTGGTGATGTCGCTGGTGTCATCTAACCGCAGAACCATAGCACCTGAACTCCCCTGCCCCTGCAGACACTAACCAAGAACCACTTCCTCTTTCTCATCAAATTCTTATCCCTTGACAACTTTTGTTCCCTCTCCCTGAAGGGATGTGTGAGCCAGAAGTTGAAAGTCTTACAGCGTACAGACCTCCCTCTCCTTCCCTCTGTCATAAATACATTGCTCTGCCTCCCTGCCATGGCCATGGAGGAAACAGAGATTGACCAACATTGTAAGAAATGAGTCACCTACAGGTCTCATTCTGCTTCTCTTTTATTTCATGACCATTTTTGTAATTCCTTTCACTTCCCAAATTTGAAGATATCTCCATTTACTAGGAATGGGAATTTATTCCTCTCTTCTGCAGTCTTTTCATACATCTGTACTTCAATAATAATGTTTCTTTGCAAAGTGATTCGCCCCAATTACCAGGCATGCTTTACGGTTAGAGGCAAGACGAATCCACGTTCTAATTGAGCCCTTCACTTGTTCAGCTGAAGGCATATTTTTTGAACTTCTGCCACCGTTTAGAGCAGGGCAGCAATCAACTGAGTGACAGATGCTCTCTATTAACCACCGCCCTCCCAACCAAAACCAGGAAAACTTCTTTAATTAATTGCTCTCCTACACTCTTCCGAAGCATGTAGCTTTAGCTTTTCTCTGCTCTTACAGCCTGTTCCTCCTAAACAGAGCAGCTCCCTGACAACATTTTCTCTTGTTTGTGCCTGTCCTACACTGGTGTAAATTCCACTGTATTAAACTTCTAGTCTTTCAAAAGGCAGTTTATGCATCGTCTACAAGACCATTTCCAGACTTGTAAAAGTTCTTCTGTATATCGGATGAAATGCAATTTTTCTTTAACCCATGTCTAAACTGCTAGTATTAAAAATGTTAAGTGCGCATCCTAAAATTTGGTGTCTTAACAGTCTTAAAATTCAGCTTTAAACACTATATTGAAACTGGCATCATAGGATTCAGTGTCTTTGTGTCTCCTCTCTACTTAATTTCACTAGTAAACTGAAGTGGAATTAGAGGGAAGGTCCACGCATAGATAAACAGCTAGGAAAAGAGAGAGAGGGGTAGAATTAATGTTTACAGTGAAGTCTAGAAAACATTTCTGCTTGTGCCTGTTTTGCTCAGCACACACACAAATGAAGTAGAAATGAAGACCAATAGTCAGGCAAAACACATTTTTAACAATATTCATCAGTCAGGGTAATTAAGATAACAGGTCATTATACTGGACTGCAGAAGATCTCAAGGTCAGTATACTTTCTGGCCAAGTAATGAATTTCAGCAGCCATTTCAGACAAACGTGAAATGATGCACACGAGCGAGTGGGAAAAGAGGGGGAATGATTATTTTTGGTTAACACAGAAAGTGATGGAGTTGGAGTAAATACATCTATGTAAATGTCAGTTTGATGCAGCAGCAGCCCAAAAGTGAGTCAGTTTGAAGAAAGGAAAAGAATAAAACAGAAAATACCGTTATCCTACACTATAAGCTATGGTGCATTCATGTTCCTGTTTCCCTCCCTTCCTCATCTCAAAAAGGATGAGGTAGACAGGGTACACTGAAGGACAGCAAGTCTGATCAATCATGTAAGGCAGTTCTGATCAAAGAACAAACAAACAGATGAGAATTTTTCAGTGGGAGAAAGAGAGAAATGGAGGGAAGAAAAAAGGAATGACTATGATAGGAGCATCCCATGATAGTGCCTAAAATAGAAATCTATAAAAACAGGAGCGGCTCAGGAAGCTCCTGAGGAGACAATTGCTAGCGATTGGGTAGGTTCAAATCAGGTGCCCAAAGGGGCATTTGAGACGTCCTCGGGGATCCCACCTGGCATTCAGCTACCACTCCAGAACAGCACAAGGCTCTTGCACGTCGAAGGCATGCGTTTGCCAGCCCCACGAGGACGTCTCAAGTATTCTGGGTCACTTGAAATAGCTCTAAAGGTCCGTGCTTAGGCAACAGAAGAGAAGCCACTTGGGAGGTAGCTAGCACTGCTGGCTGTTGTCGCAGGAGACGAGCTGCCAGTTCTGAGGTTAACCCATGTGTTAAAAAGCTGACGTGCGCACCAGCTAGCCCCAGAGGAGCTGCAGCACGCTGTGTAGTCACACCAATACCACCACTGTGGGCAGAGGCCACAACGACACAGCTTCGCTCTTTCTGGGACTGAGCTAGCTTACACATTTCTTTGCAATACTGCACCTCATAATGTAGACACAGCATAAAGCTAAATATTATTCCTACTAAACCCAAAGCTTCTAGTGTTTGTCTCAATGGAAACCTGATTTGAAGGTGGCATGGTTGCAGACACGACTGTATGTATGTAGAATTAAGATACTAGAAAAGAGAGAACCCAATCATGGGTTGAGTTTTTACAGTTAGCTGGTAGGTAAAAATTTCTCCCATGTTTTTAATACTAGTATATTTTGCATGGAAATCAAAGATACAAAAGCCACAGAACTTAAAAATGTCAATCATTTCTGAGAGAGAAGCTTTTTTAAAATTGCTTTTTGTTCTCAGTAAATCAAAGTAGCATAATATATCGCATTTGCTGTAATTCTGAAGAAAACTATGTGAAAAAGGTCTAGCAATAGTTAACTGCAATCTTCCCTTTTTTTCTCTTCTACAGTATTCTCACCAACCAAGAATTTTACATTCTGACGCTATCCAAAAAGTTGTAGCAAACACAGATGTTTCTGAAATGTGGGAGAACGATTTGCGCCCTATGCTGATAGAAAGATACTCGGGATCACCAGGAAATTATTTCGTACGACAGGTAAGATAACATTTCCTGAAAACCTCTAAGAACATCTATTATTTATATTCTGCTAGTGCTGTTAGTGACCACTAAACGGTCAGACACTTTCCTTTCATTCGGTGGGATGAACTCCATCATTGTTCAAGTCTAGACTGCACAGAGCCCACATGACAGAGCTTGCAGTTCAGCTGACATTATTTCCCACAGCTGCATAGCATGATGAAAAAAAAAATCTGTTTTTAAATTTAATATTTTAGATTTAAAATCTTGCCGCAGGTTTGGTACCCAAAGTACAACACAACCGTTGTCCTTGCCCTCACATGACTGGGTTTTTGGTCCCTTGTTCAAACCCCCCCGGGACCATCCACGGGGATGAAATAAATGACACCCCCTCGCCCTTTTTCTGGAGACGTCCTGTGCTGTTACACTCCCCTGTAGTGTTGCTTCAGATGGGTGTATCAACACAGAAATGGATCCGAGGGGCCCAAACAGGTAGGCAGATGAAATGGCCAACGTGATCAAGTGCAGCACTGGCCCGAGTGCCACACTAGCTCCGCTGGCCCCAGCGCAGCAGTGTGTTAATGCTGGGCTAACATACCCGGACTGCACCTGGCCCCAAGCCAGTAAAAGCTCCAACACATTGTATGTGAGTTTCCACGCGACTGGGTTGCTGCCCTGTCAGCATCTCTGCCCTGCGCTCACGGCCTGAGCATCTCCCGGACTGCATGCCACGCCGGCTCCGCGTTACGTTAGCCAAGCGGGAGACAAAAGCTGTGGTACAGCTGAGTTTGCTAGAAGACATTCATAACACCTCATTAGCTTTCATCTACGCTTTGTGCAGTGACTCAATAGCTCCATGATAGCCCTAACTACAGTAAGTTTATCTGCCACTCTGCAATTGGGAAACTGGAAAAATGCATCTTTTTTACTCTTTGTGTGTGTGTGCACGCATGCATGTCTCTATAGATTTAGTTTTGTGGTTTCTTTAGTGATACCCCGGAAGGCAGCCAAATGAAAGGGGAAAAAGCAAGAAAAACAAAAAACCAGCTGAGCCTAGGCTAGAAAACCACAAATCATGTTCAAAATAGGATCATCCTGTTACAAGGTAACAGCATGTACTATAGCAGACCCCCACCAAAGGAAAAAAAGAAGAGTCTTCCATTGTCAAAGCACAATGGAGTTTGAAATGGATGACATTTCTTTGTTAAGACACAGAAAAAGCATCAGACTCCTTTAAGGGAGAAGGCTAGTGCCAATCACAGCTAGTGCACGCTGGGAACTCCATCCAGGCTTATATGTTCCCCTTAATCCATAACAGACGTCTTTGCTCTGCTTGCAGATAGCAGATAGGCCATACAACACTGTAAAAGCTTTCAGAGGGTGACCACAAACAAAATGGAAGTTTGTTCTAGCACTAAAATTTATGGCAATATTCCCACTGACTTCACTAAGAGCAGGACAGGTCTTCAAAGTCTATTTTATTTTTTCCCCTTAGAGGCTTTTCCTAAAGTTTATTTAGAGAGAGAGGAATCTGCCTTCAAGAAGCACTCTAGGGACCCATAAAAATAAGTTGCTCAATAGAGATTGCTCTCTAGTAAGGGTTAGCCAGAACTCTGTACTAAGCATAACTGGGATTGTTAGAGATACTTTCTTTACGTAGGAAGATACCTAAAATGAATTATCTCTTTTATAGACTCACTGTCTTAATTTTTATCTTTACATGAGCTACACTTTCAGAATTTCATTTTTAAAACATTGTTCTGAAATGTTTTTCTCTAATTCACAGGAATCAGACTGTCTCATAGCCTTGTAAACAACTTATGTCACTTGAAAGGCAGATTTCTCATAGAAGCTAAAAAAACTAAAAAAACCCACCAAACCCAACACCACACCAAACAACCCAACAAAAAAACTCAGCATTTTTTTTATATTGCTGTGGCATCTATGTGTGGTAATGGTCAAAATAGCCACATCAAGTTCTCTGCAGCCACTTCTGATACTTAATTTAAGGGCAGAAATGAATTTAGATTTGAAGAGGTAAACATTAAATCTGTCCTGGTTACACCTGAAAAAACACGGGCCTGGAAACTGCAGAGATCAAGATCTTAACGTGTCTTATTAATGGGCAATCATTCGAAGCACCTTCAGACAAAAGGGAGAAATGAAAAGCAAGTGAGCCAACCGAAGGGTAAGGTAGCAATGATGTTGCTTATTTTATATAGTGACATTACATCTTTTGCTATATAATTTATCTTTTAAAAATACCACAAACTTATAGAAAGAAGCTTAAGTGCCATTATTAAATTAGCTAATGTCAATTTGCCTGCAACATCTTTCTGAAGCAAGCAATATTAATTTGATTTTTTTTTTTAATTGCAGCATATCAAGCACCGTCTTCAAAGATTACAGGCTGGTTGGGAAATTGAAGAGGATACATTTCAGAGATATACACCATATGGATATCAAACATTTTCAAATATTATCAGCACTCTCAACCCCTCTGCAAAACGCCATCTAGTACTTGCTTGCCACTATGACTCAAAATTCTTTGGGCAACAATGGCAGGAGAGAGTGTTTGTAGGAGCAACGGATTCAGCCGTGCCTTGCGCTATGATATTGGAGCTGGCACGTGCCCTGGATGACAAGCTTCAGTTAATCAAGGTAGTTTGCTCGTTTTGCTTTTATTTGGTATTGCAACAGCAGTAGGCCTTTGGACACTGCCATGTTCTCTCCCGTAGCCTGTGTGCCTGATTGTCTGATTGCTGTGCTTGGAGTAAAACTCCCGCTGACTTCAAGAACAGAACAGAGATCTGTATCTACTACTTCAGAGTACATTAGCACATTAAAATTTCTTGTGCAAAGGGTGGCTATCTGAAAAGTATCTAATAAATACATACTATGTAAAAATAATTTATAAGTGAATAATACACATTTCACAGACTCGGTAAGATAGAATCTTACTTTCTTTCTAAAAGGCACAGAACCCTACTCAGAAGCTCCTAGTGTATCCAGTAACATTGAGGGTCATTGACAAACTTTTGTTACTTTCTGAATCTTGCATTTTTAAAATCTCTCACTTGTATTCTGTTTTGAGAGACGGATGAACTAATTGCTGTCCAGGAGAGTTATACTCATGTCCCTCCATCCCATAACAGTTTCAAGCTTTTCTTACTGTTTTCTTTTATGAATTTGAATAGTTTATTTATTAAATGAGTTATGGCTGAGTACAGGAAAACAGTCAAGTAATAGTACAATATTATCCGTCTGTGTTACCTGTGCTATGAAAGTCTGCTTCAAAGTTCTGCCATTGCTAGGCACAAAAATCGATCCTACAAACTCTAAAAATTTGTAGGATTACAGATTCATGAGTGCCATCTACTGGTTCAGTATTTGCTATTTACAGAATAATACTTTTCACTCACTAACAGAGCTTTCACAGAAGGTCTCTCAAACGCTTCACAAAGTGTTGGGAATACACTCAGCTCAGGTATTAAGATTACTTGTTGGCAATTGTTTCCAGAAACTGATTTGGTGCTTTCTGATGTCAGGATATTTAAGCATTAGAAGATTAAGCATATGACAATGTTCTTAATTACAAAACAAAGCACTCCTGTAATACATATGCTTTCATTTATAAGCTTAATTTAGAATAAGTTTGCCTGATGGTTATTTATGGAACAACCTGCACACCAACTTAAAGACTGGAATTTTTCACAAGTAATACATCATTTTTTGATTAAATTGTTTTCTCATGTAAGATGACAGCATTTGACAAAAAGGCAATCTGATTACTTTCTACAGGCTACCATTTGTACAGTCTGTTAACAAAATATACTTTGGGATCCATCTGCTTAATGCATTAGCTATGACCTTTTTGCTCTGCTCATAGTGGCATAACAGACTTTGTTATGTTTTCAGCCAAATCTATTTATACTTTGACTTGAAGCTGTGATTTTTATCTTGATGTTTCTCCAGTTATATCGAGTAAGTTTAAAATTAAAGGGTAAAGATAGCTCTCTACATTATTCAGACGTGGGAATGTGTTAAACGGTAATAATTCTTACAAATACTACTTTCTAAAATTCAAATGGCATTAATACAGTTTCCTGCAGAATGTAATGCAAAGTGACTGCTGTCAAAAGAGCTCTGTCCTATGCAAAGGACAAAGGACAGCAAAGCATTGCCATTAGAGAAATCCATATATCAATGTGAGCATAATCAATATCATCTTGCCTGCGCGAGCGACATTTTATAGAGGTTTTCCACTACTGTTTGTATTGGATCATCTCCAGCTAGTCGGGAATTGTAACCCCTACAGGACATGACTGTTGCCAGTGACTCCACCTTTTTAACCACAGCATGCAATTTCCCTTGAAGTAGCATTAATTCACAGAGGAGTTAAAATATTTATAGCAACTGCCAAGACTACAGTTCCCAAAACCGTCCATATAGCGGAACCAAACTGTGTTTAGCCATGTTGTAGATTATTAGGAAATACTGCCAGTGCAAACAAGGCTTCAGTTAGTAAACAGAGAGAGAAAAAAGGCTCCTTCTACATGGGGAAGAAATTTCACTCAGATATCTCCTTCATGATCTTAAATACATTAATTATATATTTCTCAGTTTTTACTGCTGTGATATTTTTGGTTGTTGAAAGGGAAGGACGTATCTACTCCACTCCTTCTGTGCTTTGGTTTTTGGGTTTTCCCTGAAGGAAAAGAAATGGTCATTCCTCTCATGACTGACTGCTCTTTGTCCCTCAGAGAACCAGCAACTTTGCAAATACATAATTCGCCCCCACTGATGCACAACTGTAGCAGAGATATTGGTCCTTTGTGGCACTATCAAGCAATAATATTAGCACCCATGTCAGGTGTTGCTGCTGACAAGTCTCCTCATTATTTCAGATGACGTTTCTGCTACCTGGTTTTGCAGACCTGTCTCAACATACTGAGCTCCTGTCTGCTGAGGTCAGAAATTAAACTTTTAACCAGAACCAAAATTATACCAGATTGGAGACTATGTCACTGTGCTAGTTAAATAATAATGACTGATCACTACCACTATTACACCGTAACGTGTGCTTAACAGCCTGTCCTGGTTTCAGCTGGGATAGAGTTAATTTTCCTCTCTGTAGCTGCTGTGTTTTGGATTTAGTAGAATGTTGGTAACACTGATGTTTTCAGTTTTTGATAGGAAATCAAGGACTTCTTCCAGTTTCTCATGTTCAGCTAACGAGCGGGTGTGCAGGAGCTGGGAGGGAGCACAGCCAGGCAGCGAGCCCAAGCTGGCCCGTGGAAATACTCCATACCATGGACATCGTGCTCACTTTATGAATGTGGGTTGGCCGGGGGGCACGACTCACTCTTTTCTGTGAGTTCAAGTCCTGTTTTGTCCAGGAGTTTGAACTTTTTTGGGAATGTAGCAAAATTCATGATTTCTGGGTTCCATGATCACTGCTCAGGGACTGACTGAATTGGTCATTTGGTGGTGAGAAAATTGTATTGTATATAGCTTGGTTTGCATATTCGTTATGATCAGTATTGTTATCAGTATTAGTAGTAGCATTCATATTTCCTTTGTTGCCTTACGAAAGTGTCTTCATCTCAACCCATGAGTTCCCCTTTTGTCCGTTTCTCCTCTCCACCCCACTGGGGGGGAGGGGAGGGGTGAGCGAGCAGCTGGGTCGTGCGTAGTTGCCAGCTGCTGTGTTAAACTACAACAGTCCTTTTTGGCACCCAACGTGGGGCTCAAAGGGTTGAGACAATGGCAGGTCTGACCAGAGCATGTTAAAACGAACCAGTGATACCATTATGTTGGTTCGGTTGTTGCTGGCCACAACGTGGGTCTCAGAACTGGTGTCAGAGTTGTATCGTGTAACAACCGACTTGCCGCATGTGCTGTTTATTGGTGCTCACGCGCAGTCTGTCACCTCTGGTCACTGGATTAAGGTTATTGCTTTGCTGTGGTGTGTAGCACAGATTTACTGTTCGATGAAGTCATCGGTTGTGGGACCGATTCTTTATCTGTGTTCAGTGGCAGCAGGCAGCATGCAGGGCGCGACGATAGTGGCACCTCTGTCTCTGCACTTTGGTAGCCATCTAGCAGGAATTATTAACAGTTACACTCACTTTTTCTCTTTGAAGAGCCAGGCTATGGGGAATACATCTTCCTTCATCTTCCCCTTTTCCACCAGGCTAACTGCAACAGCTTTTGAGAAGTTTGAATAACATAACCTTGGGGTGTTCAAAACAGTATGTTCCTGTTGCTAGGTCTCCTGCATGGGTGTCACATCTCTCTTGGGGTTAAAAAACTGTTTCAGAATACTGTGACAGTCACTGTACCTATGCAAACCTCTGTGACAGCAGTTACTGCAGCTACTCAAACCCTGGCGACGACAGGTATTGCGGTTACTCTGACCCTCACGAGAGTTGCTGCAGCTACTCAAACTTCTGTGACAGGAGTCACTGCAGCTACTCAAACCGTGGCAACTGGCATTGCATCTGAGCCAGAGAACCAACCCATGCCAGTATCAGTTGCCTGTGTACAGAAGAAGAAATTAAAAAAACATTAAAATCAGAACATAAGGGTGAAGATGAACCAGGGTCAACAGGAGCACAGGAGGAAAAACCAGAAGTAACAACCCGATCCTTGTCTCTGGGTGAGCTGCAAGATATACAGAAAGATTTCAGCTGTCATCAAGGTGAGAACATTGCCACCTGGCTGCTAGGAGAACGGGGCCAGTAGCTTGGAATTAGAGGGCAGGGAAGCCAGCAGCTGGGATCCCTGTCTAGGGAAGGGGGCATTGACAAGGTGATTGGAAGAGGAACACAAGTCCCCAGCCTTTGGAGGTGACTTCTGTCAGCCATGAAGAACAGGTATCCCTTCAAGGAAGATATTATATGCCACCCAGGCAAGTGGACCACCATGGAGAGAGGTATCCAGTACCTGAGAGAATTAGCTGTGCGTGAGCAGATTTATTATGACCTGGACAACCCGCAGTCACCCACAGACCCAGATGAAGTCCAGTGCGTACGAACTGTGGGGCAGAAGTTTGTACAGAGCACACCATCATCGTATGCCAACTCATTGGCAGCAACGGGCTGGAAAGAAGAAGAGGCACCAACAGTGAATGAAGTGGCTGGCCAACTCCAGCAGTACAAAGACAATCCCTCTTGCCTATGCACCCACGTCTCAGCTGTGGAAAGGCTGTCTGAAAAATCCGAAAACTTGTTTGAAAAACTGTTGGAAAAATTGGATAGGTCCTACTCCCCACCCATACAGACCAGTCTCAGCTATTAGGAGAAAGCGTCCCCCTGCTCAAGAGGGATGGTACATACCCTGAGGCACCCTGTAGTTTTACCTGCTTGACCAGAGAGAGGACATGAGGAGGTGGGATGGAAAACCCACCCTGGCACTGAAGGCAAGAGTATGTGAGTTGCAAGGAAAAACAATCACAAACGAGGATCCTCCTAGGAAAATTGCTGCTCCAGTTTACAGTGGGCAGTTCCCCAGACAAAGCAGGTGGCTTGATTTTACTTCAGATCCTAGGGGAGGAACTTCTGATTGGTTTTTACAAGGTGTGAGGTCCAAGGATGGGGTAACCCACGTATGCAACAGGAAGGTTTGTATAGAGTACCTTGAAAATATATGCCTGCTGATGTTACTTATGTGACTACAGTGTTTGTCCTTTATTTAATGTTCTGGCCAGAATCAGTTATGTTACTTTTAACTTCCTCCAACAGACCAGCTCAACATCAAGACCAGACCTTTCACTTCAGCTCATCTTTTTTGATGGTGAAGAAGCCTTTGTCCGGTGGTCCCCTTCTGATTCCCTCTATGGATCTCAACACTTAGCTCAAAAAATGGTATCTACTCCACATCCACCTGGTTCAACAACCACAAATCAGCTGCAGGGCATAGTAAGTGGCTTTCACCTCCGTAATGAGTAATAGTAAATTGCTTTTTTTTTAATATATTTAATTAGTAAATAATTGGCCAAATTCACAAGAAACCATGAAACCCACCAAAGTTAAAGAAGCAGGCTTGTGGAAAGTTTATGAGATGTGATTAATAAAACGAGTTGGCAAGAGCTTTTCAGGTGAATCTGCTTAGACCTTCTCCATGCAAGTATGAGGAGAAGTCCTAGAAAAATCAAAATACAGAAATTAAACAGGGATACTCACCTTCTTCAGGAGAGAAAGTGATTAGGAAAGAGCACAGAGACAGTATCGGTCTATGAACATATCTCCCTTAGCTCAGCGCTAAGCAACAGCAATGTTTCCCCTTGATTCCTACCAACATTCTGGTTGTCTGCTCTCTCCCTACTGCCTTCTGGTTTCCCCACTCACTGATGAGACACTGTTCTTCTGTCACTGTATCTTCTGACTCACAAAATGTCTTTCCCTTGACACACTTTGTTGTTCTCCAGGGAAGAAGCAATTTCCTCTTCTTTCTCCCCACCCACCGTAGTTTTTCTTTTAAAGGGCTACAGCGCACAGAGTGCAAAGCGATGCAGTCTGCTTCAGCTTGAGGAACAGAGAAACGGCCTTCATTTTTCCTCCTCAGAAAGACAGCACAGTGCAGCAGATTGGCACTGGGTTCTGCTAATGAGCTCTACTTGGGCACCGTGGTAGAAAAGCCAGATCTTTGGCCAGAGCTATCAAAGACCTAGTCATGACCTATACAGGAACCAAGATATTTCATTGCTGCTGCTGCTGGTGTTGTAGTAAAGAACTCTAGGTTAGATTCTTTCTTCCGTAGGACCTGCTTGTACTACTGGATTTAATTGGTGCACCAAACCCAGTCTTTCCCAGTTATTTCCCAAACACTGTTCGATGGTTTCAGAGGCTTCAAGCAATTGGTAAGGAGAGGGGTATGGGTTTTCGATTAATCTGAAAATTCAGTGTGTAGTTCCTGAATGTATTGTCCTGTAAATTGGATTTTTAGATTACTTTTCTGTTTTACAGTTATAATATTTAATAATGTAAATGTTAAATTTGGTGCATCTTAAACCTATATGACAATTTTAATATTTAATTAATAAAATAACTGAGGAAGATTCCCAGACATGTGGAAGCCATGAAACAGATTCTATTACTGACTGTCACTCTGCGACTCTTGGGAACTGCTTCACTTCAGTGTTTTAATTCTCACTTCTGTAAAATGGCAGTAATAGCACCAATCTTGAGGTATTCAGAGTACTAAGCAAATGCAAAAGACAGTCACCAACTCCTTTTTCTTCTTTGATGGAAAAAGCTTCCGTGTGAGAGGAAAAATAATTCAAGTGTGCTAACATGCCTCATGTTGTCCAAAAGCTGTAATAATGACTTTCATTGTGAATTACAGAGCAAGAGCTCCACAACATGAATCTGCTGAAGAATCACCTTGTTGAAAGGCAGTATTTCCAGAGTACTTCACATCGAGGCCTGGTTGAAGATGACCACATTCCATTTTTATTAAGAGGTACCAGAAGCTCTTCTGTTTTAAAGTATAAGTTCAGTAACAAATGCACCATTTAGTGAATTAGCAAGTGCATATGTTCCTGCTTTTCCACCTTATTTGCCCCAGCTGGAGGCTTCCAAATCCAGCTTTACGCAGGCCAAGTCACAGCTTTGAAAAGTGTCTCCAAACAAAAGCAGCGATAAAACAGCTCCATCATCCTTTTGCACAAGCACAGCTCCGATGGCACAGGGATAATGGAAATTTCTGTCAGCAGTAGCATCCTGCAAAGACAAGCAACTCTGATCCAGTGGGATATCACTACATACCACACTAGCCAGCTAGTTACTACTTCGAGTAGCAGTGAAACACTCAAGAGTCATATCTTAAAGACTATAAAAACCTCTGAAGAACTGTTGTCAAAGTTAGAATAATGCTCACTATTACCTGTATTAAATTTGAAGGCTCTGACTCCTGCAAAACCTCACATACTCAAATTAGACATCCCCATCCCCTGAAGAGAATGGAGATTTCACAGCTGTCAGCCTGAGGGGTGGGCAAGGTGCACAGAGTAGCCAGCAGAAATAGCAAAGGACACAATATGCCTGAAATCTCTCCTGGAATTAGGCACACCCCTGAAACTGGGATTTGCTACCTAAGCATCTCTCCTGGCAGACACCCATGCCATAGCCTCTGACATTGTGTTCATTCTTTTCCTTTGGGATGCAATCAGAGAAAGGGAAAGCAGTTGTACTACTGCTACCACCTTGTCAAGCTACAGGTCAGCGATTAAGTCCAAGCTCAAGATGCGGATTTGATGTCCTTCTCAGTTCAGACACTCAGCAGAGCATCCACAAAACTAAGGTGGGCCAAATAAGGGTAGGAGATACAGTAGAATCCTCTGATTGAGGTGTTCCACCGTACGGCCAGGACTACAAGAGTCATAGTGCTAGAGAAGGGTGAACTAAAAAGGAATGTAACGCCAGTTCAATGAAGAGGGCCTCCACCTAGGCAAGGAGGGAGCTATCTTCATGTCCAGCCCCTAATTTTACCATTGCTTGTGCTCTGTTAACTACCGAGTAATGTGAAACACGCACACAGCTCTGGAAGCAGGCACAAGAGCCACTACACCTCTCTGCTTCTAAGTGAGTGCTCTCTCCACTGAGCTACGATCATGGTCTCTTGCTCAGTGGCTCTTCACCTCCACAAATCTTTCATTTTCCACACCAAGACATGGCCCAGGTCCAGTGAAACGAACACAGCCATCGTATGCATGTTCAGGGATATCAAAAATCCCACATGGGAGAAGCTGATGGGGGAAAACAATGACTACACCTCAAAACCTTTTCTAATAACGCGATTAACACGTAGCAAAGAAAACACATTCCTTAGTGGTATGCAGCTGAAGAATGAGAGGAAAAGCAGTAGAATAGGAAAAACTGGATGGAAAGAAACAATGCTCCCCAAAAAAAGTGATCAGGATGCAGAAAACTGATTTAACTCCTGTTTCACCTAAAAGTTGCACTATGTATAGGTGGCCTGATGTATGTAGACATGCAGTGATACAGATCCTTTCAAGTGGAAGTTCTTTTGTCTGAGGATAACAGTGGTTCTATTTGATAGAGTAAAAATACAGACAGCCTATTTTACCATTTATGGAGAGAACTAAAAAAAATGCTTCAAAAAGTGCTTGATCTTAACACTGTCACAAGAACACGGTAATCAGTTTTCAGTCTGGGGAGCTGCAGTGGTTTCTCTGTTCTTCTGTAGCTCCTAAACACAGTATCAACAACTACAATGGAAAGGATCTCAAAAGTACAAAAAGCAAGTATCACAGTAAAACTACTAGCTACAGGTGCCTTCATTAAAAAAAAAAGCAGGAAAAGTACTCAAAGGGAAGGAAGGTGCCAATTTTAGGAAACAATGAAATGGATGGGCTGCAGCCACAGGCTTCAGAAAAGAGACAGTAAAAGGCAGCTGCAGTGACACACACTCTTCTGTGAAGTAAGCTTATGCAGTAGTTACCTGACTCTGTATTAACTGGCTTAACAGAATTTCTCCAGTATTTCTTCTCCAAATCTCACTTTCCTCCTTACAGGGGTTCCAGTCCTACATCTGATTCCATCCCCTTTTCCTGCAGTGTGGCATACCATGGAGGACACAGAAGAAAACCTTGACAAAACCACTATTGACAATCTCAGCAAAATCCTGCAAGTGTTTGTACTGGAATATCTAAACCTGTGACAGACAAAATGGCAACAGATCATACTCCATTTTAAATGCTGTTTGCCCACCTTTACATTTGCTATTTAATTGCATTGGAGAGTGCTAAAGTGTTAATGACAGCTCTTGCTAGACTGATTATTGATTCAGCTGTTCCTGGCCCAACGTTCCATGTAGCCAAATAAGACAACATTAAATAAGAATTAGTTTCAGCCTGGAAAGAATTGTATCTTTCCATGTCTTACCTCTGAATAAAACACCACGGAATTTTTCCCGATTGTTATTACTGTTTCATGTCACGTATTCAGATCCCAGGAGGGAACGCCTCTCGACTGACTTTGAGCTGAACTAAACTGCCTCATCCTGAAATGAGTTGCTAGAACTCCTGACACACAGAAGGGTTTTTTAACCCTCTCTGCTCCCTCTCCTCCTTCCCCTACAAGGAGAGCTGCAAGGGCTCTTGTCCACAGACAGCAGGCCACCAGGAAACAGAGGAACTACCCGAGTTCAGTTTTCTCCCTGTTGTTTGCTGGGTACTTTTTGATGGAGAGGGGTGGTGCGGAGTGACGCTAAGAGGGAGGCACGTGGGGTATCGTGCTTTGACTGCAACACAGAAGATATGAACAGAAGAATAGGTGGTGTGTGGGAGCAACGCCCCAGCACTCACCATTTATTCATGTGAGAACCATTCACAATTTGACCAAAATAATGAAAAAAACCCAACCTGCTGTTTTTAATATAGATTACATCAGAAGTAACCATACTAGGAAAGTGATCACTTTAGAAATATAACTTTAAAGGCAAAGTGCTATCTATCAAAAGTAAAATGAGAGTCAGAAGCAAGAAGACAGTTTAAGCACCAAAAAGTAAGGACAAGCCACAGCCTGTATCAGAAGAAGATCCTTACCAGTTTAACAACCCTGTGCTTTGACAGTCTTCACTGGAATTATTCAATAAATTTAGTATTACACTCTAGCAAAATCTGGAGTGAAATCAGTAGGAGAAGCCAGAAGAACAGTATTCAAAAGCTACCTACAGAGTTATGGTTTCCACTGGTGAGAAAAAGATGAGAGCATTTGAAGAAAATAAAAATAAATAAAATCAAGCTGGTAGAGGATGAACTGAGAAAAAACAAGTCACTATTTTACTGCTCCAAACTTCTTCCATTAGAAAGTTCTATGCTGGGCAAAAAGATTTGAAAAGGAAATAAGCTATGGAGTTGTAGACATGTCAGATTTGGCCTGTAGTTTACCATTTTCCTAAAGCAAACATGTCTGAACCTAAGACAATGTTTACATTCATATTTTGAAGTTGCAGTAGAAATATGTATTTACAGCAACGCAAATTTGTAAGATTTTACTACTACAGGACAGCCTGAAAATAAAAGTCAGTCTGTTTTTTTTTGCTCAAGATTAAACAAAAGGATTTTATGTTTTCCCATCACTTTAATGTTTGTGAGAAATATTTTGCATGCAACTTCTGAAATAGAACACAATGAAAATTCTAAAAAGTGGACAGATGTGTTTATTTTCAGATATTACTGTATATCTATGTAACTACATCAAAGCTATTTGAACTCTCTGCTATCATATTTTCCTCTACTACGGCCCATGAGACATGCTAAACTACTAAATTACATCTTCTGAAGTTTGAATACTCTGAGCAACATCAGGCACCTACTGCACCCTTCTAATTGGTGAAAAAAAGGTAACAAAATGGCTATATACAAAATACTAAACATGAGTGTGTGGCTAATTCTGTTTTTACAGGTGAACTCTGGCAGCACTTCGTACTTTGCAGGGCCTCTGAGAAATGCAGTACACATTTGCACTGTGTGCTGCTACTCTGCTTCTTCAAGAATTTGAAAGTTAACTTAAAATAGGCTTCATTATGAAATGTGGGATCAGAGGGTTGTTATACCTGGGAAAAGCCTAATTTTTAAAAAATCTGCTAGAGCTAGTTGAAACCATAGTTTAACCATATAGCACATGAAATCTCTGGCATGTCAACTCTGTCACCAACTTCTCACTTCCTGAGCATGCAGTTCTCTTATGTTGACTCAGCTCAAATAAATGAGACACAGGCTGGTGTAATATGATTCAATGGCTCTCAAAACGTGACTAAAACATAAAGCTTGCTTTTTCTTTCTCTCCCCCCCCCCCCCCCCC
>Ga0065711_1039493_pt1 | contig 17794 bp, 8 predicted proteins | sample Hoacrofraction12_FD_59098 | JGI IMG/M metagenome (GOLD analysis project Ga0065711, IMG submission 59098) | Hoatzin crop microbial communities from Cojedes, Venezuela - Epithelial fraction 12 v2 (version 2) | ecosystem: Host-associated > Birds > Digestive system > Esophagus > Crop | place...
CCATCCCTCTGATCATCTTTGTGGCCCTCCTCTGGACCCACTCCAACAGGTCCATGTCTTTCCTGTGCTGAGGGCTCCAGAGCTGGACGCAGGACTCCAGGTGGGGTCTCATCAGAGCAGAGTGGAGGGGCAGAATCCCCTCTCTCGACTTGCTGGCCATGCTGCTTTGGATGCAGCCCATGATACAGTTGGCTTTCTGGACCGTGAGCGCACACTGCTGGGTCGTGTTGAGCTTCTCATCAACCAGCCTCCCCAAGTCCTTCTCCTCAGGGCTGTTCTCAATCTGTTCTCCACCCAGCCTGTATCTGTGCTTGGAATTGCCCCGACCTGTGTGCAGGACCTTGCACTTAGCATAGTTGAACTTCATGAGGTTCACACAGGCCCACCTCTCAAGCCTGGCAAGGTCCCTCTGGATGACTTCTCTTCCCTCCAGCATGTCAACCACACCACACAGCTTGGTGTTGTCAGCAAACTTGCTGAGGGTGCACTCAATCCCACTGTCCATGTCACTGACAAAGATGTTAAAAAACGTCGGTCTTAATACCAGTTCCTGAGGAACATCGCTTGTCACTGGTCTCCACTTGGACGTTCGAGCCATTGACCGCAACTCTTTGAGTGTGAACATCCAGCCATTTCCTTATCCACCAGGTGGTCCATCCACCAAATCCATATCTCTCCAGTTTAGAGGCAAGGATGTTGTGTGGGACAGTGTCAAATGCTTTGCTCAAGGCCAGGTAGATGACATCAGCTGCTCTTCCCTTACCTACCAATGCTGTAACCCCATCACAGAAGGCCGCCACATTTATCAGGCATGATTTGCCCTTTGTGAAGCCATGTTGGCTGTCACCAATCAGTTCCTTATTTTCCATGTGCCTTAGCAGAGTTTTCAGGAGGATCTGCTCTGTGATCTTGCCAGTCGCAGAGGTGAGACTGACTGGCGTGTAGTTCCACGGGTCTTCCTTCTTTCATTCTATTCAGTTGTACAAATTGTGCCTTGCTGCAGTACTGTGCATTACTGAGAGCATGAAACAGAGCACTGAACAAGCCAATGCTGCACCACAGTGAAACCACAGGGGTAAAATCATCGTTCTGTGTATATCCCAGCTGAGATTTCAGAGTTTGGGAGGTGTTGTGTATCTAGGCAATGAAACAGAAAGCTATCTTTCTGGTCCACTGTGGCATGGGGACTTCAGCTGTATTAATAGCTTATTTCAGGACCATTTTCTGACTGGAACTTTGGCAGTTCCTTAAAACTTCCCTCTTTTCATATTATTGGAAGAGAACAGCACACAGTATTTCTAAGGTTTGAGATTCACCATCAAATACAATACGCTTCAGTATTTCCACCTCTTTTAAAGTTTTTAAAGCCTGCATGCATTATCTTTCCATGCATCTTCAAGCAGTTCCATGTGGATAGTCAAAGTCGAGGCAAAAGTTCATATAAGACTGTGGCATATCAATAGAAAAATTCTAGTTTTATGACATCTTACACCTGTATATGATTCACTATTAGTATAGTATGATTAGATAACGTGCACAGAAGTTGTATTTTGGTGTGACTTTCCATTACAGGTGTAATACCAGCACTTCTACAAGAGTAGCAATGCACAATTTTATTTGTACATGAACACTGTATATGAACAAAGCTTAAAACAAGGAATTGGTAGAATGGAAGCAGTAAAAGGAGACAGGTATATGTGGGGTAGACTGTAACCAGATTACACAATGTCTATTAGGCTGGAATATAGAACTGAGCTGGTAGAGATATCTGTATGACTCCCATGTATCCTACTAGGATAGCTAGCATTGTACACTGCTCACCAACTCAGACCTCATCGTGAGGTCAGAATATGTTTTTTAATCTTCTGTGCCAGCAGAAATTTACTGTTTCTATTTAAGAGTAACTTGTCCTCTCACCATTCAGCAACAACTGCACATGTTAGTACTTCATGATAAAAGAAGCACTGGGAATTTGCAAGGCGGAGTCAGAGCTATACTACTAAACAGAACAGGTTTGGGATTATTCTCTTGTTCTGATGCACATTTAAGCCACAAGGTTAAATGTGCATCATTTAAGCAAAAATAGGTAGCTATGTGTTCATGCATCTTATTTCTCCTGCATCCAACACAGGGTGGACACCTCTGCACTGTCTGCTGTGGACAGTCACTATTCCAATGATTCACAGTGCATATCAAATGCCTTTCCCAAGCACTGGTTGGGGAATTGCTGACTAGCACAAATCAAAACTATGCCAATGTAACAGTTAAACAGTACCGAAAATTTGGGATCCTGCCCGTGCTTTGATTGTTAGTGTAGACAGAGTTATAAGTACCAAAAACAGTCTGCATGGAAATAGAACCAAGCAGCAGTATTTCTGAAGACAGAACTGTTGAGGGCTGTGAAGTGCTGGAGCAGGTTGCCCAGAGAGGCTGTGAAATCTCCATCCTTGGAGATATACAAAACTTATCCTAAATAGCCTCACGCAACCTGATCAAACTTTGATGTTCACCCTGCTCAACCAGAGACTGCTCCAGACAACAGAGTGTTCTCTTTGGATAGGTCCTTTACAGCTAGGGATTCACTAGCCCGTAAAGTCAGGAGGGGAGATGGGGAAGCAGACACACTATGACTGATGGATATCTTGGATATTGCAGCATGTTACTGAAAGAACAGCCTATTTTGTGGCTTACCATTGTTAATCAAAACCTGTCAGGCATGAGTATGTTGCAGTTCTAAAACTGAACTTCACTGTAAACATTGTAATTATTGCTTCCAACATTTGGCTTTCATTAAAGCCAGAAAAGTCATTTTTAACTGGTTTTATAGGACAAATATTGGTAACTTGGCTCTCCCAATAGACTTTTTGTCAGCTCTATTAACTTTTTGGCTAGAGATGTTCTGGGGTTTTGTTTGTTTGTTTTTTAAAAGCCTCGGGAATAGTCTTTTTTGCCTGTCCATTTCTAAAGCTGTAAACCAGAGTCAGGATTTGGGAGGACAGAATCACAGAACCACAGAAGAAGGGGTTGGAAGGGATATCTGCATCTCACTTTGTAGATTTAGATGCCCTCCAGCCCTCATCATATTGCTTAGATCAGGTTGCTTAGACTTTGTCCAGTCAAGTTTTGAATATCTTGAAGGATGGAGATTCCACAGCCTCTCTGGGCACCTGTTCCAGTATTTGGCCACTCTCATAACATTTTTTTACCCCTTTTATCTGATCAGAATTTCCATGTTCCAACTTGTTTCTGTTGCCTCCTAGTCCTGTCACTAGACCTCCATCTTCTCTAAACTCTTCCATTAGGTATATGAACATGACAATAAAATCCCTCTTAGATTTCCATTCTTAATGTGAGACTAAAACAGTTCTCTCAGCCTTTCCTTGAAATCATGTGTTTCAGCCTCCAATGATCTTCATGGCCCATTGCCAGATACATGGCAGTACATCAGTGACTTACTTGTACTAGGGAGCCCCCACACTGAACACAGTACTACAGATCTGGTCTCACACATGCAGAACAGAAGAGAATAACTTCCCTCAATCTGCTAGCTACACTCCTGCACAGACCAGTTGTCTTTCCTCACCATAAAAGCAACCCAGGTGTTCATGCTGAACTTGTCCACTAGGATTCCCAGGGCCCCAGTACTTTCTGCAGAGCTCTTTCCAGCCAGTTGTCACAGCCTCTACTACTGCACGGCTAACTCCACCAAAGGTGCAGGACTCTGCTCTTAGGCACGAGATTCCTGTCAGCCCATTTCTCCAGATGCTCTAAATAGCAGACTTGCCCTTCACTGTATCTCACCGCACTCCCCTCAAGATGATGTCATCTTTGAAGCTTTTACAGGTACATTGCATCCCAACACACAGGTCTTTATTAGACATTAAATAATGTTGGCTTCAGTATCAGATTAATCCCCAAAGAATGTCGCTAGTAACTATCTACTGGTTGGACTTTGATCATGATGCTTTGAGCCCAGCAATCTAAAGACTGTTCCAAATATCTTTGGGTCACCTAACCAAACAATAGATCACTGATTTGACTGTGGAGGCCTTGGCCAAAAGCCTTGCTGAAGTCAAAGTAAACATCATCCACTACTGTCCCTCTGTCCACAAAGCCAGTCATCTCATCATAAAAAGCAATCAGATTGTTTAGACTTGTTTTGTCTTTGGTACAGCTACGCTGGCTGTTTCCAGTCACCCTTTTGTCTTTCATGTGTCCACAAATGGCATCCCGGAGTATCTGTTTCATAGTCTTTCTGGGATCAGAGGTGAAGCTGACTGGCCTATAAATCATCCCTCTTTCCCTTCTTGAAAATGAATGTGATGCTTGCCTTTTTTCTGTCATTAGAAATACCTGTATTGCATGTTACCATCACATATGAAACACAGCAGTAAACCCACATACTGACCTGCATTCTGGTGATATAATCCAGCTTTTCTTGTTGATACAGTCTCAAGATCCTCAGGACAAAAACCGTAAAAGTGTAAAATATGATGACTGGTAGTGAGCTCAAGTATTTTTTCTTTTTTGGTTTAAAGTATGGTTGATACTCCACACATGTCTTACCTGGTATCTGGCATTCTCTGCATGGGCACCAGCCAAAAAAGAATTACCTCCTTTTTTTTTTTTAAGCTTTTCTAATAACAGGTTGAAATATTGAGCAGGCCATTTGTAAAAAAGTAAGATTAGAGCATCAGCTGCTGATAAAAGTGAACTGATGTAGCATGAACCTCAGTGCTCAATAGTATTCATGTATCTACAATTTCTAAGATGGGACACTTCAGAACACCTTGAGAAGAGTTAGAGCTTACAGGGAACTCAGGTGAAGGAGGAACAGCAGTAAACTGAGAAGCTTGTTGAGAACAAAGTTAACCAAAATTGATACTATTTTAGGAATGTGTGGCTTAGAAAATCATGCTCCTTCTTGCTTAAACAGTCTCACTGTTTTGTTCAGCTGATATAAGGAGTTCATGCATTTTTTTCTGAAGTACAATCCACAAGGGTAACGTTAAGCTAACAAATTTGTCTTGGGGGGAAATCTGTATCCTCATTACTCATCTGAGTCAGGCCAGAGAAATGTCTTTAACTGCTCTTTTCACTTCTGATTTTAGTTTTTGCTTTTGAATACAGCGTGTTTGTTAGTTGGGGGAAGTCCAGCAAGCTTAAGACAAGTTTAAATGTACCACGCAAAAGCCAACTAGAGCTGAAACAATTTTATACCTAATAGTTGGAAATGATGCAAGCATAACAAACTGTGAGCAATTTGTTACCTTCTGCGTAGCAGTCTTTGTCACATTCTGTGAATCAGAGGACCTGAGCCTTGCTTTATACCACTGTAGGTCAGAAGAAAATCCACTAATATCTGTGAAATGACAAATGAAAAGCCTGTATGTGTTAAACCAGAATCAGACCTAAGAAGAGAGCACTTAGGCTTGAAAAACATGATTTGGATTTGTATAGACTGCATTTAGTAAAAAATATTGACATTTGTAAACAGATTTTGGAATGGTATGAGAAGGTAAAGGAAATTTGTTGAAATTCAGTAATGTATAGAAGAACCATAGCTGGGGACTGATTCAGCATAGGTGGGGATTATGCAAACTCCAAATCCATTCCCATACGATAGGAACCACCATGTCACCTGAGAGTAAATAAGGAGAAATGATAGGGTAGTTTTAAATCATTAGAGAATTTCGGAAGAATAGATATTGAGAATTACTTTCCTAGTTGCAGAAAAATAGTTAAGGAAAAGAAGTAAAGAGGAAAAAAAGAAAACACTAAAGAGACGTTAATAGAAGACAAATCACCAGATTAGAGGAGAAATTGGAAGATCAGAAAAATTCATAGAAATCTATATAAAGTTGGTAAAATAAAAAAGGAAAACCTCTTTTAAGTGGGAATAATTTATGATGGCATAAATACAATGCCCTATCTCAGTATTTATAGGAAAAACATTCATATCTGTTGAGAAGAGACAGTTTTTGGTACTTTGGTATGGGGGGGGAATGTGCAAACCAGATTATATGCACTAAAGACAGAAAAAACATTCAGGACACATAATGTATATCTAATTATTTTAAATGAAATCGTCAAGGAAGACTTGAAATTTTGACTATGGCAGGAAAATGACTGAAAGGGAACTGGCATGGAAATAGGTGAAATCGTGACATGAAAAATGTAAAAATTCACTGGAATTAGGACAAGTTCCTGGAAACTATAGTATTTTTGCAATGCATACTTTCAAAACTTGAAAAGAAAAACCAGGAAGCTGTAGATCAATGGACTTAATAACAAGCATATGAGAAAATCTTGGAAAGAATCTTAAAAGATATGGTATGGCAGCAGATGGAAAGTACATTTTATTGTCTCAGGCAGACACTTAACAATTTCACAGAACTCTGAAGGCACAGCTTCTTGTACTGAGTGGGTGCAGTGAACACAAATGTGCAAAAAAACACTTGTCAGAGCCCAAACCAGTATCAATACTGAATCAAAAAGGCATGAGCTAGAATAAGAAACTATGTGCTTAAATAAGAGCTGAACTGGCAGAAGAGCAGGGAGAAGCAGGCTTGAAGAAATGGTACCAAAAGCAATTAGAAGTAGGACTGTAGCCTTACACAATGGTGAGGACGTTCTGCCATGTAGTCCTGGCGAAAAGGGACTACCGTGTAAAATCAGTCCACTCCAACTCTTTATGTGGCAGTAGGGTAAAAAACTATGAAAGAGGAGAAATATTAGTTAAGATACCTGCTAGTAAGATTAATTTAGATTATTTCAAGGGCAAATTTTTGCTTTTAAAGCGTCAGATGAACCTTCAGGAAAACCAGGTAACTCAAGTTTTTGTTAGATCCGAACATCAGTTTGGCTGTGTTCCCTGGAAAGTAAAATGGCTAAACAAATGCATATCCACGTGCTCATAGCAATGACTAAAGTTTTGTAACCCAGCTGGTAAAACAAAATATATCCTCAATCTGACAGGCCTTGAATAACTTGCACACAGTAAAAGAATACCAAATATTTCTCTTCTGTGGAGAAGAAAGATGTATTTTCTGGTCCTCCTGGGATGTGAGAATTAGATATTTTCCCGTGTGTATTTGTCATCTGTATTCTGAATAGACAATAAGGCAAGATAACACACACTGCACTCAGACATCACCCTTACCTTGATAAAATAAGCTTACATGCTGCTGGCCACTGAAGACTCTTTTTCCATACTATTTTTTTGTATTTTTGGTGTTTTTCTGCTACATGTCTCTGTATGGGCATGGGGAGCTCCCACACGTGTGTGGTAAAGATACCTGTTCACCAAGTTGGGAAGTTAATTGTATTTTAGCCTACTGATAGTCATTCTGCCTACAGCCCACTGCTCGAGAAGGATTTGGGATTCAAAGTGTAGATGCTCTTTCCCCTTCACCACAGAACTACCCCAAATAGGTGCCAGTATTTGGGGAGCAGAGAAACAAGTCTTGCATTTAAAGAGTGAGGATCCCACAATGGCAGCAGCATTGACCTGCTGCAAGGAGATGGACTATCTGGCACTAAGACTCTCAAACAAGCTATGCAAACTACCTCCCTCTGCTCCGTACTCATGCATGCTGCATGGATTCTCACATTTTTTTGTCTTACTTGTTCCTGTAAAGAGAAACTGGTACCTAAGTTGTTCTCATGCAGCTTGGCTAACTCACCAGCTGCTGTCTCAGATGGGGCATTAAGAAAACACCCAGAGCCAGTGAATTTGCCAAAACCTATGCTTGCATTCCTTACGGTCAGTGCCAAACAACAACAGCCTCCACCCAGCTCACCTGTGCCTTTCAGTTTACTCCTACAGAAACCAGTTAACATCTGGATCCTCACACAAGACATTATTAGAGCTGTAAACCTAAAATCCAGCAGCTTAAACTGAAGTTCTGCAGAGGTGGGTTACCACAGCGTGTACCTTCTGTGGACTGGGTTGAAAGGTTTTCATTTTGTCATTGTGGAAGCATTTAAGCATCAAGAAATAATTGCACAATTGTGTACATTGCTGAGATCTTAGTTATGTGGGGGAAATATCAGGTTGTCAGAAGATGTAATGAAAAATGGAGAACTTGTACAGAGATCACGGTTTCCTTACTCCAATAAGAGCACAGTTTATACCATCTGGTATAAAATATACGCTAATCAGAGTATCTTATCTTCAATGCTGACACCAAACAGTGGTTCCTTTAACAGACTGCCCGTGTTCTTTCACCATGGCAATTTAAAAGCTTCCTCATACATATTTATCATCCTTCCAATCTGAATCTCTGAAATAACCGCTGCAAATAAACTTGTTGACCTTGTCCACCAAGTCCACAGTATTTGGACTATTTTGCCTCTTTTTATGTCACCCCGTCACTCCATACAGTGCATCAAAGATGCCAGCCTTTGTTTTCCATTTATTTGCCTCTCTCAAATCTGTTTTCCATGCTTTCCTCCCTGGTTTTTCCTATGTGTAATCTTCATAAGCTTTGTTCCTCCGCTGGGTCACAGGACCTTTATTTTCTGCACTGTAACCCTGCAAGACCTGTTTTCAGAGCAAGTTCTGTATCTGCAATAAACTAAATGATTGCAAATAGCAAACCTAAGGGACAGTACATAAGTCTGTGCTTTTAGTTTTAGGAAAACATTCTCAAAATTTATGTTGTCAAGATGTATTTGGCTGCTATGTGGCAATTTTACTTGTACATTTTTTTTCTCCTCCAATCTATCCTGGCAGTCTTTATGATAGGGCACCTTCTCTGGTGTTTGTATAGGATCCATGAAAACAAATGATGATTTGTTTCAGTAAATAGCTATGATAAATAGAGAAATGCTCAACTGTAATAGCCCTATAAAAATGCAAGCTCAGTCATTTATATGGAAGTCATAGAAAGAATAGTAACTCAAAATCTTCAGTTCCAAATGTGGTTTTACTGACTTCCTATATTACAATTTGTTCTGGAAGAGCCCTGAGCAACACACAAGATCCGAATTTTACTTGAAATTAATGTGACAAATTCGTCTTGGGCCAAATTTTGTGAATGGAGTTAGGCCAGATACAGAGTTGGCTCTGTGTCTGTAGTCCTAGCCTGCCTGGAACAAAAGTTAGACACCATAACAATTTCTGTTAAAGGTCTTGGATTTGTTTTAGGCATGTTCAAAAGCATCAAGAGGCAGCTGTTTCTCTGAAATAACAAATAATTGAAGTTGCTATTAACATTTCTTCGTTCCAAATATAGGCATAGTGTAAGGATTTTGTGGATTTTATGCCAGTTAATTCTGTTGACTTCTGTAAAAGACACGACCTTAAAAATCATTACACTATCACAGTGAAGCTATACTAAATACTGTATTATACTAAAATGTCTTTGACACACTTATAGTACTAGCTTACTTACTCCCTATGTTTTTTGTTGCCATTTGTTGACATTTATAGCAGCAAATTTTATTATTTTTGCATATGGTTGTATTTGAAAATATGCACATTTTCTGTCTTTGTCTATACCCGTCAAAGAGTTTTCATTTGCTGTCATAAAATCAATATTTTGTCTACGAGATGTAATGCTAATACTTTTAATACTTTTTTTAATACTTGATTTTTTCAACATAAAAAAGTTACTTGTTCGAGTAACTAGCTTGTCTCCCCTCACTCTATTCCTCATCCCATCTTCTTTCCCCACCATTCCTGGTGTGACCCCCAGCTGTCAGGCCCGTATTTGCTCAGCTGGTTCCAGTTTTTCGTTATGCTTCTAACACTCCTGACTCCCAGTCTGGGTCTTATCATTTCCTTCATAGACTACTGCCACAACCCATGTGCCTCATTTCCCCTCTGTGGTCACTTCATCCAGAGTGTTCCCTGAACTCTATGGGTGGAACATTAGGAGGCTGCTTGCCTTGGTGCCTAGCTACAGCAGTGAAAGCTTGTCTTTGGATAATGTCTTCAGCCATGGTCTAATTAGCATCCCGGCACAAGATTTGATGATCATTATCATAGGCATGATTGTAAGCATGATCAGGTGATACAGATTATTTCAAGGCTTAGACAGTCAAAGCCCCAATTGTCCAAGTTATTACAGATTGGCCTAATTTGGAAAGTTTTTTTCTAGACTCTAAAAAGTCTTGTCCCTCACACATCCCTTGTGCAAAATGTGGCACTTAGATCTGTTCACAAAAGCACTTTTAAGAATTTATAATGGAAAGATAATGTACTGCTGGTGATCTTTTTATTGGAAACGTCTGAAATGTTTCTGCTGCGACATAAACTAACCAGACTGGGCAGAGGACATGGATAATTTAATTCTAGAAGTTGTATTTTGATAAAATTATAGACCATTAGTAGTAGTCTTATAAAGAGTCAGAATACTTCAGTGGTAGGTGATGTTATTGGTTTTGCCTACAGTGCTAAGAAATCTTCCTGTAGTTCTATTCCGATTAAATACCGGCTAGATCACGTGTTCCTGATGTAAAAACTGAAATACTGCCTCAGAAATATGACTTTTCTACTGCAATTATTTGGTTATAGAAGTGATGAGACTTGTCGTCTTCAACAGTTTTTAACTCATCCTTATTACATTAAAGCTAAGTTGCAAAATCAAGTAAGCTCCTAATAAAGGCTTTGAGGTTTATAGTATGGCTTCTAACCATGTGTAACACTTTTACTGCTATACCTAAAGCCAGGTGTAGCACATACCGTTCAGGTCTGTAGCATATATATAATAGCCATTAGTCACTTGTTAGTCTTTATAATCCCTTCATGAATGTTCCTTTTTATGCAATATGTGAACAAACTGAAGACTGGAACATGAGAAAGTTTACATTGCTGCTCTGTCATGGATTATGTTTGAAGAATTTGATGTGACATGCAATTTTTAAGATCTTTTTAGCAGAATTTTGTGGTTGTTTTCTCCACCTCTTTCTGCTGCACTCTACTTTTATCTTCTCCTTTCTGTGTCCATTCCACTTCCTTTCCTTTTCATTCCTGTCTCCGTATACCCTTCCCACTCAATTCTAAATGATGCTAGACAGAGGGACAGTGGAGGAGCCTGGAAAGTTTTACATCAATAGACAACTGAGTTTTTGTTTAGATTTGTAATTCTTGGGCCATTCTCTACATTTTGATCTTACAGAACCTTAGATATTGTCTCCCAGATAGTTGTTATTCAATTGGTTTTCAATATAAACTAGAGGACAATTGCTTTTTTTACTCAAGTTAAAAAAGGACCTGGTTGTGTTCCCTGATAATGACAGTCACCCTGGAGACAGGCAGCCAGGTGGAATTGTACGGGCACCATCCCTGCCCCCCTGGCATTTGCTGCATCCTCTGTGTTCCCTGCATAGAACTGTGTCCATCTGCGTCGTTTTGTCTCATCTGTCTTAAATCAGGTCAGGTAAAGCAAAATAAGCCAGAAATGGGAGGCTGGCTGCCACCTGCTAGATTCTCAGCAGAGAAGGCTCTCACATGATGAAAAACACCAGAGCATTCTCAGAATGGGTCCCTGTTTCCCTGTAGAAGAAAAAGTCAAATTATATTCTTCGATCTGTACATTCAGAGTAACCCGAGGGGGTTGTAGTCAGGATTTGCGTCAGGATGGCTGAGGTCAGAATCAGGATTTTGCTTCTGTCATTGTAGTAATCATTGTCCTAGAATTGCAGTCAATTTCTGGTGGGACGATCACTTGCTCTCCAAAAACAGTTCCTTCTGCAAGAACCTGCTCAGCTGTGGAGTGAGGTCTGCCAGCTGACGTTCACAGATTTTACTCTTATGTGACACAGAGGAATTCTGAGCTCAGTTGTGTGATTGGGCCTGTGGTTTAAAATCAGTAATAAACAAGCAATAGGACACGAGTCAGTTACCACTGAGAGAGGGGCTGAAGAGAAAAAAACACTGAGTGATAACATTTAAATATAACTCCAAACCACAGAACAGAGAGATGACACCTTTCTCAAGACCCGCCTGGACAAGATCCTGTGCAGCCTACTGTAGGTGACCCTGCTTCGGCAGGGGGTTTGGACTAGATGACCCACAGAGGTCCCTTCCAACCCATACTATTCTGTGATTCTGTGATTCTCCTCTCCCACAGAGTCCAACATCTAGTTTTCAGATTCTGGCATCTGAAACTTCTGGATCTTTTTTTTTTTATTTCTTTTTTCTAGCAGAGAATGAGAAAGACTACAAGTTCATAGATACAATTTAATTTATATTCAAATGCACATTTATTATTTGTGTCTAGAACCAAAAAGCCCAAATGAACATGTATTACCACCTTATGCAGTCTTGGTCACTGGATTCTTCTTAGATCATGTAGAGGAAAATTCAGTGGTTATTGTTGGATTCTCTGCAGTACAATGTGTCCAAAACTGCACTGAGATGATGTCAGAAAATGCTACATTTTTTCCCAATTATGAAATGAATTATAGGGAGCTAGCTTACCACAGCTAGAATTGTTAGAACAGCTATTTTGGCTGATACACTGTTGTCCAGCCAGAAAACACAGGTGCTTTGGTTTTAAGTATTTTTTTTCAAATGCTGTGTTTCAAGGTTACATTGACCATCTCTTTCTCACTCTCTTCAGAATTTAAACTGTAAGAGTCCCGTATGTTGAGAAATATCTGAAGAATTCAATCTTCTTCTAGTTTCTCTTCTAAAAACAGTTCAAAGGAATAGCTACGATGCTTAAACAACTGATAATATCAATGATAGCCAGGGTAAATTTCTGTCTGACTGTTTAGAAGAGAGTACAGCGTTATTTAATAGTTTTTAACTATTCACCTCTTTTTGGTGGGAGATATGAGGCGTATTTCCTCCAGTTTGACTCACAAACTCCTTAAATGGGTGATATTAGTTTGTATAAGCACCCTCAGCTGTGTGCAGGCCAGTGTAATTCCAGAGAATGAGAGTTCATGTTAGAGTTATGACAGAGATGAACTCTGAACCCCTTGCTCATTCAGATGGTTTCAGATCAGCAAGTTCACCCAGTTTCCTAAAAAATGTTGTGCATTCTCATTAAGTCAATTCAAATCTTCAGAATTTCTTTTTATTTCTTGATTTAAGTTTTTAAAAATGCCATTTTCATTTTTCATAGCTTTAAATCATCCTTAACTGAGACAGCTGGATTAAGTTGATCCATTTTAGGAATTTGGTTGTCTCATCCATCTATGTCATCCTGAGTCACATATTAGTAGAATATTCAGGGAATTCAATTATTTTTGTTCTCAACAGGAAAGTAAGTGTCTCCTGGTGTCTCCCTAGGTAAGGAGCACTGGGCCAAGTTCTCTTGATCATTATCAGTCATGCCAAATATCAGAAGAAGAACACAGACGGGGGGGTGTTATCTCTACTAGCAGATGGTGGCTGCTGAGGATGTAGGCTGCAGTCTGAGATGCCAGGGAATTGGAGGCTCTAACGCCTACAGATACAGTAAAGGAAGGACAAAACCTCCAATTTCAGCACTCTTGTATCCTTTCTTTATTCTCTCTTTATGACATGTGAAGATCCCTCAGAAAAAAAGTTCTATGACCCCTAAGTGTTCCTCCAAAGAAAATCCTGTCCTTCTTGCTGAATAATGCATAGGATTTAATTCCACTGCACCTGGGGAGGAGACAGTGTCCTGGTCCATTAAGACATACTGCACTGAGGTGAGGCTGCTTTTCAATTGTTGTCTTCTGCAGCCTTGCTTTAAAAAAATAGTGAATTGTCTGGTTAGTTTTTACCCTTGTTTTAATTTTATTTCTCATCTTCCAGCAACTCCAAATGGGCTGTATGTTTTCCTAAAACTATGCCATTAATAAAAATAACATGTAAAACTTCTGGTCATCCCCTCTCCATCTGCCAAAACCTTCCTGATTTCCATTTTACTCTGTGTAAGTAGCAACTCGCATTGTACTTGCCCCAACTCATTCCCTTACAGTGAGAAACGTGTTGAGTCCAGAACCAGCCATGTATCCAAAAAAAATATATGCGGAGACGAGGGAGCTTCTTATCTAAATTGCACACTAACACTGAAATACCAGAACTTAATAACATCTGTGAAAGGTGAGAGCCTGAAGTCTGGGGTGTAAAGCTGGGGATCTGCACAAGCAATGAACACATTCAGTCTCAGCTTGTAGACACATGTAGGATATCTTTTCTTACCTGCCCCAAATAGAAAAACAGCATGCTCTCCTTTTAAAATAGGGACCTAGGTATCTGAAGCTTACCTCCTTATATTTTCCCTGTTCTTAATAGGCTGTGTCTTGTTCTAACTAATACTGCAGTCAGCTGTGGAATGAACTCAAGCTGGAGATTTCTCAGATCCCTTCCTGAAAAGATGATGGCTGAAATAAACAGGCATTGTCAATGTTCCTCAAGGGGGCATTCTAATACGTTATTTATACTGTTCACATAGAAGGACAGAAAGCCATCAGGCTATTGGTTCAAATACTCAAAACTCTGGTTTAAATTGAGAGTAATTTATTTTCCTACCAACAGTGTAATTTAGTAGAAAAATAAGAATAAACTGAAAAATGTAAATAGCTTGATAAAATACATCGAAGTCTGTACAAACTGTACAATCAAAGCCAAAATGTTGAAATTTTGTAAGCAGAATCAGACTCTTTTCAGATATTGTAAAAAAAAACCCTGTGTGAGTTACTGGAATATAGATACACCCCTAATAAGGCTGAGTTGATCACAGATAAGAAAATAAATGAATATTAAGACATTATCTGTGGAGCCTACAGAATAGTATTGCTAAAGTGCAGAAGATTATAGTTTATTTATTTTAATTTAGTAGACTGTCCATGTCTAAAAGGAGATAAGAAACATATTTTGAATGAGAACAAAGCAGAAAAAATAAGGATTGAAATTAAGTCCAACAAAATCAGGCAAACTTCAGACTACATGGGATCCCAGAAAATTTTTTATTAGGTATACAAATTGGTGCTAATGGCTTTTCGTAGACAAATAAGCAAATCAGTGTTGGATGATGCATCTTTACAAGCTAAAATAAGAAAAATCTTCATAAAACAATTCTAAATACTTGAGATGCATGAGAGGTATTTGCTTAAGCAAATAACAAGTGTCATTAATAAATGCAGACACCAACCTATTGGCAGATGATCTCGCAGTTTTGAAATGGTCCCCAGGAGCTTTATTCATCTGAACCAAGTAGAATTAATTGATAGTACATTGTTCTGTAATACTGTGAGACAGATGTAAAAAAATAAGGCATAATCCAAAACTGTTACCTCTTAATCCTGAAGAGGCGTTTGAATGAGTCAACTTAAAGTTTGTCTTCTACGTTTTACAGTGGATACAGCATCTTATACTGACTAGTTTCTCACAAGAGCTTCTTTCATAGGATTGGACCTCTATATAACAAGCATATTCATGTTTATCTGCAAAGAGGATAACACTGAACCCTTTAGTCCCTGTAGAGGAACATGCCAAAAATATCGCTTCCTCAGTATCTTATTTTGGATAGCCACCTTTTACATATGCATCAAATTATTGACTACAGGAAATTAGCAATACACTTATAGCTTTGATATAAAAAAGTGAATGTTAATTTAAAGGCAGAACATAGGCTGACAGCACTTAAGAAAGTAGAATGAATGTTTTCCACAGCACTGGTTGGTTACAAATTCATTGGGCTGTATTAAACATTTTAGCACTCTCCAGTACTGAAAAGTATGGATTTCGACTCGAAGCAGTTTAAGCTGTCTGGTTTCTCAAAAACTGTAAATATTTGCTAAACTAAGTTGTTTTTAGGTGATTGCAATAAAAATAACAGGATCTGTTAGGCCAAAAGGTATCATGAGGTAAATACTTCTTACAGAGGTGAAGTCACTTTTTCCATTTTATGGGACTGGTTCCATTTTGCACTAGATCTGTGCCTGGCTAATTTATATCATTCTGAGTAAGCTGAAATCAAATCCTCTTTTCATTCCTCTTTACAAGTTCTGCATCATTACCTGGGGAAGGTTACACTGGAGAAAAATTGACCAGAAGCATTGGATATGACAGGTCCACTGTATGTAGGGTGATTAAAATTGATCCCATGCTAATTTTAGAGTAGTTTTGCACTTGCAAATGGTTGGGAAATGAAAGTGGACAATGAATGCCTTTCATATGTGTTCCTTTACGTTTACTTGAACGGTTCCTAGGAAATAACTTCACAGAAGCTAGCAATAGCTTCAGAAAGTCTTCTGGCAACTCAGAAGGAGTTCTTAAGTTATCCTTGGATGAACAGATTTTTTTTCTACTAGAATTTCTTATGGTTTGGAAAAATTGAGCCAGATGTCAGGTGGATCTCTTGCACTACAAATTCCCAGCCATTCTCAAATTGGCAGTCAGGCTTAAGGAGGACTCAGCTGCGAGGAACACCGGGACCAGAGCAGAACCAGCCTTAGAATTAAGCAGCTGCAAAAGGACATAGCACTTTTACTTGCAGGTTTGATGGAATACACCAGACAAGAAGCCTGAAACTGCCATTGGATAGAGGAAAACAAAACCCAGCTCATCTTTCAACAAAAAGTTGGCTCTTCGGAGCGGTTTATGAAGTTGGTGCAGTTATTTTCTGATAGCCTTTTGTTACAATTTCAAAAGAAACATCTATTAAATAACTGACAAAAGTGGATTTTTTTTTTCGGCAAACACAATCAGTATAACAGAGGTCTAAGATCACTACATTCTTCTGAGAAAGCAGCACTCCTGAAATCTAGAACTACATTGCATCAGACAAACTGCCAGCCAGGATCAGTCCTAATTTGCTTTGCTAGAATGCCACAATGAGTGTAGTTAAACAGAATCAACAAAAACAGTTCCATGCATAAAGATAGGAATTGCACACAAGGAACTTTCTCTTTCCAACTGGCCTTCTCACATAAGTTCTTTACATACAATTACGAACTGTTTTTTCTAATTGCACACTTTGCTGATTTTAAATACCACTGTCCTTTTGCACAGTGTTTTAGCTTCATCCCTGCTCAACCACATCTGGCATGATATAGTGATAGCTGCTTTTGGTTAATGCACAAATGAGGAGCTCTCTCTTTTCTGAGGCCCTTTAGACACACTTGGCAAATTGCATATCTGTACTACACAGGGTAATGTTACCCAGGAATAAGCAATAAAAGGATTGCATGATTGGGAGCCATGTAAAACAACACTGGAGACTAGACCTCAGATTCCTCACCCCTGCTTTAATCCAAAAGACACACATTTACAGGGCAGGTGAGTACAGATCTCCATAGACTGCATTTGGAGCCTGCTCTGTGGCAGTTAACCTACAGTACAGTTTCAGAGGGTCACCATCAATGAGCCTAAATGGAGAAAACAGTAAACAACAGTCAGAGTCTTTTTGGATGCTCTCAGGAGCCAGAGTGAGTTATAACTACAGGTTCTTGCAAGAGAGAACTATCTCCACTAGAGTAACAGTTTTCCAGGTCTAAAATGCCAGCATATGACTTTATATCTCAAGAGTTTGAATGATTGCTCAGCTGCTCAGGAACATGTCAGTGCTTTTGTTTTATTACATGAGTTTTGCTCTAGACCTCTGTGCTAGAACTAAAGATCTTTCAATTCAACTAGCAATTAGGAAGACTGCAGATCTATTACTCTTTCTGGGCCTTATTATATGATACACTTATTTTAATGTCAGATCTTCAAAATCACTGGCAACAGAATTAGCTTGTCTTAAAAGAAGAACTTCTTCCCTCTGAGGGTGACGGAGCACTGGAACAGGCTGCCCAGGGAGGCTGTGGAGTCTCCTTCTCTGGAGATATTCAAGACCCGCCTGGACAAGGTCCTGTGCAG
>Ga0065711_1008795_pt1 | contig 17791 bp, 14 predicted proteins | sample Hoacrofraction12_FD_59098 | JGI IMG/M metagenome (GOLD analysis project Ga0065711, IMG submission 59098) | Hoatzin crop microbial communities from Cojedes, Venezuela - Epithelial fraction 12 v2 (version 2) | ecosystem: Host-associated > Birds > Digestive system > Esophagus > Crop | place...
GCTGATAGATATTGCGAAAGTCTCATCGAAAGAGGTGTAAATGTTGTACTTTGCGATAATCTTACGACTACAAATCCTCTTTCGTATGGTTGGTATGCTAAACCTGCAACAATGTATGCTATTAGTATAAATACTGAAAATGAAGACTCAGCTGCAAAATTCTTGGATTTTTTGATAAATGATGAAGATATGATAAAGCTTCAGGGAACCGAAAAAGGTATACCTGCATCAAGTTATGCCAGAAAAATTTTGGAAGATGAAGGTATGCTTGACGGAAGCGTTGCAGAGGCAGGATTTGCAATTCTTGACGACCTTGAAAATACGGATGTCATGATTCCGTCCATGGAAGATTCTGATGTAATAGATTTGTTCAAAAATGTATCGGACAAGTATATTTATAACCAAAATACGCTTAGCGAATGTGCTGAGGAATTTGATGAGTCTATCCGTATACTCTTAAACTGAGATAAAAGCTCCGCGAGGATGCGCGCGATATTTGCAGCGGAAAGCAACTTCGCCGCTGCAAATATCGCGCTGTGGTCTTTCGAGCGAGACTTGAATTTTTTATAAAAATATCCGATAAATATAAGGATGACTTTTAAATTATTAAGCTTAGGCATAGTGTGGAGGCTAAATGGAGTACAATATTTCTTATAATAATTGTGCTATATGTATAGATGTGATGGTGCTTATTCTTTTTTTGTACAGGAAGAATTATGCAGCAAGGTCCAATCGCGCCTATATGCTCCTTGTTATAGATGCTATAATTGCGGCCACATTTGACAATATAAGTACATATACGATTCAAAATGCAAAAGATATTCCAATTGAGCTTAATTACGCGATAAATACGATATTTTATCTTTCAATGAATACAATACTTTTGTGGTATTGCAATTATCTTCTTTGTATTATTTATAAGACAAGGCCATTTACGCTTCTAAACAAGATTTTTCTTGTGGGATGCGGTATTATTGACCTTGTGCTTATAATTACAAATCCGTTTACCAAGTATGTTTTCTATTTTGACGAAAACTTCGTTTATTCATCGGGATCACTCAAAATCGTGGTCTACATTGTATCGCTTTGCCTTCTTGTATCATGTATATATGAGACTATAAGAAACCATGAGTCGCTCGATATATTGCAAATTACAGGCATGTTTTTTGTGACGGTTTTAAATACGGCAGCGGTTATATATCAGATTTTTTATCCAAATATACTAATAACATCATTTACTGTATCTATGGCACTTATAATCATATATTTGTCGATTCAGGACATAGACAATTACGTAGACAGACTTACAAGAACATTTACGCAGCAGGCGTTTGAAGATACGCTTAGCAGCTTTGTAAATACTAAGAAGCCATTTTCGCTTATAACCGTAAAACTCGAAGAGTTCAGAAAGGTCAATGAAATGGCAGGCGTTGCAGCCGGCAATAGAGTCTTGATGCTTACTTCTCAAAGGCTCAAGGATATTGCAGGAAAAGAAAATTTGTTCTATAATTCCGGAACCAGATTTTCAATTCTCGTTCATGATAAAGGAATGGACGAGGAAGATATCATAAATCGCATAAGACTTGAACTTCGAAAAGCATATGAAATAGGAGATATGGAGATACATCTAAGGCCTTTGATGGTTGTTGTAAGATATCCCGATCATGGAGAGAGTGTGACCGACCTTGAAGAAGCAGTATCATATTGCCTTAGACAAATGGAAAAGTCCAAAGTCAGCGATTTGATCTATGCTGATAGTCTTACGATGGAGCAGGTAAGAAGAAATATTGCGCTTGATAAAATCATGCAAAATGCGCTCTACAACGGCGAATTTCAAGTTTACTATCAGCCTATTATAGATGTAAATACCAAAAAATATCACTCTGCCGAGGCACTTCTTAGACTCATAAATAGCGAATATGGATTTATCAGTCCTGATGAATTCATTCCAAGAGCAGAGGAAACAGGGTTCATAATTGATGTCGGAGAATTCGTATTTGAAGAAGTATGCAAAGCTATAGAGAGAAATGAATTCGGAAGGCTTGGACTTGACTATATAGAAATAAATTTATCTGCTGCGCAGTGTGTTCAAAAGGATTTGAAAGAAAAATTCTTTAACATAATGAAAAAATATCACATAAGACCTGAAATGATAAATCTTGAAATAACCGAAACAGCAACCATTTCATCAAGTAAGCAGCTTCAAGATTTCATGAATAATATGCTTCATGACGGAATAAGATTTTCGCTTGATGACTATGGCTCGGGACTTGCCAACATAAATTACCTATTGGCATATCCGTTTAATATAGTAAAGCTTGATAAATACCTTGTATGGACAGCGTTTGCGCAGTCAAGAGCAAAGACTGCTCTTATGCATTCCATAAGCATGCTCAAAGATTTAAATTATGAAATCATTGCAGAAGGTATAGAAACAGAAGAGCAAGCTGCAGAACTTAAAAATATGGGATGTGATAAATTTCAGGGATTTTTGTACTCGAAACCTATACCAAAGGATGATTTTGTAAGATTCATAAAGGAAAATAGGTAAAATAGGAAACGATAAGTATATAATGACGTTAGATAAATAGAATAAATAAGCAGCCGGCGGGAATCGAACCCGTCTCTCAAGCTTGGGAAGCTCGCATTCTACCGATGAACTACGGCTGCAAACGCTAAAAAATATTATAGCACCGGCTTTGATGCATGTAAATATTTTTTATATCAAAAATAATATAAATACTATAAAAGGGGAACCGGTATGAATAATAAAAGTATTGATATGACAAGCGGCAATTCGGGAATCATTTTAATCAAATTTATGATACCGCTTGTTTTGGGAAATATCTTTCAACAATTTTATAATATGGCGGATACGATAATTGTTGGAAGATTTGTCGGAGTAAAGGCACTTGCGGCAGTTGGTGCAACCGGCAATATTATGTTTTTGATTTTTGGATTTGTATCGGGACTTTTGCAAGGATTTAGCGTCATAACCGCGCAGAGATTTGGCGCAGGTGATAAGGCAGCAGTTAAGCAAAGCGTTGGAAACGCAGCTGTTTTGTCCGTAATACTCACTGTAGTTATGACATTTATCAGCATAGTTTTTATGGATAATATTTTGACAGCTATGAATACGCCAAGTGATGTATATGATATGGCCAAAAGCTATATTGTTATCATATGCCTTGGAATGGCTACTTCAGTACTTTACAATCTGATGGCCAGCATGCTTAGAGCTGTAGGCAATAGCCAAGCTCCGTTTGTCTTCCTTATAATATCTGCGCTCCTTAATGTAGTACTGGATTTGTTTTGTATTATTTTTCTAAAAATGGGAGTTGCGGGAGCCGCTGTTGCAACCATTGTATCTCAGGGCATATCCGGTATTTTGTGCCTCATATATACTATTTGTAAAGTTGAAATATTGGTTCCTTCAAAAGGAGATTTTAAACTAAAAATGAACTGCGCGGGAACGCAGATAAAAATAGGAATCCCCATGGCGCTTCAATTCTCGATTACGGCTATAGGTACGATAATGGTGCAAGGGGCTTTGAATCTTCTGGGAACAAATGCAATTGCGGCATATACGGTTGCTTGCAAGGTAGAGCAGCTCTTTACTCAGTTTTTCTCGGCGCAGGGCATGACATGTGCAACTTACGGCGCACAAAATATGGGCATAGGTAATGTGAAAAGAATAAAGAAGGGAGTTAAGTATTCACTTCTTTACTGCGTAATATATGCAATAGCTATATACATTATTTTGTATAATAGCTATCCGTTCTTTACGAAACTTTTTACAGACAAGACTTTGGATGCGAGCGTGCTTTCGGAAATAACAACAAATGTCGGAATATACATACATTTGTGCGGACTTTTCTTTACCCCACTTGGAATGATATTTATATTCAGAAATATCATGCAAGGCTGTGGTTATAGCTTTTTACCTATGCTTGGTGGCGCGGTAGAACTTATTTGCAGAGCAGTTACAGCATATTTTGCCACAAAAAGCGGCAGGTTCGTAAATATTTGCTATGCAAATGCAAGTTCGTGGCTTGTTACCGGAATATTCCTTCTTTTTTGTTATTTTTATGTGATAAAAAAGATTGAGAAGAAATTAGGAAATTAAAAGTGTTGCAAAGGCAATTAACATTATTTTCCATTAGAATATAATGTAGATAAGCGTAGATTGTATTTTTAAGAAAGGAGCTTAGATATGGCAGTTATCAAAGTTACATCAGAAAATTTCGAGAGCGAGGTTTTGAAATCGGACAAACCAGTACTTGTTGATTTTTATGCGGATTGGTGCGGACCATGCAAGATGATGAGTCCTATCGTCGATCAAATTGCAGAAGAAGTTACAGATGTAAAAGTTTGTAAGATAAATGTTGATGACGAAGCTGATATTGCAGAAAAATACAGCGTAATGTCAATTCCGACACTTGCTTTTATAAGAAACGGCGAACTTGTGGGAAAGAGCGTTGGAGCAAAGCCGAAGTCAGATATTTTGGACTTCATAGGCAAGTAATTTATTTAAAGTTAATAAAAGATAATATTTTCTTAATTGAACCTTTTATCGACTGCATATAAACTTTAAAATAGCAGTTACAAAAATGTAAGTATTTAAAAATTGATAAGAGGGCTTTATGAAAAAGATATTTTGCAAAAAGAACTTAAGTTTATTTATTATTATTCTACTGGTAGCATGTGTTTGCGCGATTAGTTATTATATTTGCAAACCCATGCTACTTATGGTAGATGATCCTGCAAAGTTTCAGGATTATATATCGCAAAAAGGTTTTGTCGCAGTAGCTGCATTCATGTTATCGGTTGTTTTGCAGGTTATTGTTGCATTTATACCGGGCGGACCCTTTCAAGTAGCGGCAGGCTATGCATTTGGCTCTTTCAAAGGCGCACTTCTTGTTGACGTAGCGGCATCTATAGGCAGTATTATAGTATTTTTGTTTGTAAAAAAATATGGTATGTCATTCATAAGACTTTTTTTCTCGGAAGAACAAATAAATTCAGTAAAATTTTTGAAGAATACAAAAAGACTTGAAATAGTTCTTTTCATTTTATTTTTAATCCCCGGAACACCGAAAGACCTTATAAGTTACGGAGTCGGACTTACAGATGTTAAATTAAAAAACTGGGCAATAATCACACTTATCGGAAGATTTCCCGCAATTTTGATGTCGACATACGGCGGAAGTTCGGTTGCAATCGGCAGACTTGATATTTTCATAGGAATTATGCTAGTATTTGGTGTGCTTGCTTTAATCGGAAGTTATTTTTATCTTAAATGGAGCAAAAAACAAAGATAAAATATACTTGTTTTGAGAATGCAAAGTATGGAGCATTTTGTATAAAAAAGTATATGCACATATAGTGAGAGGGAATAGATTTGAGTGAAATACTTACTGATTTAAAAAAGGAAAAAACGAAATATGATATTTTGAATGAGCCTTATACAGACGAGAAAACTGTAAGAGAAGACATTAAGAATAAGATAAATCCCAAGGGAAAAGCAAACATAAATGCTCAAAACAGTGTAAATAGGATAGCTGCAATTGCTATATTTACGGTTGCTCAGCTGACATGGCTTGTTATGATTATTATGTATCTAAGTCATATAAGCTCGTATATTCAAATCGGCCTTAGCATCCTTTCACTTATCGTNGTACTTACTATATATGGCAGACATACAAATGCCGCCAATAAGATGCCATGGATGATTTTTATTATGTTTATGCCGGTTTTTGGCATAACGCTGTATCTTCTTATGGGACGTCCGGGTGTTACCAAAAAAAGTAAAAATAAATTTAAAGATATAGATAAAAAAATTTTCCCAAATCTTTGTCAAGATGAAAAAGTTATTGAAAATCTTCAAAAAGAAGATTACATGATATCAAACAGAATGAATTATATCAGGAAATGCGGTAAATTCCCGATTTATTCAAATACCGATGTATGGTATTTTGACGATGCCAAAAAAGGCATCGAAGATCAGATAAAAGAAATGGAAAATGCGAAAGAATTCATTTTTATGGAATATTTTGCATTTCAAGACGAAAAAACATTTGCATCTATAAAAAAAGTACTTGCAAAGAAAGTAAAAGAAGGAATTGAAGTAAGAATAATATATGATGATGTCGGAAGCGGCGGTTTTATAAATACGGATTTTATAAAACGTATGGAAAAAATCGGTGTAAAGTGCTGCGTCTTTAATCATGTAACGCCTTTTTTCCAAGTTATTATGAATAACAGAGACCATAGAAAAATAACTGTTATCGACGGAAAAGTCGGATATACGGGCGGCTATAATATTGCCGATTTGTATACTCACGTGGTAGAACCACATGGCTTTTGGAAAGATACGGGCGTAAAGCTAAAAGGAGATGCTGTATTTACACTTACGGCTCTGTTTCTCGAGATGTGGAATTCAATAAATCCCGATGAAATAGATTGTAATGTTGATAGATTTCTTATAAAACAATATTATAAAGCAAAAGAACAAGATTCTTTTGTACTTCCTTATGCCGAATCTCCTTTGAAAGAGGAACTAATAGCAGAAAATGCCTATATAGGCATACTTCAAACAGCAAGGAAATATTGCTATTTTGTAACACCTTATCTTGTTATAACGGATGAACTTTGCAGAGAGTTTGAAATGGCCGCCAAAAGAGGCGTTGACGTTAGAATCATAACTCCCGGTATACCTGATAAAAAAGCAATTTATGCAATTACAAGGTCGTATTACAACGAACTTAGCAGAAACGGCGTTAGAATATATGAATACACTCCGGGATTTTGCCATGCAAAAATGTGTGTATCTGACGACAATACGGCAATAGTCGGAACAATCAACCTTGATTTCAGATCTTTGTATCTTCATTTCGAAAATGCGGTAATGCTGTATAAATGCAGAGCAATTGAAGATATAAGTAAAGATTTTGAAAAAATGTTTGAAGTATCAAAAGAAGTAACAAATGACTATAACGATAAAAGAAGTGTACCTCTTAGAATAAGCCAGTGTGCACTTCGTGTTATCGCACCTCTTGTATAAATATTGGAAAATTATAATATGAATAACCAAAATTTAAACGAAGATATTTTTGCAGATGATTATTTTAAAATAAGTACTTGTTACCATCAAAAAACGAGTGGGCATTTACATGCTCACTCGCATCCCTTTAATGAGATTTTTTATCTAAATAGCGGAAGCTGTACAGCTTTTTTGGATCATAAGATATATCACTTTTGCGAGGGGGATTTTGTAATTGTTCCTGCAGGAACGCTTCACAAAACCAACTATGATGCCGGCAAAAATAAGCGAACCATAATCAGCTTTAGCAAGAACTTTTCGCTTTTTCGCGATGATAAAGTCATAAAAATGATAGAAAAAGAATTTAACAATCCTTCGGTAATATCAATACCAAGCAAAAGACGCCACTATATAAATGAACTTTTGCTTAGAATGTCTGATGAAAGCAAAAATTCAGATGAACTTTCGGATGAGTTTTTAAACACATTATTAAAGGAATTATTGCTATTTCTTATAAGATATAAAAATCATAACGATGACCATTTGGATGTAATAGAAGCTTCCAAAGATGATATGCAGGATGTAGCAAACTATATATATGAAAATTATACCAAAAATATAACGCTTGAAATTTTGTCGAATAAGTTCGGCATTCCGACATCTTCTTTATCCAGAAGTTTCAAGAAATCCACCGGCTTTGGCATAAAAGAATATCTTACTTCAATCAGAATTCAAAATGCCTGTAAATTGCTCTTATCAAGCAACAGATCGATAACCGATATAGCATATTCATGCGGATTTAATGACAGTAATTATTTTGGCGATGCCTTCAAAAAAGTAAAGGGAACATCTCCTTCAAAATACAGAAAAGCTAAAGAGTTCATATAAATACATCTGACAAAAAATATGTAAAATACACTTAAAATGTTTCTTTTTTGGTAGATAGTACTGAAAAAAAGTTATAGTCTGATATAAACAAATAAATTTTAGACGAGGCGATTTTATTATGGCAAAAAAACTTAGTGCTGACAAAAGAAACATAGTTTTAAACGGAAATATTTACAGAGCGGTTCTGATGCTCGCTATTCCCGTTATGATAAATAGTTTTATTCAGTCAATGTACAATCTGACAGATACATACTGGCTTGGAAGACTTGGAACCGATAATCAGTCTGCGATTACTCTTGTTAGTCCTTTTCAAAGTATCTTACAAAATTTTGGTGGTGGCATAATGTCTGCAGGGGCAATCCTTATAGCAAGATATCTTGGCGCAGGAGATGACAAGGAAGCAGGCAACATGGCAACTCACGTGTGTCTTTCGGCAATTATTTTTTCTGCTGTTTGCGCTATTCTATGTTTTTTGGTATCCCCCTTTATTGTTGCGTGGCTAGGTGCTACAGGTTTACAATATAAATATGCACTGACGTATATTCGTATAGTTGTTCTTGATATGCCGCTTTTATATATGATAAATATTTACAGCGCGGTTCATCAAGCACAAGGAGATGCGGTAAGACCGATGCTCCTTAATTTGATTGGCGTAATCGTCAATTTGATTATGGATCCGCTGCTTATGGTATATTTTGATTTTGGAATTGCAGGTGCGGCATTTGCTACGCTTTTTGCAAAACTGCCCGGAGCTGTCATAGCACTATATACACTTACAAGAAACGGACAAGTTGTTACAATCAGATTTAAAGGCTTTAGATTTGAAAAAGAAAAGCTGCAAAACATTGTAAAAATAGGGTTTCCTACAGCTATAGGCAGTAGTACTATGCAGTTCGGATTCCTTCTCATGACAAAAAATGTTCAGGAATTTGGCAAAACAGCAACTACGGCATATGGAATAGGCAATAAATTAAATAGTATAATTACACTTCCGAACAATGGAATAGGAAGCGCAATTTCGACAATCGTAGGACTTAACATCGGAGCTGAAAACAAAGAGAGAGCCGATAAATCATATCATATAGCGCTTAGAATATCTGTAGTATATCTTTTTATAGCGGGTATGATTTTATCCAGGAAGAGTCTTAGCACTTTTTTGTCATCGACGCTCTCATCCGATATAGAGGTTATAACTCTTGCTTCGGACTTTTTATCAATTATGGCTTTTTGGTGCTTTACAAATGCTTTTTACAATGTGACACTTGGTCTTTTCCAGGGAAGCGGTCATACTATAGTTACAATGATAGTTGATGCATCAAGAATATGGGTATTTAGATTTTTGACATTATATATCTGCAGGGATGTAATGGGAATGGGCGTTGAGTCGATATGGTATTCGGTTGTCATATCCAATGCAACATCGGCGGTTATACTATATGGACTCTATTACACAGGCATCTGGAAAAAAGATGTCGTTAAAATCAGGGAGAAAAAATTATGAAGAAAAAGTTTGTATGCTCTGTAAAAAAGATTTTTGTTGCATTTATACTATCATCTATCCTCGTAGGGTGTTCAAGTACTAGTGATTCCATCATGTCTGAATCGGCATATACCGAAGATTTTGAGACGTCTGAAGTTATGAGTAATGAAAGCCTTGATAGTTATGATTCATATGGATTATCAAATAAGATGCTCTCATCAGCGGATATGGATTATGAAGCAGGGACATCTGATAGCGGCGATGATAGCGAAAATTTAGAGTATACAGATGATACAACAAGAAAACTTATTTCAACTTTTAATATATACGGTGAAAGCTCTGATTTTGATGCATGCATAACAAATATTGAAAATAAAACAGAAAATCTTGGCGGCTATGTAGAAAGCAGCAGTATATATGTATCGGGCGGATACTTTGTAGGTGATGACTACAAAGACCTTCGTTATGCTGATTATACCCTTAGAATACCTGAGGAAAAGGTAGATGAATTTTGCGAAGATATAAACGATAATATCAACGTTACGAGTTCATCCAAAAGCGTTGAGGATGTGACACTTACATACACTGATTTGACATCCAAAAAGTCGGCTTTAAAGTCGGAACAAGAAGCGCTTGAAAAACTCATGGATAGTGCAGAAACGATGGAAGACATAATAGCCATAAACGATAAACTTACAGAAGTAAGATATGAACTTGAAAGCCTCGAATCACAGCTTAGAGTATACGATAACAAAATCGACTACAGTACAGTATATCTGACAATCGAAGAAAAAAGTCCCGATGATTTGACAATAATTACAGAGGAGACATTCTTTGACAAAGTAAAAACCGGCTTTAAAGAAAATCTCAAAAACATAAAAGACTTTTTCCTAAATATAGTCATGAACATAATCATCTACATACCACAGATTCTTCTAATCGTAATTATAGTAATTATCTTGCTTGTACTGATAAAAAGAAAAAAGAACAAACTATCTACAAATAATAAAACCAATAGTTATAGTATCCATAACGAAAAAAACGATGGTAATAAACAAGATAATACAGATATAAACAGAAAAAAAGATGAAAATAACAATTTTTCTTAATATGCAGCGCTTTTTACGTCACAAAAAATCATATTGTAAAGATTCCAAAAAGTGTGTCATTTTAACAAAAAAGTATTACTTTACAAAGGTTTGCATTGCAATGTAAAATAGGTAGTTGTTTGATTATATTAGGTTAGAAAAGGGGAAAGGCAGTTATGAAAAAAATAGGATTTGATAATGACAAATATTTAAAAATGCAATCAGAGCAGATAAGAGCCAGAATAAATGAATTCGGCGGCAAACTATATCTTGAATTCGGCGGCAAACTTTTCGACGACTATCATGCATCAAGAGTACTTCCGGGATTTCATCCGGATTCTAAAATCACAATGCTAAAAGAATTAAAAGACCAAGCAGAAATCGTTATAGTAATAAATGCAGGCGATATCGAAAAAAATAAAGTAAGAGGAGATCTTGGTATCACATACGATATGGATCTTTTAAGACTTGTAGATGCTTTCAGAGAAGAAGGCCTTTATGTTGGAAGTGTTGTTCTTACAAGATTTGCAGAACAGCCATCCGCAATAGCATACGAGAAAAAGTTAAAGGCACTCGGACTAAAAGTATATCGTCATTATCCTATTGAAAATTATCCTTCAGATATATCACTTATTGTAAGCGACGAGGGATTTGGCAGAAATGATTATATAGAAACAACTCATCCGCTTGTTGTAATCACTGCACCGGGTCCGGGAAGCGGTAAAATGGCTACATGTTTGTCTCAGCTTTATCATGAAAATAAGAGAGGCGTAAAGGCAGGATACGCCAAATTTGAGACATTCCCAATTTGGAATATTCCGCTTAATCATCCGGTAAACCTTGCATATGAAGCTGCAACGGCAGACCTCGATGATGTAAATATGATTGATCCCTTCCATTTGGAAGCATACAATGAGACGACAGTAAACTACAACAGAGATATTGAAGTTTTCCCTGTACTCAATGCAATGTTTGAGAAGATATCAGGTAAGTCACCATATAAGTCACCGACAGATATGGGTGTAAATATGGCCGGAAAATGCATATTTGACGATGAAGCGGTATCAAGAGAAGCAAATCAGGAAATTATAAGACGTTACTATCAGGCACTTTGCGAATATAGAAAAGGTAATGCCGGAATTGAACCTGTCAGAAAGATTGAGCTTCTTATGAAGAAAGCTGAAATTACAATAGCAGACAGACCCGTAGTTTCGGCAGCAAATATCAAAGCCGAGCAGACCGGTGCTCCTGCAGCTGCAATGGAGATGATGGATGGCAAGGTCCTTACAGGAAAGACTAGTCCTCTTCTTGGAGCATCATCAGCACTTCTTTTGAACGCACTTAAATATCTTGCAGGAATTGATGATGAAGTTGAACTTATACCTGCTGATTTTATAGAGCCTATCATGAAGATGAAGAGCGATTGCTTGTCTGACAATTCACCGCTTCTTCACTTGAACGAGATACTTATTGCACTTTCGGTAACAGCAGTAAATAACGAAAATGCAAGAAAAGCGCTTGATCACATAAGTGAGCTTAAAGGGTGCGAGGCACACAGTTCAGTTATCTTGTCACAGGTTGACGAGGCTGTATTCAAAAAACTCGGCATAAATCTTACATGTGAAGCACATTATGAAACACAAAAGCTCTATCATAAATAAAGAGGAAGATTATGAAATATAAAAAAATGTTGGCGCTTTCACTTTGCATAGTTATGTCCATGTCATGCGTATCTTGTGTCAGAGAGGGATATGATAGCAGCAACTACGAAATATCACAAGAAGATACAAGCGAAGATGAAAGCGTTCAAAATGTTTATTCCAATTATGATGCGGTTGATATGGAAGGAAGAACCATTAAAATCGGTATATGGTGGGATGAATATTGGGATAGTGAATATAAAAGCTTTGAAGATATAACGCTTGCCGGAGGAACTATTGACAGCGAAGAGATTATGCAGATGAAGCTTGACGCTGTAAGAGCGGTAGAAGAAAAGTGGAATTGCAAAATTGACTTTGTAAATCTTGGCTGGGATGGAATTATTGAATCAATAAATACAACAATTCCCGCAGGTACTCCGGAATGCGACATATATCTTACGGACTTACAGTTCGGACTCGACGCTGTTGCAGACGGCTATGCTCAGAAGTTGTCGGAGATATGCCCGTATGGCGATGTGAATAATAGCCAAATGGTTTTTACCAAAAATGGATACCTTGGCTATGATGATTATTTTTTTGCATGCTCAACATCCGCACCGTCAGGAGCTATGTATCTTGCTTATAATGCTGATATGCTGGATTCTCTAGGTCTTGAATATCCGGAAGACCTCGCGGCAAGAGGTGAATGGACGTGGGATGTTTTCAATGAATATATAGAGAAACTGACTGTTGATGCAGATGGCGATGGAACTACCGATGTATACGGATTTGGAACAGCATATACACTTGCAATATCGGGATTTGCAGCATCCAATAACTGCGTTATAGCAGGCGATATCACTGAAGGACTTAGCGATAACTCATCGATAGAAGTGTTTGATCAGCTTTATAAGATGTATGTGGAAGATGGGACGGCCAGACCTATAAATGATGATGATTGGAATGACAACCTCTTTGCTGTTACAAATGGTAAGGCCGCTTTCGGATTTACACAGCCTTGGATACTTATCCAAGAAAAAGAAAATCACGATTTTGAGGTTAGAATATGTCCTGCTCCGACAGGTCCATCCGGAGATGATTCCATGAGTCCTATTCAAATCGTAAACAATTACTTCATTCCTGTCGGAGTCGAAGACGCGACATATGTTTATGAGATATTTGAAGAGCTCAATAACTGGTATCTTGGAGATACACAGATAAGAGATGACTCCGAATGGTTCGAATCGGCATTTACTGACAAAGCGCAAATTGCACTTGCTACGGAAATAGGCAACAAATCCAATAATGATATATGGACGATTATAGACGATGCAGGCGCTGTTTCGGATGTTTTCTACAGTACGTGTGTCAACAAGAAAAGAACTGTTAGTGATGCTATTGAAGAAAATGCAGACCTGCTTCAAGAAGAACTTGATAACTATTTAAGCACAGCTGATTAAGGACGATAATATGCAAGTAAAAAACGAAGATGATTTTAAATACGTTCTTCAAGATTTTGACAAATATTATATTGGCGCAAGATATAACTATAACGATTTGATTGAGCTTGATATTGTTCCTTTCAAATTCAAAACAATTATAGGAAGATATCTTACAAGAGAGATTGATAAGTCGACTACGATTGAGAGTCATATTTATTTTATGGAAAAAGAAAGCGATGACTATAGAGCTTATAAACAGCTCCGTGCAAAGGTTAGGTTTGTTGAAGTCATAACCGACAAAAAAAGCGGCGAGGATAGATACAAAGAAACTATTTTGCCAATTGATAAGTTTGTAAAAATTTCCGTAAAGGAAAAAATGGACCGAGGAATTGTAGTCAGAGAAATAGACTTTTCAAAATTATCCCTTATGACATTTCAAGTATAATTTCATATTTTTATAAAGAAAAAGGTTTTTGCAAAAAGCAAAAATCTTTTTCTTTACGTTACGATTTTGCTATGCTAAGATAACGAATGGGAGAAAATCTAAAGAGGGGCTTTTTATAAGTTCTTATTTTTTTCATCGATTAAAATTTTAATATTAGCACAGTATCTAATGATGCTATGCACATGATGTGCAGGAAAGGAATATATGGAAAGAGAAGATAAACAAAAAGCACTTGACGCTGCTCTTGGCCAAATTGAAAAGCAATTTGGTAAAGGTGCGGTTATGAAACTTGGAGATTCAACAAATAATATGAGCATTGAGACAGTTCCGACAGGGTCTCTTAGCCTTGACATAGCACTTGGTCTTGGTGGTATACCAAAAGGACGTATTGTTGAAATCTATGGACCTGAATCATCAGGTAAAACAACAGTTACACTTCATATGATTGCAGAAGTTCAGAAACGCGGCGGCATCGCAGGCTTCATCGACGCAGAGCATGCACTTGACCCTGTATATGCAAGAAATATCGGCGTAGATATAGATAACCTCTATATTTCACAGCCTGATAGCGGTGAACAGGCTCTTGAAATCACAGAGACTATGGTTCGTTCAGGCGCTATTGATATAGTTGTTGTCGACTCTGTAGCTGCTCTTGTTCCAAAGGCAGAAATTGACGGCGATATGGGTGATGCACACGTAGGTCTCCAGGCAAGACTTATGTCACAGGCACTTAGAAAACTCACAGCAGTAATCAGCAAATCAAACTGTACTGTTGTATTCATCAACCAGCTCCGTGAAAAAGTCGGCATTATGTTCGGTAATCCTGAAACAACAACAGGTGGTAGAGCGCTCAAATTCTATTCATCGGTTAGACTTGATGTTCGTCGTACAGAAGCAATCAAGGTAGGCGGAGAAGTTGTAGGTAACCATACAAAGGTAAAAGTAGTAAAGAATAAGATTGCACCGCCGTTTAAAACAGCAGAATTTGATATTATGTTTGGTAAGGGTATATCGAGATCCGGTGATATTCTCGATCTTGCGGCAAATCTTGATATTATCAATAAGTCAGGCGCATGGTATCAGTACAACGCAGAAAAGATAGGACAGGGCAGAGAAAATGCAAAGAACTATCTCGAAGAACATCCTGAAATCATGGCTGAAGTTGAAAACAAAGTAAGAGAACATTACGAATTGCCGCTTGATGAATTTAGCAAGAGCCAAAGCGCTGCTGCAAAAGAAGCTGCAGAACCGGAGAAAAAGCGCTCAAAGAAAGTTGCCGATAGCGAATAATTATGACTATAACCAAGATAAAAGAGCATGATAAAAAAAGGCTCGATATTTATATCGACTATGAACACGCCTTCTTTTTGTACAAATCAGAAGTAAGAAAGATGGGACTAAAAGAAGGCGAAGAAATAAGCGAAGATGTATATAGGGAGATAGTTATAGACATTCTCCAAAAAAGAGCTACTCTTCGTGCCATGAATCTTTTACAAAAAAGAGATTATACTGTCTATAAACTCAGAGAAAAGCTAAAAGATGGTGGATATCCTTTGGAGTGCGTTGATAATGCCATAAGATATGTGGAATCTTACGGATATCTTGATGACAACAGATATGCAAGGGATTATATAACTTATAACATGAGCTCCAAAAGTATGCTCAAAATAAAAACAGATCTTTTGGCAAAGGGCATAGATAAAGACATAATAGATAGTCAGATGCAAAGTGTATACGAGAGCGAAAATACAAGTCCCGAAAGGGAGCAGATAAAAAAGCTTCTCATAAAAAAACATTATGATGAGGATATGACTTTTGAAGAAAAGCAAAAGATAAAGTCATATCTGTACAGAAAAGGATATTCTATAGATTTGATAAACAGCGTGATAAATGAAAGTTTTCTTTAAGTATATCCTCTAAGGCGTGTATTTTCCTATTTTTCTTGACATGTACACGTAATTAGCGTAAACTTTAATTGTTGTAAAATTGTATAAATAAATGTCTAAAAATGACATGATATACAAAATATTGTACAATGAAAATTTAATAAGGAGGTGCTCCTGTGATGATTATTACTGTTATTGTAGCAGTAGTAGTTGCTATCATTTCTTTTGTAGTTGCAGTAGTGGTTAGTGATGCAAATCATAAGAAAGCAGACGCAGCCAAGATTGGCAATGCTGAAGAAAGAGCAAGAAAAATCATTGACGATGCCCTCAAATCTGCAGAAGATACAAAACGTGAAAAACTACTTGAAGCTAAAGAAGAGTCCTTAAAGACTAAGAACGAGCTAGAGAAAGAGGTTCGTGAACGCAGAAGTGAAGTACAACGTTCAGAACGACGCGTACAGCAGAAAGAGGAAAATGTCGAGAAGAGATCTGAAGCGATTGAAAGAAGAGAACAAAGTTTAAGTGCAAGAGAAGAAAACTTAAACAAAAAAACAGCGGAAATTGCCAGACTAAATGAGGAGAGAATCAAGGAACTTGAAAAGATTTCAGGACTCACAGCAGAGCAAGCCAAGGAATATCTTTTGAAAATCGTCGAGGATGATGTAAAGCATGCATCAGCTGTCATGATTAAAAATGTTGAAGCTGAAGCAAAAGAAGAAGCCGATAAGAGAGCAAAGGAAATCGTTGTTGGTGCAATTCAGCGTTGTGCCGCAGACCACGTATCTGAAACTACTATTTCGGTTGTACAGCTACCAAGCGATGAAATGAAGGGACGCATCATCGGACGTGAGGGACGTAATATCAGAACTCTCGAAACGATGACGGGTGTGGATCTTATAATAGACGATACACCTGAAGCGGTTGTTATTTCGGGATTTGATCCTATCAGAAGAGAGGTAGCAAGAATCGCACTTGAGAAACTGATTGTAGATGGTCGTATTCATCCTGCAAGAATCGAAGAGATGGTTGAAAAAGCAAAGAAAGAAGTTGCCAACCAAATCAAAGAAGAGGGTGAATCAGCTGCACTTGATGCAGGTGTTCATGGACTTCATCCTGAAATCATCAAACTTCTCGGAAGACTTAAATTCCGTACAAGTTATGGTCAGAACGTTCTCAAACATTCTATTGAAGTATCACAGTTATGCGGACTTATGGCATCTGAACTTGGAATCGATACAAGAGTTGCAAAGAGAGCCGGACTTCTTCATGATATCGGTAAAGCCGTAGATCATGAAATGGAAGGATCACATATACAGCTCGGTGTTGATATCTGCCGTAAGTACAAAGAATCTGCCGTTATTATCAATGCAGTAGAAGCCCATCATGGAGACGTGGAGCCTCAGTCACTTGTTGCAGTGCTTGTACAGGCAGCAGATACTATTTCTGCAGCACGTCCGGGCGCAAGAAGAGAAACGCTCGAAACATATACGAGCAGATTGAAACAACTTGAAGATATCACAAATAGCTTCAAGGGCGTTGATCACTCATATGCAATACAGGCAGGCCGTGAAGTTCGTGTCATGGTTGTACCTGATCAGGTGAGCGATGCGGATATGGTTATTATGGCTCATGAAATCTCACAGAAGATTGAAGATGAGATGGAATATCCGGGACAGATCAAAGTTAATGTTATACGTGAGAGCAGAGCAACTGATTATGCGAAATAAGTTTTGAAATGACTAAAAAAAGACCAAAACATCATTGTTTTGGTCTTTTTTTGTATGGAAATTTTCACTCTTTCATGCTAATATTTTTTAGTGACAAAGCATATTGTAAAAACTGTTAGTGTATGCTAACATGTATTTAAATAAAAATTAAAG
>Ga0065711_1009675_pt1 | contig 17791 bp, 4 predicted proteins | sample Hoacrofraction12_FD_59098 | JGI IMG/M metagenome (GOLD analysis project Ga0065711, IMG submission 59098) | Hoatzin crop microbial communities from Cojedes, Venezuela - Epithelial fraction 12 v2 (version 2) | ecosystem: Host-associated > Birds > Digestive system > Esophagus > Crop | place...
TTTTTTTTTTTTTTTTTTTTAAAGTGGAAGAATCTTCTACCTCTATATTCACTGGAAAATAAGATGACAAAACCCAGGCTTTAGCTTTGGGGTTTTTTTTTGTGATTATTCTTTAACCTGTTATACTTTGTCCTGCCTAAAGTTTTAGTACATACATTGTAAATGGCTGCACCCCAGGGCTGCAGCAGGAACAGCAACTGCAGCTCTTGAAATGTGTGAAAGACTGAATAGGTTCTGCAGCATCTGTGTGGCCATCTGAAAGGCTTGGTGATGGTTAGATATTTTTTTTTTTTTTTATTTTCCCACCATATCACCAGCTGTTGATGTCTCCATCCTCCTACTCCATTAGAGGCAGGTGAAGGAACTTCTCTTCCTCCTCAACATACTGCTGGTGAAAGCAGAAAGACTCCTACCTAGGTAGCCCCAACGTGTATTTATTTTAGGCATGGCCTTGAATTATGTGATCATACTTTATACTCCCTGAATTGATCGCCTTGGCCAATGACTGAATCAAATGCAGAAGGAAGAATTATTTCATAGGGGTAATTGTAGGTTGGACTTTAATACTCAACTCTAACCTAAATATGTTTTATTGTAATTAATTACATTATCTGTATAACTATATGCACATTAATTATATATATAATACAGTGATTATTACTATAGGGCTTCTAACTGTATCAGAGTACTTGTGAAATTCAGTTAATTTGTTTTCCTTCACAGTGTCCCTCAGAGGAAGGATAGTGTGAGTCTAGGGTCTCTGAGGGTGTGTAGGTAACATGTGATACAGGTTTCAGGGAAAACTTTGCTCAGGATAAATTACGAAAGGTTGCATGTTGGAAATTTTTATGTGAATGTGCATATGTGTGCCAACAGGTGGGCATCTGCATTTGTGGAAACACACATGGAATGAGGCATGACCAGGCCCTGTAGAGATTTGATTGAGCTGATGAAAAGCATGAATGACTGACATAAATTATTCTATGTATATAGTTAGCAAATGACTAATTGCTTGCTCTAAGCTGTTTGAAAATGATGTTTCCAGATGTCTGAGTGTATAAAATTTAAATCCATATCAACTTCTGACCTCACTTATCAGTTAAATCATACTTCTGTTGTTCTGGAAAATAGAGATTCCTGAAAAAAAGCCTTTTAATTATCTATAGGATTTCTTTCAAGCTTAAAAGCAATTGAAAAATCTCAAGAGAATTCATGAAATCATTGAGCATTTCTGGAATAAATTTTTGCTCTTGCTTTTAACTCCTTCATCCATACAACCAGAAGCCCCCATGTTTTATTTACAGGCTGGTAAATAATTTACATTTTGTTTAAGCTGAGTGTTTATGTAAAGTAAAAACAGAAAGGCATAAAAGGACTGTGCATCTCCCACATAAGAGCATCATTCTTACATAAAAAACCCCCTTGTTCTCGTGAATAAAATGCTAGCCCAGATTTCAGGAAACTAGCATTGAAGCCTGGTTCTGCAGGGTTTCCTGTGTGAATTCTAGCAATTCACTTAATTTTTCTGTTTCCCAGATTCTTGTTTAAAAATAAACAAACAACTCTTCACTCTATCTTGTTTACTGACTTAGTAAATACTTTGGCCCCAGCCTGTGGGCTGTGAGCGTTGTTCCTAAAATATATAAGGACTTATGTTTTCAGAACTGAGTAGCCAGTATTTCAAATACACAATTTTAAAATAGTAAATGCAATACATATTTTTGCTGACCACTTTTCACAAACAAAGCTGTTTGGTTTTTTAAATATTAACATTTTAAAGTTAGCATTTCCTAAATAAAATTCATCTGGAAAATGTCACGATGCTTGACAGTTTCAAAAATAAATGTTTTAAAATTGTAGTTTCAATTAGAAAAGGATATTTATGAGAAGGAATGTTGCAAGGTAAAAATAAAGGTTAGATTTTTTTTCTGAAAAAAACCAGTAAAATTGAGAAAACATTTATTATTATGTGCTTTATTTTGGGCTTATATGTGTCAGTTATTAATTTAAAGAATTACAGAGGTTTTTCTTTGACTTCCTTTATACAAACCTATTTTTAAATCGTTTCTATTTTGTCACTGACCTGGAAAAATTAATCATTTGTTCGTTTTTAACCAGATATAAAATCCACTGAGAATATTATATTTTGACCTTTTGTCTCTGCTGTCTTGGCATGGTGCATTTTCAGTAGGCAGTAACTAGGAGTCCGCTTGGTTGGAGTTAATTTAGTTGTAGCCCAGTGTTTTATATGTGGTGCTGTTTTGCTTCAATATTATTATTTTTTTTTCCTTTCATTATTTTTCTTGGAAGACGAAGGGTGCTAGCTATATCTGACGGAATTGAACATATTGGGAATCTTCGCTGGGAGCTTGCACTGTGCCTGCTTGCGGCTTGGACTATCTGCTATTTTTGCATTTGGAAAGGAACAAAGTCTACTGGAAAGGTGAGGTTAAAATTCTGTGCATCGGGTGTATGACGACTCTCTTGTTCTCCAAACCTGTGTTGTCATTTATGTTTATTTAAATCAGAACGGTAGAATTTTGCATGAATCTTGCATTGATATAGGTAACTATACTTGCGGGTATTTGAGTTTTAAGACTAGGTAATTAAGAATCAGTCATACTTTGCATTGTTTTGTTCCTCTTCGTTTTTATCATTTGTTTTTTCCCTCATTCTGTTAGATCAGGCTGATCGGGTTTGGTTTGGTTAATTTAGCAGACTACACTACTGGCCAATCCTTGAACCCTGAAATCAGTACTGGGTTGTGTTGATTTCTGTGCATGGGGTATCCAAAATTTGAATTTTGTCCCAAACTGACAGAAGTTGGAACTGTCAGTGACACAAGTAAATTACACACATAAGCAGACACAATTAGAAACATAAGCAATCTACAACAAATGCAAATGTAACACCAAAAGCAGAAATAATGAAAAAACTCAGAGATGAAGATGGACATATTATGGGGAAAAGAAGAAAAACATCTAGTCCTTTTGTAACTTTCTGAGTGAGTGCCATTCCACACTGGACACCAAACAGAGAGGCACTACATCACAGCGTAAGCGAGTCGTGGGGTGGTGGAGAGGTTGCTCCTGGAGTGGTAACAGATGTAGTTCTGGGTAGAAAATATGATTAATCAACTAAACAGAGAGAGGAAAAGAGCCATAGTTATGGAGGAGTGTCTGGTTTCTCATGTTGGAATGAAAGAATACAAGGAAAAAAATTGGTGGATTGAAATGTTTTGTGCATTTAATTTTCAATTGTTTGTTACTTAGTTTGGAAGTGTGGTTGGATTTTTTTCTTTCTGTTTTAGTAGCCTACATTTATAAATCAAATATTTGAAATGTAGAGTATGTTGTTTTGTGGTATTTTTTTTTTAATTTATAAAACGTCAGAGTGAAATTTTCCAGTTTCCTCAACCACACACATCCTTCTTCCTATCAGAATTTTGGCTGAGACTGTTTGCTCGATTCTGTCATCAGAAGAACTATTGCTGACTGTGTCAGTCAATCTGGTACTGCATTTTTCTTCTAGAGTATTTGCACACGCAGATTTATGCAGCCCTACTTCTATCGAGTCACTGTGGGGGAAAAATGCTGAGAAATCTGTCAAGGGATACATATAAGCATATAAGTTTAGAGGAAAGAGGGAGGAAAAAAATCTAAAGAGAAAAATATAAAGAAGCAAAGGTGATATAAGGGGAATGACAAGATAAATGTCCATATGTCTTTGAAGCGTGCACTCCAGGGAGGGACAAAAGTGGTTTAGAGTTGTCTGAGGAGCTACAGCTGGTAGTGAAGAAATGAAACTGAGCAAAACTAATTTCTTTCTTCCATCAGAAAGAATGTCTGAAGATGGAGATCTATTCTACCATAGTATAATCTGACCCAAGGGTGGAGGAAAAAACATGTGCTGTGAATGCACATGTGTGCAAGGTTGTGCAAAACTGCACTGTACTTAAGAAAAATAGCATTGGTAGAAATTGTTTGCTGATAGGGAGATGTGTGAGTGATTTTTTGGAAAGGATATATTTTACATTTCTGCATTTTGGTGGTTTACATTCAAATTTTTTTTGTTCTTCAGATACATATCACATGAGATTCCTTCAGCTTATACAATTTCCCCAGAAACAGATCTTGTGTTTTGGAAGTAATTGAAGTGAAACAGACCTGTGTGACCTCAGTTTACTGATAGGTGGAATAAATCTTATTTGATTTTATTTTAGTGTGATTTTGATAACCACCTTTCTGATGAGAGTAGTTGAGACAACCTGAGACACGTCTTGCCTACTTGAAATGGGATGATAAGGTTTTCAACTAAGCAGAAGTAACTGGCAGCCTTGCAACAGAGTACAAAGATGATGGAATTAATACTCAATATTCAGCTTTATAGGTCTCAAGCTTAAAAAAATATAGATCGGGGGCCTGTAAGAAGTAGTTTCATCATATATTTACACTATTTAGATCAGTTTACCAGAGAGCAGTTCTGTTTCCAGAATCATGAAGAAGCAGACTTGTAGATTCTTGTGTTTCTCAGGAGGCACTGTGGTATTCAGAAGGTTGCCTATGCAGAGGATCCCTTGCTTCTCAAGAATCGTGCAGTAAGGATCTTTCATAGACAATATTGACAATTTCTTTTTCCAGTTCTGGTCTTGTAATTAGTAAGGAAAGCTTTTTACTAGATGAATGTATGACATTGCAGTTGGTTTCCGATGATACCTTTTTTCCTGGATGTAAGTTCACTTTTTAGATGTATTGAAGAATTTTAATATTATTACACTTGCCACTTATTACAGCCAAAGTCACTGTAAATCTGTGCCATCTTGCTGCCTTCACAGACCAGCTAAACAAAGCCATAGGAGTCAGGTGTTGGTGATGCTACAAAGGAGTTAAATGCTCTGAATATGGACAACAGAGCAGTCTTCTGGGCTGCAGTTTCCATTTCTGATATATTTGAATTTCAAAAGCTCATATTTAAGTTCATCCAATCATAGTCCTTCACACTAGATTGAATTTATTACACGTTCATTTCCAGGAAGCATTTAAAATTGACTTCTAGATTTTTATGGTAATATTAAAAATGGTTTTAGGCTAGGCTGTTAAATTCACTATATACTTTAATTGGATTGAATAATTTCAATGAAGTAACACACTTATTCAAAGCAGAAAACTTCTTAAAGTTTTACCACCTTTGGAAACATTTTCATAGAAAGGTGTGTGTGGGACAGAATAACTAGAGAGAAGGAGGACAGGGGAAACGGAAAGACAAAAAGGAGAAGGGGAGAGAGAGAGAGACTTACCATCTTCATGCATCTGAGTTCTGTGAAATATTCAAGAGGTTGGTTTACTTTTCTACTCTGCATCCTAATGTGTGGTAAAAAAAAACCCAAATACCCAACTTTAAAAGCTGTCATAAGCTAAAACCACCATTCTTCAGCTAGCACTACCACAGTACTCATCTACTCAGATTACGAATATTTAATATTTCAAGATATTTAAACTTTATGTTAGATTTAATACATTAATTCCAAGTGAAGTGCTTGTGACACTGTTAACGAGATGTTTTAAACTTTCCATTACTGTTCTTGAAAGTCATCACTTGCTCACAAAACATCTTATTTTTTCCATTCCACAGATATGTAGTATCAGAATAATTTCAGGTGGTTCTGGCAGCTTTCAGGAGAAACATATTCGTGCCTTTTCTGAAGTTCTTGCCAGTAACTATTTGATCTTAGATCTGAAATTCTTCGTATGCTAGCTTTCACATTTAAGAACTTGGCGTGTATACTAAATGCAGGGTCTTTGAATGAGAAACTCAAAAGGAGAAAAACATGACAATGCAATGTTATCATGATCTTCTAAGTATATTGCGACTCGTTGAGCTTGATAATACATGATGTCCATCTTATGCAGAAGTATTTTTAATAGCTAGCATCAAATGCTTCCAAAGATGAGGTGAGAACTATGTAGAAGGCTGAAGAAAGTTAATTTTCTAAACATTTAAAGGATCATAAACATAAAAGATCATTGATCATTAGGCCTTGGTTTAGTTTCTTAATTCTCAAAAATATTTTTGAATGCTAATTATGACAATGCTGAGTATTTCTTTAATGTAGATACCTACATAGTTGCTGAGTCTTGCTGATTTTTGATCTTCATATAGTACTCATGAAATCTTCAGGTACCAGGGAGCCATTTCTTTTATGGATCTTGACTATCCATTTATTAATTTGACTAAATGTCCTTTAAACTTTGAGAAAGGGACACCAGAAGTTCCTAATCTATTTTTTCTAAGTTGCTGGCTGAAGGAAGTAATCCTAATAGTTTCACTTTTTCTTTCTCTTTTTATTAGTGAGAGGGTGGGAGTTTCTTTAGATAGTGATCACTCCTCTGAGCTCATAGTGCCCCATTACTTGTAGTAACTGCTGCACAATTCCTTTTGGAGTGAGGAGGCTGGTAGACTTAGAGTTATATAAAAGCTTTATGGTAGTCTCTTACTCATCAGTCTGTTCCTTTTCTGTTCAAGCATCTTGCTTACTTTTTGAATGCATCAACACATCCCTGTCTGGCATTGATATTGTTAGTTTGGAATCCTGTCATGTGCATAGATTTATAGAATCACAAAACTGTTCAGGTTGGAAGGGATCTTGGGAAGTCTCTTGTCCAGCCTCTTGGTCAATAAGGGTCAACACTGAACTTGGAGCAGTTTTCCAAGTGCTTTGACTGGCTGCATCTTAAAAACCTCCAAGGACAGAGATTTCACATGTCTTGGGACAACCTATTCCAATGCTTAATTGTCCTTGTCATATGAGTCATTTATTAAATTCCTTTTTTTCCTACATTTAGGTTCATTCCAATATTTAATTTTGTTAATAGATTATCTATTTTTTTTCTTAGCTTGTTATATGTCTGTCGTCCGCTCCTGACTAAAACACATTTCTGTATCATCTGTATTACTATGTAGCATGGGTTTGAGTGCCTGCAATTATTCTTGCACACAAAATTACTTAGAATCATACAATGCTTTGGGTTGGAAGGAACCTTTAGAGGCCATCTAGCCCAAACCCCCTCCAGGGAGCAGGGACATCAACTGGATCAGGTTGCTCAGAGCCCCGTCCAACCTGGCCTGGAGTGTTTCCAGGGATGGGGCCTACACTACTTCTCTGGGCAACCTGTGCCAGGGTTTCTCCACTCTTACTGTAAAAAATTTCTTCCTTATATCCAGTCTAAATCTACCTTCCAGAATCCTGGGGGGGTCTCACCAGAGCGGAGTAGAGGGGCAGAATCCCCTCCCTCAACCTGCTGGCCACGCTGCTTTTAATGCAGCTCAGGATATGGTTGGCTTTGTGCTGCAAACGCACATCAGTAGCTAATGTCCAGCTTTTCATCCACCACTACCCCCAAGTCCTTCTCTGCAGGGCTGCTTTCAATCGCTTCATCCCCCAGCCTGGATTAATGTCAGGGGTTGCCCTGACCCAGGTGCAGCATCTTGTACTTGGCCTTGTACAACCTCATGAGGTTCACACAGGCCCACCTCTCTAGCTTGTCCAGGTCCCTCTGGATGGCATCCTGTCCTTCTGGTGTGTCTGCTGCACCACTCAGCTTGGTGTCATCCGCAGACTTGCTGAGAGTGCACTAGATCTTGCTATGTCATTGATGAAAATATTAAACAGCACTGGTCCCAGTACAGACCCCTGAGGGACACCACTTGTCACCGGTGTCCATTTGGACATCAAGCGATTGACCACTACCCTCTGGCTGCAACCTTCCAACCAATTCCTTATCTACCAAACAGTCCACCCTTCAAATCTGTGTCTCCCCAATTTAGAGAGAAGGATGTTGTGGAGGACCATGTCAAACGCCCTGCGAAACTCCAGACAGATGATATCCGTTGCTTTTCCCTTGTCCACAGATCTAGTCACTCTATCATAGAAAGCCACTAGGTTGGTCAGGCAGGACTTGCCCTTGGTGAAGCCATGCTGGCTGTCTCGAATCGCCTCCCTGTCCTCCATGTGCCTTAGCATGGCTTCTGGGAGGATCTGTTCCATGATCTTCCCAGGCACAGAGGTGAGGCTGACAGGTTGGTAGTTCCCAGAGTCCTTCTTTCTACTCTTTTGAAAAATGGGTGCAATATTTCCCTTTTTCCAGTCACCAGGGGCTTCCCCTGACTGCCACGACTTTTCAAATATCATGGAGAATGGCTTGGCAACTACATCAGCCAATTCCCTCAGGACTCTGGGATGCATCTCATCAAGTCCCGTAGACTTATGAATGTTCATGTTCCTCAGGTGGTCATGAACCCCATCTTCTCTTACAGTGGGAGGGGCTTTACCCCTCTGTTCCTCATTGTGTGGTCCATCAGCTCGGGAGGGGTGAGGAGAGAGGTTGCCAGTGAAGACTGAGGCAAAAAAGCTGTTGAGTTCCTCAGCCTTTTCCTTGTCTGTTGATACGAGATTGCCATTCTTGTTCACGGGGTTGGGTACGCTTTCTTTAACCTTCCTTTTCTGGTTGACATACCTGTAGAAGCCTTTCTTACTGTTCTTTGCATCCCTTGCCAAATTCAGCTCCAGCTGTGCCTTGGCCTTCCTGACCCCCTCCCTACAAATTCAGGCAGCGTCCCTGTACTTTTCCCAGGATGTCTGTCCCTGCTTCCCCTGCCTGTGCGGTTCCCACTTGCTCTTTAGTTGGACCAGCATGTCTTGACTTTTTCCTTTCTTGCCTGATTTCTTACGCCTGGGGACTGAGAGCTCTTGCACCCTATGGAAAGTGTCCTTAAAGATCTGCCAGCTCTGTTCTGCTTCTCCATCCCCAAGGACCATTTGCCAGGGGGTCCTACTGACTAACTCCTTGAAGAGCTGGAAGTTTGCTTTCCTAAAATTTAGGGTCCTGACTATACTCCTTGCCTTTCCCATATCCCTCAGGACTGTGAACTCCACCAGTGCATCATCACTGCAGCCCAGGCTGCCTCCAATCTTGACATCACTGATGAGCTCACTTGCATTGGTGACCATCAAGTCCAGTATTGCATCCCCTCGGGTAGAGCTGTCTATTACCTGGCTTAAAAAGTTATTCTCAATGCGTTCTAGGAATCTCCTAGATGGCGTACAGCTCGCCATGCTACTTTTCCAGCAGATTTCAGGATGGCTGAAGTCCCCCAGTAGCATGAGAGACTGAGCACAAAGCTTCCTGGAGCTGGAGGAAGAAGGCTGCGTCAGTAGCCACCCCTTGATCCAGCAGCCTGTAGTAGTCACCAGCCACAAGGCTCCTTTTGTTGCCTCCATCTCTGATTCTTACACGTAAGCTTTCGACGTGCTTGTGGCTATTCTTCAGGGACAGATCTTCACACTGTATTGATTTCTTAATGTAGAGGGCAATGCCTCCACCCCTCTTTCCTTGCCTGTCTCTTCTGAACAGCCTATAGCCGTCGATAGCCACACTCCAGTCATGGGATTCATGCCACCAAGTTTCAGTAATGGCAATCAGGTCATAGCTTTCTAGCAGCAGACTTGAAAATACTTCTATATTAATAATCTAATAGGTGGATTTTTTTTTTTCTTCTTGAATCTTTCTTTCCTAGTCAGCATCCCTGGCCTATTCATGAATGGGAGCGGCCCCTAATCAGCACACAGTATGTCACGCAGCCATGGGACAGCTGATCAAACTTGCTCTTGTCTCTGTAATATCATTGCATGATGTGCTTCTGTTCTCTGTGCTGTGTAGAAGAGCACTACTTCTGCCCACTCTGTAGATGAGGAAAGGTTGAATCCAAAGTGTTAAAAAGCAACTCACAGTCTTACTATCAGTTTCAAGTATGGATACTACAACATGTTACCACACCACCAGCTTTGCATTTTGAAGTATGATATGTTATGTTTGAAACCAAGCCACAAAGAGAAAAGTGAAATTCCTTGTAAAAGGGAAACTAATACAATAATGTCTAATAGATTTGGATCCAAAGGCTGGTTTAGGCGCAGTGAGTATTTGATGTGTAATAAATGCCATAAGCTGCCCTTGTCTATATGCAATATCTTTCGCGTTTCTTGGAAAATCAAGTGAAGACCCTTTGTGTCTTATTGCAAAGAGTTGGACCTAATGCAAAGTCTGCTGAAGACTTCAGCAGGTCTGCCAAAGGATATTATAGATAAACGTCGCCAACAGGACAGCTTCCATCTTACAGAATATTCGTAACGTATATTATTGACATATGAATTTGTACCCCAAACCATTTTCTTTGCTTTGCCATGTATTCTATGGCAATAGGATATGTTATTAAATAATGGCTTGGTTACTAAAGCAGGCAAGAGAAAAAAAACTTACGTTCCTTACAAAATACTAAACTGCATTCCAATTTACAGTGCATTCTGACTGGCTCTCTGAAACCTTTCCATAACAAAATTTGGAGAACACCAATAAGTGTAATTATTTCTGATATATTTTATCTAGGTAACACTAATTTGAAAAAAACACATCTGGCTAGTTGGAGGAAAATTGCTTTTGGTCTGTGAAACCTTTAGTAAACAAAAAATGTATTAATGTCTGTTGTAAAATTGTAGGTTTTGTCAATTTATGACTCAACAAAAAGTCAGCGTTTTCTGATATGAAGTGTTAAAACAATATTGTTGTGTACCTCCAAGATTTTCATGTTATTTAGTGTTAGAATATCACACTGCTTGTACAACCACTAAGACCAAGTCTCATATATTTTTAGGGTCTTTTTGAATGAGTTCTTACTAGTATCATAAAGACTATACTTCTATTCTTTTGCCAGAGCCAAACCCACATAGTTCTCCCACACTGTTTTGTACTTCTTTATTAGCCACTGGCTGATATGTGATGAGAAATCCTTCTCACATTGTTTCAGAGGGACAAAGCTCGTGAGAGTCCATTCTTCAGATTATCCTGAACTAATTTATGTATCAGAGATGGGCTTCAGTAATCACTAAATATTATTCTGTCTGATTCTGACTTCTGATCTTAGAGTGTGTTAACTTTATGCTGTCTCTCCATTTCGTATACTTTAAAATTACAACAGAAGGAGAGGCTAATGAAAATAGAGGGTGATGCTGAAAGGTAAGGTGAGGAGTGTTGTCCTGACTTGACACAGGAATATGCAGAAAGCATCAACTCTTTCACAGGTATCAAGTGTCTTATGAAACAATCCTATTATCCATTGCATTTCTAAAAAGGATACTGTTTGGTTAAGAAAATAATTTGTAGTTCATCACTGTAAGCTATTATAAATGACCTTGCAAGCTTTCTTGGTGATGCAGTTATTGTACATAAACATGAAAGTATGAAGCACTCTTAATTTTTTTACTTGTCACTTTCATTATTCATTCAAGTATTTCACTTTCTGCCATGACATCACTGGAAAAGTGATAAACACCTTAGCAAAGCAGAGAACTTTCTTTTCTCGAAGGGGCAGCAGTACTGTTTTACTTACCGCAAGTATGCAGGATATTGGGTTGAGTATGTGTAAGTGATGGCATAATTTGTGATTTTATGTTATCTGTGTATGTGCGTAGTATCTTAATCTGTAATGTTCTCCATAGTTCTTTTCTGCTAAATGGTTCTGATGGGAGCCTGTCTCACTCTAAGTGTTGTCTTTGGCAAACTTGGTTAGATTCTATAGACTCCTAGATTTTTCCTGGTTTCAGTATTTTATTGAAGCTTTACGTGCAGAGCTTAGACAAGAGTCTCGTAAAGGCAGCCAAGTGCATTTTATGGCCGTGATCAATATAAGGGTCTTAAGTGGGACTTTGTGAAATTAATTTTGTAACTGCATGGCTGTTGTCCTTTCCAATGCTGCACTGTTCCTTACTTCTTAATTAGTTCCACTGATCAGTTTGATTTGCTGAGCTGAATGCAGTCAAGGGCTGTTTAAGTGTAAATTGTCAAGAAATGTTATGGAAGTCTATATTCTATGTGTTGAAAGCCCAGAGATAAGAGAAAACAGTAAGGTACAGCCTATTTGACCAGGGCATAGTGACATAGACCTATTAACAATAAGAGAAGAATGGCTTAGTAAGTAGTTTTGACATTGTTGTTGATCTGTGAACGTGATAGGCCGGAAACAATCACTGAAAACTGTAAGACCATTTATAATGAATAAAGAAGATGGCCAATGATATATGCTAAAATATACTTAATTAGCATCTACATTTTAGCAAGGTTTAACTAAAGGTGTGGGGCCCTGTCTTTTTCACTCTATAGTGCTTCCAAAGACCTGCTGTCCCAGGCTGCAATTCTGATAGGCCTGAACAGTTCAATACAAAATAGACATCTGAGTTGTTGAGGATTTATTCCAACAAATCAAACTCCTTGCTATGCATTGCTAGAAAAAAAAAATGAGGCTGCAACTGTACTTAGATATTGGCTAAATTTTATTTTTCATTTTTCTGTTGAGGAAACCCCCACAATTTGTGTAAACAGCTTAAAATGCAAAATGTAAGCTGTCAGGCTCTGGCTGGCTGGGTGTAGTGTCATCTCTCACTATTCAACTCTCTAATTCAACTCTCTAATTCCCCCCTTACCTCTGTTTTGGTCCCTCCTCCACCTGGATTTGCAGTGCTTGGAAGTATAGGATGATTTATGGATGTTTCACTGTTCATCTCCCCGGATGACTTCATTACCCAGGCTGGAGACAACCGAGGGCATACTAATAGTAAATAATTTATCAACTCCCCCTATGACCTCCCACCCAGCTCCATACTTCTTTATATTTTGTGAATGATTTTTACGGTTCTCAGATAGTTGAGTTGTTTTTCAATTGTATGTGGCAGCTATTCAGAACTTCAAGGTTTGAAAGCTTTTCCCTTTTTTTCCAAGCCTTAGATTTTGCAGATCATGTGCCAAGGCCGTCGCTGTTAGAATGTATCCCCATGGCAAAAGACTGACCCCACAGAGCTTCCCACCACAGTAAAGTCAGGGAGGGCCACTGGCTTGTGTGCTAGCCTGCGTATACTCCTTTAAACTGACCTGTTTAAATCACAGAATAGCGTGAGTTGGAAGGTTCCTTTAAAGGCCATCTAGTCTAACCCCCCTGCAATGACCAGGGACATCTTCAACTCAGTCAGGTTGCTCAGAGCCCCGTCCAACCTGACCTTGAGTGTTTCCAGGGAGGGGGCATCTACCACTCCTCTGGGCAACCTGTGCCAGTGCCTCACCACCCTCATAGTAAAGAATTTCTTCCTTGTATCTAGTCTAAATCTACCCTGGTATAGTTTAAAACCAATAGCACTTGTCCTATCGCTACAGGTCCTGCTAAAAAGTTTGTCCCCAGCTTTCTTGTAGGCCCCTTCAGTTTACTGGAAGGCTGCCACAGGTCTCCCCGCAGCCTTCCCTTCTCCCAGCTGAACAGTCCCAGCTTCTCAGCCTTCCCTCACAGGAGAGGTGCTGCAGCCCTTGAATCATTTTTGTGGCCTCCTCTGGCCCCGCTCCAACAGCTCCAGGTCGTTCTTGTGCTGAGGGCTCCAGAGCTGGACACAGGACTTCTGGGGGGGTCTCACCAGAGCAGGGCAGAGTGGCAGAATCGCCTCCCTCACCCTGCTGCCCACGCTTCTCTTGATGTAGCCCAGGGCACGTTTGGCTTTTTGGCCTGCGAGCGCACATTGATGTCTCATGTCCAGCTCTTCATCCACTAGTACCCCCAGTTCCTTCTCTGCAGGGCTGCTCTCAATCCCTTCATCCCTCAGCCTGTATTGATATCGTTTCTTGCCCCAGCCAAGGTGCAGGACCCTGCATTTGGCCTGGTTCAAGAGGTTTGTATGCAGACCTCTTTTCTTCTGCTAGAGAGGGCCATGGGTTGATCTTCTTTCTCTGTCCTCAGAGAGGTCTCTGATCAGCCCCTCTGTAGCTCCCTTGCTTCTCTTGCATTGTGCACCTGTGTAAGGCCTGGTTTATCATCCCAGAGTGGTAGGTTTTTCAGCCTGCATGCAGGTCTGTGCTTGTTCTGGGGTAAACAACAGTGTACCCAGTTGGAATCTGGCTTTAGTGTCTTTGAAATAGTTTACCACACTACTGGCAGACCTCAATAGTGCTTATATTTCTGACTGTGGGTAATTTTATATTAATTGAGAGAGGACCCAGTTTTACACCTCTTACATCTCTTCCATAGCAGCTCATCTCTGTTGATGTCAGAGTGCCTTAATAATTTACAATTGTGCAAAAAGGACCGCTATATGGACCTAAATGAAGGAAAATAATTGAAAAGAGTGTATTGGTCTGGTTGAAAATAGGAGCACAAAGATAACTTGGTGTGTCAAGGCTAATGCATGAAATGGGTGGAAAAACTCCTAGGATTAGGATGTTCCTTTTCCTTGAGCTGGTTACCAGCAAGACACTGCAAGGTGTCCAGCATGCTTGAAGAACCCACATTCAGAGATGGGCGTTCATACCTTTTACCCATCACTTTCTCTGCCCTTCCATCAGGAGTTAAGCCTTGCTTGCCAGCAGTTAAGACTCAGTCACTAGTTCCAAAGAAAATTTATTTCTCAATAGCAGGCTATATAAAGGATTTAATGGATTCAATGAGGCAGAAAGAAAGAGTAAAAGGACAGAAGAAAAAAATAAAGAAGAAAGATGTGTGGAAAGAGGAAAAAAAAAAAAAAGAACTGGGGCCCATTGTAGGAGCTCAGGAAAAGGAACTAGGCAGCAATGATTGTATCTCCTGAAGTGTCTTTTGTTTTAGCCTAAAGTAACAGCAAAGAATAGCCCTTCATGGCAAGGCTTTAACACTCTGTCCAAGACTGATCTCTGTATTCAAAGGGGGAAAGTAGAACATTCATGAGATGCATGCAGAGTTCCTGCTATCCGCCTCCTCTGTGTGAGGTTTTAAAACAGCTACTGCGATATTTTTTTTCACTCTCCTGTGCACTGAGCGTTTAAGGACACCTCGGATTTGTTAAAAAATGAGATTTTTTTTGCCCCTCTCAGTGGTTTTCCCAAACTTCTGTTTGGCAGCTGGGGAAAGTATGAAATAGTAAACTTAAATCAGAATCGTATATTCATGATTTCATTCCTTCCCAGCTGGACCTTAACAGCAGAGATTCGCTTCTGTATGAATACTTACTTAGACTGGATCTAAGCCCTGGTCCACAGCCCAAGCCAGTAAAAAGTGTGTGTCAGTGTACTGAAGGGCAGCGCAGGGCAACGTGCAGATGTGAGAGTTTTTGGGCAGAGAAGTCATCTGGTCTGTTAACCTAATGTATGAAAAAGCTGGTGGGGCAGAGGGTGGAAGGCCAGCTGTGATACTTACAGTGATAATGCAGTGACATTTGCTGAAAATTTAAAGGTGAAGCCAAAAGGCACAGATGAATATTGAGGCATCTTTGTAGGAGAAATGTATTGATTGGCTAAAGGTAACACATACTGGTTTATTTTTTCCATTGAGGCTACCAGGCACTTTTAACACATTATCAAAAATATATACACTGGCCTAATAAGAAAAGACTTTAGAAATGCAATATTTCAGTCATTTGTTCCTATATGACCTCCTCATACTTCATTGCTCCTTTCACAGAACCTGCCCTTCCTTACCAGCTGTCATATCCCACACCCCAAAAAATAATGTGAGCAATACCATACAGAAGAACATCAAACAGGAGCCAAAATATAAGTTGTTTGTTTTACTGGTATCATTGTTCATGCATGGATGTCAGGGCTAAAACATTATTCCTTCAGGTACATGACACACTGCTTGTATCAACTGCTGAGGTTTTATGAAGCTATGTTTCGCAAAAACGTTTGTGCGGTTGCCCATGTCCTAATCTCTTTATGTGTGTACAGAAACTGCTATAGATACTGCTTTTGTCAGATCTTAGTTTATGCATTTGGAATATTACTTGCACCTTTTCATCGGCAAGAGCATACAAGGTATCTCCTTGATCCCTCAACTTCAATACAGAAACATGAGAGTTGGTGTCCATTTATAGGACTGACTCTTAATGATGCTTCAATTTCATATTTCTTCAGCTGAAGCAGAATAGCTAAAATCCCGTGTTTTCACACAGGCAGTTTGTCCTCAGCTAGTGCTAATCTATATAGCTTTCAGATTGGCTCATTCTTAGCAATTTACAAAGCAGTTTATAGGTAACCATCTCCATGGCACTGTATGCAAAGGTTAGTATTGTATCAAATTCCTGCCAGTTGGAAGGCAGTCTCTTTAGGTTCTGCTGTCAGTATAGGCCAGATTTTTGGCTTTATCTACAATGTAAAGGTGTCTTTGTAGTAGAATTTTTGTTTACAAGGCTGTTCTTGTGAGATTTATAAACTTTAATGCTGTATACCACCCTGGTGTCAACTAACATGGAGTGAATCCAAACTCAGTCTTAAGAACTGGAAAGCTTAGTGAAATAAATTGCTACATGAGCAACAAAGGCAGCTTCAGGCAGCTGCTGGTGCTATGTTGGTAGCTAAAACACATCCCGGAGCAGCAAGTTGGCTGCCATGCACCTGCTATTCACTTCTGCTGCTGGGCAAATGAAAAATCTGTGTGGTTAAAAAAGAAAAAGGAAAAATCCTGTATATTCTTGATTGTGTCATATTTAGAAAGTGTAGGGCACTGCTATAACATTCTGACACCAAGAATTAACTGTAATAACTTCTTTGAGTTATTTCCTGTGGGTATAAAATGTGTTCATTGCTATCTGAGATCACTAACGGTATTTCAGGTCTGTGTTTTTCTGATTTGGTTTGTATGTTACTTGTTCCTGGAGTGCCTTACTGAGGTCAAAATCTTAGTCTGTCGAGTCTTGGATGAACGCTGTGGGATGCCTCTGTTCCCCAAAGAGCTTGCCTTTACATCCACATAACAGACAGCCAAAGATCTCTGTTGAACTGAAGGGAGAGCAGAGAGATGAAAGCGTTTGCCGAAGACAGAAAAATACATCTGTGGCAGTAACATACTCTTAAGTCACACTGTCTTCCAGCCCAGTGTCTTATTGTGGAACTTGCTCATTTTTCCTCTGCGTCATGTCACCTCCTCTTCTCAGACTGCAACTCAGCTCAAAAACACAATTGAATTGCAACGCACTGTGTCAGATCAGTGTCCTATAGGTCGACCGTGAGGTGGTTTAGGGGCTAGATTTAGAGGCTGTTTAGTAGGGAAGTTCCAGCCTTGAAGTAAAATAAAAGTATGACTAACCACATTATAATAGATGTAATATTCATAGGGAATGGAAACGTGGAGAATTAGAGTCTGGAGGATAAGGATACTTGTTAGGTTAGGTGGTAAGGCTACTTATTATATATGTTATGATTATTATACTTAACACACAAGTAGTATTGCAAATGCTTTATGGTGACTATATCTCTTGGCTGTCACCATGGTGATAAAGGCCTATATTCCTCAGTGGATGATAGAAGATTGTCTGTCATCCTGTGGGTAGACAAACACACGCCTTTTCCAGTAATAAATGATAAGCTCTTTATTATCCTAGAAATGTCCTGAACCTCCCAATAGTCACAGAATCATAGAATGTTTTCAGTTGGAAGGGACCTTTATATGTCATCTGGTTCAGTACACGAAACAGTTTCATGATTACAAAATTCAGCAAAAGAGGGAAGATGTATGAGTGTGCTATAGGGAGGTCTTTTTTGCCTGCTTGCTTACAAATCACACATTTCCCAGCATTTACTGCCCAAAATTAAATAGTGCTATGGTACTCTCAGAAAACAGTTTGCAGAATGGATTGATGAATCATTTAGAGATGGCCACTCACATATCTGCTTGAGTACTTCGAAGACTGAGAGACTACATATCAAAAAAAAAAAAAAAAAGGCTTATGGGGGACTGG
>Ga0065711_1039495_pt1 | contig 17791 bp, 12 predicted proteins | sample Hoacrofraction12_FD_59098 | JGI IMG/M metagenome (GOLD analysis project Ga0065711, IMG submission 59098) | Hoatzin crop microbial communities from Cojedes, Venezuela - Epithelial fraction 12 v2 (version 2) | ecosystem: Host-associated > Birds > Digestive system > Esophagus > Crop | place...
TTTTTTTTTTTTTTTTTTTTTTTGATAGAATCATTTAAGCTTTGTCCACCTGGAAGAAAGAACCTTTATTTTTCTTTTGTTTCCTTTCTTTTTTTTTCTATGCTTTTAGCAAACAAAATCTGAACCCTTTGTTTTTGTCAGGGTTTGTTTTGCATTTGACTAAGCCTCAGTATTTTCTGTGAAGAATAACTTACCTGAACATTTTTCCAGCGGAAGGAAAATATCTCAATAGAAGCTTTCCACTGTGCTTCTTGACCTGAGTTTTCCACAAGCCACATTCAGCCTTAGGTTTGTGTGCCTGCCCTTTGCATCCACCTGTCGCTTCTGTCATGGTTTATTTGTTATTTTGCTGAGCCATCAGAAGTGGGTCCTTTTTTCTACAAATAGTTCCTTCAGAGGAGATTGTATTAGACATCTCCTGAGAAGCCATCTCTCCTGGCTCCCCCTCTGAGGCTGCAGGCTTTGCAATACTGCAGGAAGGAACACGAGCTTAGAGCTACTTTTTTTAGAGCCTTTTATAGCTGATTCTTTTATGCCTGGCCCCATATTCTGCAGCGCACTGCTTTAATGGTTGTGCCTCCCTTACAAAACTGCTTTCTGACGAGGTATCCTACTGGGATTTGGTGGATACGTAAAGCGCACAAGTTGTCCTGCAGCCCCCCACATAGCCTCAGGACACGCAGCTCTGCATCTGCCCGCAGCATCCTCTGCAGTGCCACCAGCGGGGGAAGAGGTGGGACAAGGTGCCCACATGCACAGGGGTGTGTTATACCCTGGTGCAACTCTTGCAACTTCATGGCTGTGACTTTGCTCAGCAAGCCCAGTAGATCTGTGGCTTCTTGACTGAACAATCTGCCAGCTCTCGGCTCCTTCCAGACCACTGGTAAGAACAGGCCATGTTGCCTGGAAGCCCTTCCTTCTGCTTTCCAGCATGATCAATGAGATGTCCCCTGGCCCCAAGCGTTAACGAGCTCTTTGTGCACAGTGCATACGCAAACAGAAGTCCTGGGCTTTGGCAGATTTTCTGATTGCGCTGAGTGGATAAAGATGAACTCAGTCAATAGGGTTGAGTTTACACAATGAGAAAGGTGGCCAGATCCGTGTGTGTGCTGTTCTCTCCACAGCTGATGGACTTCTGCCCGCAGACACAGAGGTTAGTGACCACACTGTGGTCTTTGTTGCCTTGGATGAATGCAGGGCAAAGATGCCATGGCAGAAGGGCCAGGCAGGAGCCTCTGCAGCCATGTGTATCTGATCATGCCCTGTGTTTTTTTCTTGTAGGCTAACAATTCATGCAGAGTGCCCCATGCACCTGGAGGACTTCCCCATGGATGTGCATGCTTGCCCACTGAAATTTGGGAGCTGTAAGTACTTTGACCAGCCTCTGCAAGGAGGCGGGTACAGAGCTAAAGAACAGGCCTTTGTGTGGCTAGTGTTTTCCTGTATTTTAGTAACTGTTATTAATTATTGCTAATGATAATGTGAACAAAAAATTTATTTCTGGTATCTCATAAGTGCAATTCCTACCATTGTCAGCAGCAAGCAAATCTGTGGTCAGTTCAGGCTTGCAGGATGGGTTAGACACATATGGTTTTGCTGTAAGTTTATTAGGGAATCGGGCAGAGCAGCTTCCCATTGCCCTCCCTGCCTTTGGTGGACAGTGCTGCCTCTTCAGTGCTACCTCAGCAGGACTGGCATTGGTGGAAAACTGAGAGCTGCTTTTCCTTCATCATTTTTCCTGGGGGAAAGGATTTGGGCAGATAGTAGTGGTATCTGCTGCTAGATGTCCTGTCCAGCTTCCCTGTGACACTCCTGCCAATGTGGGCAGAGCCTGAAATCACTGGTTGCTCTGGCTCTATGCTCCAATGGAGATTACAAACCCTTCCTCCTCTTCAGTCTGTCAGGCAGGATTCTCTCAAGTAAAAGGCTTGGAAACTCATTCCGAACACCAAAGGGTGCTGGTTTAAGGAAGATTTGCAGGCTGCTGGTGAGTCAAAAGGTTCTACCAGGCTTGCAGCTTCTCATCTGCCTGGGCTTCCCCTACGCTGCCTAGGAAGAAGTTCCCTCTTCTCTCCCGTAGGCAAGTTGAATTTCTTTTGGTTTTGTTCCTAAAGTGAGTGTGAAAAAAATCCCAAGCCACTGATTCACCATAATGTGGAAATAAACTTCGTAGCCCCACTCTGCCTGAAGTCTCCTCCAGGTCCAGGAACTGAGCACCACTCTCAGTCTGTGTTTGCGTTAGATGGAAGAGTTACCCACCTCCAACTAAAGAATGAGCCCCCACCAGTAATCTCCTTTTTGGACCCTAAGAAAACAGAGAAATTGCAACCTTTCTAAACTGATCCTTCCTTCCTGTAGCCATTTGGGAGTTAATTATGGAGAAAGTTGAAAAGTTTGATTGACACCAGAAGAAATCATGTTTATCATGCACGTTTTCTCCTCTGCCTCATGACAAAATACATCCATGAAACTGGATTATTCAAAACTATTAAAATAAAGTTATTTCTTAGGCAGCATCTAATTAAATGTAGAACTCATTGCCAGAAGACATCACTAAGGCCAGTAAGTAAAATAGCAAGCCTTAGAGAAGGATGAATTATTAATGTTAATTGACCTTGTGAGGAGGGATACAAAATCTCATACCTCAGGCCTAAACTCTGGGATTATTACAAGACTTGCAGGAAGGCAGATTACTCGACATCTAATTGCTTATAATGTTTCTTGGTAAGGAAAAGAGATTAATGTGCATATTTCTGCTGGAACACCCTTTGGGGTTCTTCTGGGTGTTTTTACTGATTTGGCCTCTGAATGATGAGAGTTTTGACACAAGCAGCTCAGAGAACTGCCCCTGATGGACATTAGTACAGATCTTTCTAAAGCACCCATCTGCATAGCATCTGAGCTCACCTCTCCTATGTTGGAGTAGGACTAGTGTTTGCACCAAACAGCTGTCGACAGCTGGAAGCTGCTAATTTGCAAGAAGCTTAGAGTGGGTCAGATTTGTACATAGAAGGACAACTCCAGGGCCAGACATGTGCTCTTCAAAGGAGAGCCAAATGTGCCTCATTGACCACCCTTCCAGTGATCCTCACAACCTGAATGGTTCACCAGTGGCCCCCTGTCCCTGTGCCACCATGGAAGCCACCCAAGGGAGAGTGATTTGCACAGAGGGAAGGCAGAGGGCTTGCAGAAGTAAGAGCATCAGGCATTTCAGGTAGCTTCAGCTGCCCACCTGCATCATTCCTTGGACCAAATGCAGTGAAGGTGATGGCTTTACTTATCGCCATGCTCCCTAGAAGATGGATGTACACAGCAGAGAACAACTGTTTGTAAGGCAGTCAAAGGACATTTGTACAGCACCTATCTGAGACTAGGCTAGCAGAAATTGCTCAAGTTACCAGCTCCACTAAATGTCAAAGAGCTGTCCTTGTTTGGATTTGACTAGACTGCATTGCAAGCCAGGCATTGAGTAGAACCAAAACAGCTTCATGACATTAAATATGTTCCAAGCATCCATGCCATGCCTACATGACACCAGATACACTTCTGTCCCAGACAACCAGATATGTAGACAACAGTGTTTTTGGTGATGATGGCAATGAAACTGTGGGCAGGTTTCCTTTGTAGACTGAGAGTGGCAGTGGGTGAACTGTGACTACTAGAGCAGAAGGTGCTGCCCATTAAGGCAGAAGAGCATTGGCAGAGCTGTACAAAGCTAAGCCTGAAGGAGAACGGAGGTCTCCAGAAGCATGTTGAGAGCTGGAAGGAGGGGCTGGAAAAACAGTGTTGCACATGGGATGAGAGGTGCCAGCCTGCATCAGAAGTGCTTAGACAGCACACTGGCATGCTGAGAGACATTGGCTGATCATCAAAACCACTCCTCCCATTTTGCACGGTGCCTGCTTGGTATTTAACAGGTTTGCCAAAACCTACAGTGCAGCAATAACAGTGGTTGTTTTAAAAAGATCAGAGAAATCTGGTTGTCTCAGGATACAATCTTTCCGCAAAGCAGGAGCTGAGACTTTTCTGTAGTAGACCTGACCCGTTGCTTGACCTGATTCCAGTCAAAGAATCCCTTAATAGGAGAAGCTGGTGGTAAAAATTAATTGAAGACTTGTTTTAGAGAGTTTTGTTCTTGCCTAAAAAACTGATGCAGAGCATGTATGGGCAGGAAGCTTGGGCATTATGGGGAGAAGTAGCTCCTAGTAGTCTGAAGAGACTCAGTCTCTGGAAACCACAGGATTGGCAAAACCAAGAGCATGCAGGAGCTGTTGGGAAAGCGAGTGACAAGCAGGGGTTTGGTCACAAAGGCTTCTGAAGGTGATGGTGACTGTGTGTGTTACAAAGAGGTGACTGCATATGGAGAATTGAGCAGGTGGGATAGAGAGGGGAACTTGCAAGCCCCGGGAAGGATACCCTGGCCCTGAGCCTGGCGCTACCCCTCACAGCAGTCCAGTGGCTTTTGCCTGCTGTTTCTCTTTCGATGTGTGGGCAGGCTTTTCTCAGTACTGCCCTCCCTCGCTGCCTGGCAGATTGGCCTGGAGGATGGTAAACACAGGGTCACGCAGGGCAAAAGCATCTTGGTGGGAGGGCACACCACCTCCAAAGCTGAGAGGCTTGGAGAGGGTTGCTTCCAAGTGAGAGTGAGGATTTTTATCTTTTTCTCCCTAACCTAAAATTCAACCCCATCTGCCTTTAGCCTTTCTCACCAGCTGCTGCCAGCATGACTCTCCTGGTCCCCGGCACGGCAGGGCTGTGGCCGTCCTGCTGCCCCAGCAGCCTGCTGGTCTGGACACCTTCCTATCTTGTCTCTACTTTGAGCCAACCCTTGCAGAGTCAGCACGTCAAGGGGACACCCTGTCTCTCTACGACAGTGCTCTGCCCCCTCTTCCAGCTCCCTCCCAAAAATCCCAGCTCCCTCTTTCTCATTTGACTTAACAGTTGTTGAACTGCCTTGGTCTCTGGCCATGCTTGGCTGTGCTCAGCCATGTGGCTCTGAGGAACACACAGGAAGGATTAATTTGGCTACAGGCTAATTTTGGTATATTTTAGGTCAGGCAGAAGCATAAACCTCATTTTTCTTTCTCCTCTGCAGATGCCTACACAAAGACAGAGGTGATTTACACCTGGACACTGGGGAAGGATAAATCAGTGGAAGTAGCAAAGGGTGGATCTCGGCTGAACCAGTATGACCTGCTGGGTCATGTTGTTGGGACAGAGATGGTTCGATCCAGCACAGGTACTTGTGGGACCACAATGAGATGCGTGGGCTGAGCACAGTCAGACGAGATGGGACCCATGGGCTTTGAATGCCATGATTTGGCATAATTATAGAGGCAGTACCTGTGGGCAGTGAGAACCACAGTACTTCCCAAGACATGTGCTGTTGAAGAATATGTCTGGGGACATCTGGAGCAGTCACCAAGAGGCAGTAAAGGGTTTGCACTGAAAGAGCCTTATCACCCATAGCCTCTAGAAAAATTATTTCAAGCATCTAAAAATGACCTGCTGTGTGGAAAATTTGCCCCACCTTGCCCAGCTGGTTCTTGGTACTGTGGATTCATTTGTCTTGGATCCCTTTCCAGTCCCTCAGGAGAGCATTGCGGGCAGTGGAGGCAAATGCTACATAATGTTCAGTGTGATTTTCACTGCATCTGCTTACACAAACAATATCATAGCTAATAGAAGATTATCCCAAACAAATGCTTCCTCTGATTAATGACCAATATTAATCATCTGTCTTTCCCATCTGCTGCTCCTCCCTTCCCCTTTGAATCCAGGTACTGATAGCTTCTGTTTTCTTATGTGTGTCTCTCATCTTTCCTTTTTTCCTATTTTTTTTTTTTCCTTCTGTATGCACCAGTAGTTCTCTCATTTGAGGATATTTCCTCTCTGGTGCACTTGATTTTAATAGTGTCTGTCTGTAACAACTCATATCACCTCCCTTGGGGAAATGTGGAGAGTCCAGGGAACTAAATGTCATAATATCTGACCCATCTCTCTACTTAAGTTGTAGTAAAATGTACAGATGAATAACCTGAAGTGGCAAGAAAGCTGCTAAAGGCTCCTGTGTGTAATGATTTAGCAGAGCCACACTCACAACAAAAAGGCACAATAATCCAACAAAATAGCCAAAGCTTTGAGTGGAGGAATAGGGCATCGAGGGAAAACAGGGACAGCTGCTTCTTTGGTTTACAGCCCAGACCTTTAACGACAGAACTTGCCCTGATTTTTGAGATGATCACGGCAAGAAAAGGTGGAATATTTTCAGCTTTGTCAGAGAAAATAAAATCCTTAGTTCTGAAATCCTACAGAATGGTCTCTCTAGGCTGATGGGATCTTAACCACAAAGTTGGTCCCTAGGCTGGAGCAGAAAACGGATGGGAGCTGGGTCAGGAGAGACCTCCAGAGGTGTCTTGTGCCTGGGGTGAAATGGAAAGCCTGTTGCCTGGTTGATAATTGGCATTGATTTGCCATTGTCCCACAATTCTTTGGTAGTGAATTAAAGATGTCTCCAGAGAAGTATTTTTAAAGGACATATGCTACATGGAACTCACCCAGGCTACACTGGGGCATAGGCCTGGCGTGGCACAGCAGTTGTGTGTGCATGTACAGGACATGCAAAGTCAGCGCCAGCAGTGTGCTGCAGCATGCATCCCTCCTTCACACAGCTGTTAGGGTGGCCTGCAGTACTGTGAGATACCAGGGCATGCCAGCCAGTAACAATATAACACACATGCTGCAATTTCATCTAAGAACTTGAAAGTTTGTTCAGGACAGACCTTTAGTGGTTTAGAGATGGATTGGTGGTCAGCTGGCCCCATCCTGGAAAGCACTGGCGGCTCAGCATCTCTAACTGGCTATCTCTGCAGGAGAGTATGTCGTCATGACCACACACTTCCACCTCAAGAGGAAGATTGGGTACTTTGTGATCCAGACCTACCTACCCTGCATTATGACTGTCATCCTGTCCCAGGTCTCCTTCTGGCTTAACAGGGAGTCCGTTCCTGCCCGAACAGTTTTTGGTGAGTCTGGGAGAATGGGGGGCATCCTCTCAGGTCAGGGGAGAAAGGCATCACAAGTGATGGGAAATAGGCTGAGCATCAGAGCTGGTCTTCTCCAGGCCTTGACCAGCATCAGTGAAGCTGCTGGCCATTTCCCAGAATAGCTCTCAGTGTTTTCCCAGTGCTCCTGCTTCCACTGAATCACCACAAAAATACTCCTGTCCATGTTTCTGCTACAAGCCAAGCCATAAATATTAACAGTAATCAAGGTATTGATCATCTAATTATATGCATTTGGCTGTGTCTGCTTATCCATATTGGCTTTTGATTTGAGGAGAGGATAGGTACATGGGGAGGCATTTAAAGCTCTACCTTTGAAATTGCTAATGTGCCCTTGGTCAGAGCTCCACATAACAAGTTCCTGGGCTGAGGCAGTATAACTGCATGGTAAATATATTGTTATTATTTTCTTCAGCTGCTTTCAGATCCTCTCTCCGAGGAAAAGTGTCAGGCTGGCATTGCACATATATTAATAGCTTTTGCAAACATTTAATAACAGAATTGCTTTGTGCTCTCCTGGCAAGACCTTTAGCTCAAGATCTACACACACATGCTCAGAGACCATGTGTGATGCTGCAGGATTGTATTTCCTGGAAATAATGGTGCCCAGCAGATCCCGGTTAACAGAGAGTATATTGGACAAAAGTCACCAAGCAGAGAGGGGATATATGGTACCATCTGCTTGTGTTTTTGAACAAGACAGAAAGTGGTGTGGTTTCAAAAATCATGAAGCATTTCCTCAGTAGCAAGAGTCACGATAGAAATAGTCCCACAAACCCAACAAGGCTGATGTCCTCCTTTCCAGACCCTCTCCACAGGCCTGGACCTTGTTCCCATGCTGTGGACTGGAAAGGGAGACAGGGAGGGTCACAGGAGGTTCTGCTTCCTCCTAAACGAACTAGAAGGGATTCATTATGGGGTTTGTGCTCACTGGGGCTTGTGAAATTTAGGTCATAAACAAACTTTAAAATTTACAGTTGACCCCAGCTTCTTCCTATTAGCACCAAGTTGCCTTCCCTTGCCTGGTGATACAAATCCTACAGCAATCCCCAGGGTCAAGTGCAGCTGTAGGGAGCAGGGCAGTTAGTATGACCAAACTGGTTTGCGAGATCCAGACTGCAAGACCTGCGTTGAACAGTTGTGACAGTGAAGAGGGGATATGGCACCTTAGCACCCACTTTTTGGTGCTTTCATCCAGCAGAATGGAAAAGGGGGGGATCAGACAGAAATCACATGGAAAATAGGACCAGTTCAGGCATAGATAGAGTCATGGATGAACTTTCCTTACCTATCTCTGAATCGTTTTGCAACTGAATCCCACAAAGTGCACACCTGGATACCCCATATCTGTCCATGCCTCAGGTGATCTCTTACACCTGCATCAGTTCTGGAGTGTCTCTGCACTCCCGACACCAGGGGCGAGCCCTTCTCTGAGGATATTTGATTCCCTCCTATGTTATCTTGAGATTTGCAGTTGGACTGGTTTCCCGGAGTAGCACCTCAGATTAAGCAGAAAAGAGCTGACTGAAAAATTAAAACCTACCTTTGAGAAAAATGTGTTTGCTCCCAAATTGCCTTGCTTTCCTATGAAGAAAATAATGAGAACTTCAATTGTTTATTCCTTTTTTCGCCGCTCAGAAAGTATTGTCAAGAATATTATTGAAACTCTTCAATTACCAGGAGTATGGCTTAAGGGAAGTGAAAATTAGTCAATATTTTTATAATGTTTTAAATGCATTTTTAATTGAAAATCACATTATTGGGGAAAATGGATAGCAACGGTTGCTTGCTTTAGTGAAAAAAAGCTTTAAAAGGCACTTTGCAACAGATATTTTTTCTGAGAGAAATCATAGTGACATTCATTCTGGAAGCTCGGGCCACCAACAGGTGCCTGGCCATGCCAGCAGGACCCAGGATCCCAGGCATCCATCCATGCAGGTTACAAGACACTATTCCAAAACGCTGAGAGAACCACATTGGGTGAGTGGCCAGTTTCTGGTCCTCCATGAGGTTCCAATCACCTAGCTGTCGTTTTTACTGTTATTTTATTATTTTTATTTTATTGCAAAAGCAACTAGAGGCTTCTCCATGGCATATTCTACATGAGGGAGCTGGGTTTAGCATCACGCAGCTTAGCCTATTAGCAGACGATTAACTGAATGCAACTGCCTACCTATGAGCTAGGACTCTTTCATAGTGAGGAGAGATCTAGTTGATGGAGTTTGGGGAAGATTAATCTCATCCTAACGCAGATGTTTGCCATTGATTATATGAATTGGAGATATTCAATACTGAACCACCGAAGGCCCTGAGAAACCTGAAGTTGGCCCTGATTCAAGCAAGGGTTGGACAAGCTGATTTCCCTTCCAACCTGGACTGTTTTGTTATTCTACAAGTATCACCACGGACTTGTTCTGGGTAAGACTCCCTTAATGACAGCGGGAATGTGGGCCACATGGCTTAGAGGATGGCTCCTAAATTTACATGATGGAAATGACAACTGTGTGGTTTGAGGAGAAACTGGGTGGGTATGAGTGTATGGTGTCACACCATCCTTGTCTCCTGCTGTGTTTCCACAGGTGTCACTACAGTCCTCACCATGACCACACTAAGCATCAGCGCAAGAAACTCGCTACCTAAAGTGGCGTACGCGACGGCCATGGACTGGTTCATAGCCGTCTGTTACGCCTTTGTGTTTTCTGCGCTGATTGAATTCGCCACTGTCAACTACTTCACTAAGCGCAGCTGGGCTTGGGATGGCAAGAAGGTGCTGGAGGCCCAAGAGATGAAGGTCAGCCCTGTGGCCAAGGCCAAGAAGGAGGGGGTGGTGAAGAAACGCTGCATGAGAGAGCTGTGCCGGGGTCAGGAGTGGGTAACATGCAGCCCCGCAGCACTTCAGGAGGCTGGATGCTACTTACTGGGGTCCCCAGCTCAGATCTTGACTGGAGCGGTTCTTGAGGGTTGAGGGAGGAAGGGCTTGAAGGGCTGGTCGCTGTGCTTAGCTGGAGAAAAACACTCAGGCATGACTGCTCACTTTTCCCTCTCCTTCTGCACGACATTTTGCCAGTGGAAACATGAATATGTGCATGTTTTGGTCTTGCTCTACCAGTGATCTCCTCTCTCCTTTCTTCTTCCTCCAACCCATAAATGCCCTGCTCCTTGTTGCTAGCATGCCACACAAACCCAAATATGCCACCGGATGCCAGCCTCATCCACAGAGATGGTCCCACTCTGCTGTGTCCCCTGCGGCTGGTATCCCCAATTGTAGGTTTTCCCTGTCATGGGTAAGCATGGTGTAGCAATGGGGAGGTCTAACTCTCGTGCTGTTGCCCACAGCTGCCAGCAGCTGCTGTTTTGTAAGCTTGGGCCAAGTGAGTGGGTAGGAAGCAAGCAGTCAGAAACAGCAACTGGCAGTAATTTAGTGCCTGGCGTTACCCACATTTTCCCTTCTCACTCAGGATCAGCCTCTCTGGCAGCTTCCTTCCTGACAGCCACTGCTACCCCTGCTCGTGCCCACTCACTGCTAACCGATTTAATATCAGCTGCGCCGAGAAATCGCTTACTGTAGCATGCTACTCCTTGTTCATATTTATTGAATCAATTTGCAAATCAGCTTTGTCCTTATTCTTGGTTCTGGAGCCTTTATATTTTGCTTTTTAATGTGTTGTTTAAAATTGTTGTGGGGCAGTATGCAAATATCTGGCAGAATTGCAGTAACTTTTGGGAGGACAACAGCCAGCCATCTCTCTGGTATGGAGGTCAAAGGAGGAGCAGAGAGGCCTTATGCAGAACCACAGCCATCACTGGGTGTTGAATGCCTCTCTCTTGTGTTTCTTGGACTCTCTCTATCTGTTTACTTTTGCAGCTGTGGTCTGAGCAACAGACTCATGGCAGAAAGGCTCCAGAGGAGGCCAGCTGATGGTCTTCCACTTCCATCGTGAACAATAACACTGATCTGGCCTCTAGAGATAAGAGAATCCTTTCCTGGGTCATTGGCATGAGCGAAGGATCAGAACATGTCCTCAAAGCAACCATGTCCCTTTCAGGGATGGGCAAATTCTAAAGTCAGTATGCACACAGCCTTGAGCAATTACATGACCTGGGCACAGCCGAAAAAGCACCAAAGTCTCAAAAGCTTTAGTTTGTCATAGAAGCAGCATGCTCCTTAATTTATTCATTGACCCAGCACTGCAAGATTAACAGTGCTGAAACAATAGGGTAAGACCATGCAGAATGTTTGTGCGTGTAATAATCAAACAAGAAAACAAAGCAGGACCAGGAATGTTTCAGAGGGAGTGCTCTTTGTGAGCTTGCTGCAGCTGGTATCAGGCTGGAGAACCAGGAAGGATCCAAATTTCTGGATGCTTTTTCAAGCCAACCCTGATCTTTATCTAGAAGGCTACTCCCGGCCTCTGCAGCTCAGAGAGCTCCCTGAAGATTGGTGGGCTCTTATATTGGCAATACGTTGTGTCATCATATATGCTTTTCATCCTTATTCCATCGAATATTTCCAAGCAGTGAATTTGCTACGCAATGAGGGTGCCTCATTGGCTCATTTTCAGCCTTAATTAGCTCTTCTTGGAACAATTGACAAGCCAGGTGGTTGAAACCACAAAAGGAAGAGGAGGAAGAAGAATAACTATTGGCATTTTAAAGTGTTTGTACCAGGACTAAAACTACAAGTGACAAGCCCAGGCTGTGCACTGGTCTCTGGAGAGCCTTCCTTCCAGCCAAAAAGAATGCTCTTTATTGATGTGATGGCAAGGATCCCTACTCCAGGTTTGATTGTTTCCTTACATGAACATGAAACAAGAATCAATAAGCATCAGCCCTTCCCTCACCTGAAATGCAGGCAGCAGCAATGCTTCCCATCCTATTTAAAAGAAAACACTGCCTTGCAAATCTGCTGGTTGCTGACAGGCACTCCCACTGTGTTCACTCTCTCAGAGCTGGTTCCATTTTTTCTTTCTTCCCTCAGCCAACCTATTGGTTTAGATGGAACAGAATATTTTTTCAGGTAGACTCTAACATGATGGGCTGATATTGGTGAATCACTGATCTCTGCATCATAAATGATCATGATGATGTTCTGGCTATAGCCACAGCTGGGTTATGGTTCTAGCTGGGAGCTACTCTGCACATTCTCTGCAGTTCTCCTCTAATGAAAGGCAGGCAGATATCACCATAGATGTCACCAAAAAATCCCTTTAGCGCACACTCTGAGAAGATTTGACTAATGCTTCTTCGACCCAAAAATTTTCCAAGACTTTCCTGCCTGACACCAGTAATTGCTAGTTGTGGATGAAGGATTTCCTCTCTTTTTGTATGGCAGAGTGGCTGCAACCAACCTAGAGATGCAGATCGAACTGGAGAGAGGTATCTGGATCCAATGTGGAAAACTTGTTAGCAAAGATTATTTTTAAAAAAACATCATCAGGAGGAAGGTGGGAGATGGCAGTAGCTGGGGAGGCATGAGAGGCCAAAGAGATCGAAAGATGAGTGGTATCAGTAGCCGCAAAGCTCCCTATCTCCAGTATCCTCAAAATATCTTGTTAAAAAGATCCACTTCAGGACAGAAGGGCTGTGTCTGAACAGAGTGAGATCCATTGTGTCCCATCCATCCCATCTATAGGGATGGCCATCTCTTGAGCCAACAAGGTCACTTTCTGAGTGGCTGTTACAGTACGGATTTGAAAAGACAACCATTAATGATGACTTTGTCACTGGGAAACTGATGAAGTCTTCAAAGATTACATTTATCGTGGAGTTCTCTGAAAAAAAGTGTTGTCTGTTCCTCAGGATGGAAGATGCTTTAGATCTTTGGAAGATGCTTACTTAAACCCACTCGCTCCTGCAACACAATGTTTATGCATAAAATCTGTTTCAGGTCTGTATCTGTGCTTGTATGACATTGCCTTGAAATCCTTGGTGGCAAGAAGCAACAAAAACAATACAAGTAGCTGCAGTCAGATACACAAGAACAAAGAAGAACACACTTTCGATGGAGGAATAGTCCTGGATCTTTATCCTTCTCACCCTAAAGACAATAATCCTATAGTGCATGATGAGAAGATTAGGTCCAGGCTTTTTATGTACTTTTCACATGTCTTTTCATCAAGAGAAAGTCATCAAAAAGCATCCTCCAAACCTCTCTGTTGATGTGATCATCATGGTTTTCTTTCTTGTATTTTGGAAGTGACGAACATGCTTGCCACTTCCAGTATGTGTCTTTTCCACTGACTGAGTAAAGCCTAGCTTTTTGTCCAACATACTCTTCAGCAATTCTGAAGTTTGCCCCTTGATCCAGGCCAGCTGGGAATCATTATTCTTTCTCCTTTTTTTCTTTCCATTTGTGTCATCTTTGTTTCAATCCCCTCCCTGCCAAGACAGGAACTAGAACCAACCTTGACAGCCCAGGCCACCATTTTCAACCAGTCTGAAGTCTTACAGACTCATGGGGTGGTTCAGACCCATCTCTTTTCTTTTCTGCCTCACTATGGTAAATAAGTTTTTTTCGGGACCTTCCTTTGCTGACCATGCTCTGCAGCCCGTGTGTCCTTTGTCCTATTGCACTTGCAGTGACCTGTTGCTCTCCATAGCATTGCATGTGGTTGATGTTCTCGTCATCTTCACTAGGCTCCATGTATCATTCTTCAACAATTTTTCACCGTCTTTTTCTCAACACTGTGTGCATGGTGTGTTGGGCTCATTATTGACTCCATCCAACCTCTGAGTCTTTGTCTGGTGATCTAGGGAGCATAAGATGATTGGGCTCGGTCCCACATAATCCGAATGAAGAGATGGGAGGGATGAGTGATGCGAAAGGTTACACCAGCAGCTGACAGTAACCTGGCATTGACGTAGACTGCTTGTTAATGCAAGATTGCGTTGTTCAGAGCTGTTGGCTCTGCTCGCAGTACAGGCATCTCAGTGTAAAATACTTTGCTGCTGTTCTCTGATAGGATCAAATCTCTGGTACACTGCAGAGGGGAACTTTGGCAGGCATGAGGAAGGAGTGGCACATTTGCTGGAGCAGAAACTGCTGTTGCTGGACTTTGAATTATAGGATACAAGTATGCCAGAGACTAGAGCTACTTGGCAGTCATTAAAGTGACTTTGCTCTAGAATGGCAAGCGGCAGATACCTTGAATTTCTCAGGTACTGCAGATATAGGTGATGGTAACCTTCTGAGTGGCCTGTCAGAGGAATACTGCTTCCAATCCAAATTTCTAGTCAAGGAACAGGTGCAGAGAAATAAATCTCCAGCAGATCAGAGACAGAACCAGCAGTTCCTGTAATTTAGAGAGAAGCTTGAAGACAAGCATATTTAACAAAAATACTATTATTTTCCAGTATGTGTGTTGTGGAAGAACTTGTCAGACTCCAATATCCCGGGAACGTATCTATTTCTAGACCAGCTTCCACAGCTTTTCTCTCAGGAGAGCAGTGTAGGGACAGCTTTGTGCAGTTGTTCAGTCTCCCTGTGCCCAAACTGGTCCATAAACGAAGGAATTGCTTTTCAACATAGATGTTTTAAATAGGACAAGATTTCAAAGCATATGTGGGGTTTCCTCCTGTTTTTCCACACTTTCCTTTTGTTTCAGTAGGATGTGGAACTCCTGACAGATAAAAGTGCATGGGAAAGGCTGGAGGCTACTTTGCAGCTGACAGCAATAAGCATATTTTGCTTTGATTGTCACTTATTTATAAAGTACAGCCCAGTAAATTCAGGCTGAACCATTTCTTCTGGTATCTCAGGAGCAGAGCACATCCATGTGTCTTGGTGTAGGTAGTGTGTGCTCTGGTGCCTCTCGAAGGCTACCCAGGCTCCCACTCCCAGCTCTGACCAGGGCAGAAGAATCATAGAATGGGTTGGGTTGGAAGGGACCTTAAAGATCATCTCGTTCCAACCGCCCTGCCATGGGCAGGGACACGTTCCACTTAGACCCGGTTGCTCAAAGCCCCATCCAACCTGGCCTTGAACACTTCCAGGGAGGGAGCATCCACAGCTTCTCTGGGCAACCTATTCCAGCACCTCACCATACTCATGGTAAAGAATTTCTTTCTTATGCCTAATCTAAATAGACCCTCTTTCAGCTTGAAGCCATTATCCATTGTCCTATCACTACACACCCTTGTAAAAAGTCCCTCTCCAGCTTTCCTGTAGGCCCCTTCAGGTACTGGAAGGCTGCGATAAGGTCTCCCTAGAGCCTTCTCCTCTCTGGGCTGAACAACCCTAACTCTCTTGGCCTTTCCTCATAGCAGAGGTTCTCCAGTCCCCTGATCATCGTTGTGGCCTCCTCTGGCCCCGCTTCAACAGCCCCATGTCTTTCCTGTGCTGAGGGCTCCAGAGCTGGATGTAGGAATCCAGGTGGGGTCTCACCACAGCAGAGCAGAGGGGCAGAATCCCCTCCCTTTTCCTGCTGGACATGATTCTTTTGATGTGGCTCAGAATACAGTTGGCTTTCTGAGCTGGGAGAGCACATTGCTGGGTCACGTTGATCTTCTCATCAACCAACACCCCCAAGTCCTTCACCTCAGGGCTCCATAAACAGCTGGAAAAAGGCCCTGGCTGTATGCTTCCAAGCCTCTGCACTACCTGAACAGCCTGATCCGAGGTCCAGAGAAGCCCAAGTTGATGCCTGAGGGCTCTGGATCGCACTAGTAGGAGCAGTAGGTTGCTATCACTACCTGCAGCATTCATATTTTCCTGACTTTCTCCCATTTTAGCCTGCTGTTTTCAGATGCCTTTGGCCAGGCAAGACAGATCCACTTTCCAAGCTCTGGGGCAGAAAGCTAGCCAAGTTGAAAGTGTCATGTCACTTATGGTCATCTTATTCCTGTAACAAGCAGTGTGGATGATTAATATTAAAATAAGCACAGTGCACTTCAAATTACATTCTGCGAACAACAATCTGTTTTTCATTTCATTACTGATTATTAATTATTTTATTACCTCCTGTAGCTGTGTTAATAAGTAATCATACTTAAGCATATTTAAATGTTTTAGAAGGTGAAACATCTTTAGTGCTTTATGTGCTTCTTGCCAGCTCCTTAGCAGGAAAAGTTCACCCCCTGTGTAGAGGGTGCAAGTTAACATGCCTCTAATGATTGCAGAAATCAATCGCTCAGTTAATCATTAAAGATCATAACACCCTCTCCCATAAAAGACTACGAATATGGTCTGATCAGTGGTTTAGTCTGATCTGGAGTCTGAAGACATTTAGACCTCCTTCTAACAGCAAGTTAATTTCTGTAATTGCTGGCATTATTATGAGGCTGCAGGCCTGGCTATGATGTTATTGGAGAGGGGTTTAAAGATTGCACAGAAGTGTGCTTTTAGTGTCCCTCTGAAAATCACTGTGGAAAATTCATTTCCTGAGGTAACCAGAAATATCCATGGTGATTGTGGACACATTTAAAATGAAAGCTAAAGTCCTTGGAATATCTCTTCAGAGCAGACTGGATGAATCTGGCCTTTCCAGATTTGCAGTGCTATGCTGCGATGCTGCCTGCTACCAGTTCTCAGGCTAGAGTGGGGAATTGAACAGGTCCTGCTGGCTGCATGCTCTCCCCTTCTCCCAGTAGTCACTTTGTATGTGGTTGCCTCACACATACACGCAAGACTGTGCCAAGCACCCCTGGGAAGTGCCTGGATGAGCCTTACCTTGTGTTTTAGTTACTTTTGAATAGAAAATAAGATCCAAAGTCACACCTTGTTCTGAGTTTAGATACTAGACTCCCAACAAGAGTCATTGCTGTGTTTAATGCTGGCTCTTGGTGTAATTACAGTGAACACCAGATGGAGTACATGAGTGCTGGGATGTGTAGGGTGCCTGGATATGAACAGATTTAATTTGATGGGCTTCTGCTGGTAGACTTGGATTGCTTTATATGTTATGGTCTATGGTGCAGCTGGTCTCAGGTCTCTGACAGCAACAGGAAGATCCCCAGAGCAGGGGAAACACCTATCATGACTTCCTAGCTCCATCTTCCTGCCCACTCTTCTTCATTAATGCCTGAACTGTCTGTCTTCATCATCTTCCATCATCCTTCAGTACATCATGTCTGACATACAAGTGCCTCTTTTGCCATTTTCTATGAAAGCTCTTCTCCCTTCAGCCTGCACAGCATGGCGGTCCCTGGGACCTTGTGGGAGGGGTGCACTTATCTCTTCTTTGATTTGCAGCAACCCAGAGATATGAAGGCAAGGTGAAAGGCTTCCCTCTGCCCTACAGTGCCGTGTTGAGCAATCCTGAAATCCAGGGCTGGTGCAAATGCCTTCCATCTGTTCTGTATCTTACCTGGGTAGGTCATGAGGTGCTCCAAAGGGTCCCAGCAGCATTTTGGACATCACGATGTTAAATTGTGAGGTATACTTGTGAGGTATTTAGGGCACTCGTAATATGGTGCAAAAATATTGTGATGGTGTCACCCACACTCTTAAAGCCACTGGGTTTCTGCTACAAAAAATAAAATAGAACTATAATCCTCTCTGATGTCTCTTCCTCTCACCTGACCCAGGAAGCAGGCCAGCAAAGAAGAAAATCAAGTTCTTTTCCTGGGACGATCACATGGGGTGTCATTCTTTGCTAAAGACTACATTCCTGCATCATCTCCCAATGGCTGAACCTTACATGCAACAGATAACACTGCCCATCTGAGAGACAAACCAAGGAGTCTGTACAGTTTGAGCCTGCATTCACTTATACTGACCCGGCAATATG
>Ga0065711_1007015_pt1 | contig 17788 bp, 9 predicted proteins | sample Hoacrofraction12_FD_59098 | JGI IMG/M metagenome (GOLD analysis project Ga0065711, IMG submission 59098) | Hoatzin crop microbial communities from Cojedes, Venezuela - Epithelial fraction 12 v2 (version 2) | ecosystem: Host-associated > Birds > Digestive system > Esophagus > Crop | place...
AGATATTCAAGCCCCGCCTGGACGCGGTGCTGTGCAGCCTGCTCTGGGTGACCCTGCTTCGGCAGGGGGTTGGACCGGGTGACCCACAAAGGTCCCTTCCAACCCCTGCCATGCTGTGATTCTGTGACTGGGGAGAAGATGGGACCATTTCTCTTTTCTATGCAGGGAGCATGCAGCCTTTAAACTTTCTTACTTTTTCTAGAGCCCGTTTCATTCAGTGTAGAAATTTAACAAAGCTTGAAATTTTAGCGATAGAAGAATGCCTGTGTGAAAACTCTGACTCCAAATAGTGTTATCCAAGTGTGAAATCACTACCCTTTGTTTCATGAATTTCAGGGTACAAAATGCCTGGTACTAAATTGAGACTACTGAACTCAATAGGAGAGCTGAAGAAAATGTGAAGAGACTCTCTTCTCAGCCTTCTTGATTAAATGGATTGTGTTATTATTGACTCTATCTCAGCAAGTTTTTTTCATAGCAATGGCAGTTATAACCATTGCTTCCTTCTAGGCCATTTTTACAAATTTGGCTGAATTTGGATATTTTGTTGGTATTCTTCAACTTCAGTGAATGTAGTAGAAGAGTGGTTTAATTTAAGTAAGTATTAAAAGAACACACAAAAATAACTTCGAAGGGAAGGATCTGGTGGAATAACTTTGCAATACGAGAGACTATTTCCTTGAGTAGCATCACTATTACAAGCTTTATTTTTGTGAATGTCTTGCAGATGCGAACAAGCTGATTTCTTTTAATGATCATATTGATGACAGTGCAGCCTGATATTCATAATGGGCTAGTTTTTGAATTTTTTGAATAGCCAAGCATACTCCAGAAGAGGACATCACAGAACAATCTCTTTTTTTCCTATTTTCTGGATAAAAATGTTTATTGAAAGCGAACTTTAAATTCAGCGTATTGTATTCTTCATGACGCTGTTCCAAAGCCTAATGGGAATAGTAGCAATCTTTAATTATTTTTAATGGGTTTCAAATCAGTTCTTAAACAGAGAGAAAATTGCAGAAGAGTGCGCTGTGTCCTGTATCTACACCCTGGGTGGCTGTGAAACTCAATTCATTATGTTTCGTAGATGAGTTTCAGAGCTTCTGATGAAAGGTGCTATTGAAGATATTAAGGGTGACGTTTTAGAACATGTCGAGTAGGTGACTCGGTTCTCAGGAGCGTAATGCCACTTGTTTGAACCCAGAAAACTTTAAGAACTTGGAAACTGTCTGCAGAGTCAATTCTGAATGCCCAAACATTTGATTGCAGGAGGAGCCTGGGGAGGAAGCAGCCACCATTCGAGCCATAGGAAAGCAGTGCTGTAGATGCAATGTACGCTCAGGGCAGCCGAGTCTCAGACCTGATGGCAGTTATCCATTTAGTTCTTGTAAATTTTAGTAGAATTTGTGTTATATAAGTATTTTTTAGTTTAGGGCGCTTGGGCTGAATGTTTTACAGAATCCCTTCTATGCAAGTTCATGGGAGGGCTGCAGGCACCCTGTGAGAAGGATCTCCTTTACTGTTTAATTTCACAGTTTTTTAAAGTAAGCTGTGTAGAGTACTGATAGATTTTTATAGGATATTTCTAACATCCCACCCCTATTATATTTCCTCAATTTTGCCATTATTTTCTTTCTTGCTGTATGTGGCAGAATTTAGACTTCTGTTTAGATACATTTAAGAAGGAGAAAATTAAGAAGTTGATGCTACTTTTCTGTCTCAGTTTGCATTACTGAAATCAACTTGGCCATAAAAAATCATGTGCATGTTCGGTAGCTAATCTGAATTCTAAATGTGGGTGTCAGGAAACACATCAAACCCTCTCCCATTCCAGTATCCTGGGAGATGGCTCCATGCTGTCAGCATAAAGGCAATGAACCTTTATGGGTATATAGTAATTGGCTCAACCAAATTTAATGGGATCATAAGTTAAATGGAAAACCAGATGATAAAAAGGCTAGCATTAAGTATCTGTGGCTTGGATTCTGTGACTGAACTTAAAAAATGTGCTCTTTAAAAAAAAATAAATAAAAATAAAAGATGGCTGGCTGGTATCAGGACTGCCATGTTCAAATATCATCCAGGGAAACTGGTCTGAGAGTGTATTTCCAGTGAACATTTCCCTTGCTTCCTGAGGGTACGAACTGCTATGCTGTCAATGCTCTCATCGTCCTAAGAGCACGCTTCTTAAAAACGTTTGCATTGTGAATAAGAGAAAAGAAGCCAGATTAGTTGTTGGTGCCTCTAATTATTGTACCTTTGACCCAGTTCGTATGCATGCGATACCTTTTGTTCACCTCTGCGCAGCATTAACTCTTGTGGACTGCTCAGATAGTATTTGGGTTTGATTTTCATGGGTTTGGGTAGCCTTTTCTGAAGTGCTGAATCTGTTAATTCCATAGAATAGTGCAACAATGGAGAAATTCAGTACCCAACTCTGTGTCGGCTGCTACATCCCACATGCCTTTGGTTTGAGATGACACAGCTATTGGAAGATGCCAGTCTTCCATCCTTACTTCATTTGACCTTTTGGTCCTTTGTTCTTTGAATTAAGGTAACTGTTAATAAGGAAACTACTACCCTTTGGTACTATCTTGTTTCCTGTAACATATCCAACAGTTATTCAAAGGTAACATGTTCATTTGATCTGAAATGAGAAGTTCCCAGTCTCTGTAGGGTGAACTACAAAACTTGCTCTCAATAGTCTGCTAAAAAATACACTGTAAGATCAAGCTGTACTAATTGCCACTTATTTTCCCCAGGAGAAAACATTACTGGAAATAATATATGGCTGATAATATATTTATGTTTTAAATATTAAAATTAAATGAAAATATATTAAATCTTTATATGCTACATTTAAGAAAATTTAGTACCAAAATTGGTCCAGAGGGAGTCCTAAGATGCAGAAGCATTGTTTCTCTTAAGCTTTAATAAGCCAGGTGAGGGGATCACTGTAAGGTTACAAAGAAATTATATTCCATTTCATACCCTACCATTATCAGGGGTATAGTGAAGATTTCCCCTTATTGATAAGTACCCTGTCAAGATACCAAAGCGCACTGCCCAGGTGTTGAATGCTGTATGGAAAGCTCTGACTCAGCTTTTCCTCTCCACATTCATACACATCCTACATCCAGAGCTTGAGTCTGGTCTCAATGCATGGCTATATTTGTGGACAAGTGCTTCCTCAGTCCGCCCTCAAATTGTGCTGCAAGCAGCACAAAAAGAAATCAAGAGCAGGGGAAGGAGAAGTCTAACGGCGCTCAGAGAGATCTCAGTTGCACAGAAGCGGGCTGTGATTTGGGATGTTGATATCCGCACTTGTGCTTCCACACCGAACGGAGAACTCATCATTTAAAAGATTACCTTGTAGATGATGATAAGAGCACATTTTCTTCCTCTGCAGACAGCATTTGTGCTATGGCGACCATTATGGCTGGCGCTTTTATCAGCGATTTAGAATGGAGCTGTCCAAAACTTGAAAAAGCTTCTATTAAAGTAATGTGGATTTATCCCTCTAAGACCTGTGAAATTTCTCAAAGAACCCAGTTTTGGCCTCCTTTTCTAATAAAAGCGCGTAGCTGCACAGCAGGGTAATAAGGTCCCCAGCCTCCCAGGAAGCTGGGCATTTGGTTCGTGGCCCACATTTGAGAATCCCTGGAGAGCTCTCTGGATGTTTGGAAACATCTCATGGGAGTTTGGAAACCAGTCCTTCCATGGCGTTTCTGGGGCCAGCAGGGTTACTTGGCTGCGGTGAGGTGGAGTAGCATAGCGCTAGGAACACAAGACCTCTGCTTCTGTCACCCTGCAGCATGCACGTGTGTGGATTTGATTGCAGTGTTTGCCAGTGTGGCTGAATATTAAAAATTGAAATGTAGTAGGTAGTTTTACTGTATCATCTTTCAGTTTATTGGTACTGAAGTTGTTATATAGTGTTGGGAGTTTTAATGCTCTGTTTTCGTTGTCTCTTATAATGTGATTTCAATGTACGACACTGAAACTTTGTTTTATCCAGCTGGGCATTTTCAGCTGATGTATTGATTCCTGTTATGAAAGCAGTGTTAGCTGATACTGTCTGGCTGGAAGCAGGAGCTTTGAAGCTTGAGATGGGGAGAGCCCCAGGAGATCCATGCTGCTGCCTACCTGGTAGCCAGAATAGGAGATATTAGAATAGTTTGGGTATCTCCTCTTTATTTCCATTGCCCACTTTTTTTTTTCCTTCCCTTTAGCATTGCTCTTTTGGAAGACTGTTCCTCCTTTCCCTTGGTAGTAATCACGCTGCTGTGTATTACAAAATTGTCAGTCACAACAAGCTGCAAATGGTTGCCCCTGCTCAGCGCCGAAGCAGGGATGGGATTGCAGCTGAAGTGCTTTTGCAGGCCAAAAGGGCAGATCCTGCTCCCTGATTTTATTTTGAGTTGGTGCCCGACCGCAGTCTTGGGGGTCATAACGTCTCATGGAAAGTTGTCATCTTCTGAGCAGAGATGAATTACTCTTATTCTTTTGAGAATTGCTGTAGTAATGCAGATGCTTTGGCCAAACTTTAGGGTGGGTAATTGCATGCTTGCTTCCCACAGGAATTTCATTTGGATGTGGGATCACTGGCTTTTTGCTCCGATGAAAAGGCAAACAGATTCGAGAGCATCTCAATGTTGATGGCAGCTGCTATGGAAGCACTTGATATGCCTTGCAGCCCTTCATTTGTTAATGCGGAGATGTTGATCTCTGAAAATGCCCTAAAGGCAGTCAGGAAAATTCTGTTCCTAGGTAAAAACAAAACATGACGAAAAGAGCATAGCCTGAAAAACAAAGATATGGCAGAAAAGAAGAAAAAAGAAAATGAGACTGTACCCGCCTGTGTACTAGCTGGGGGCGAACTGTGAATTCTGCACTTCTGGAGGGTCCAGGCAGATCAAGAGGCTGGGATCAAAATATCAGAAAGCAAGATCCAGAGTAATCATTTGGTAAGGAAACAGTTTCTCAGAGTTGATAATCTTCAGCCCAGAGTAATCTTTGAAATCAGCTGTGCTTTTGGCTACTTGACCACCTCCTTTGAGAGTGGCCGCTCAACCACTACCGAGTAACCGAGACTCAGGGAAAAGAATGAGGCTGAAGGATGGTGGTCACCAAGTCCAGCAGGTAAAGCACATAGGGATGAATGTGTTGTGTCAGCTGGTGTGAGCTGGGGCATAAAGGAAAAAAATGCCAAGAAAGCCATCAGTCACTCATCCAGAGATTCACCAACATAGGTGTTTTAGAAAGAATGATGACAGCAGGGCTAGCTCATGTGCTTGTTTCATAGAAAATGAAACAGTATTTGAGCAGGAGATTCACGAGATATTAACTTGAACGCAAATGGGTCGTCTATTGCATCTCAGTTGGATGCTCATGAATGTGTCTTTGTGCTCCCAGAGACACCTCAATTTATTCCAAAAGAATGAAAATTAAATGTAAAATTTCAGGTCGTTAAAATAGTGACTTCTCCCCCTGAAAGGAAGAAGTGTGTTAATGGCTAAGTAGGAAGGTAAAAATGTGAAAGAATACAGGCAAAATAGTATCTGTGATTAGGTTCTAAATGTATCAAAACTCTTGCTCATGATAAAAAAATAGTGCCTGTGCTGGTGGAGCACGTATTGGAATCATCAAGGGAGAAACTGAGAATGTCTTCAAAGGTAAATAAGTTCTCTAATGATTCAGGAAGGAGTTTAGTTGTCTGGCATTTTGTGTCCCTGGGGGCTTCCCCTTCTCCAAAGACTGCTAAGTGTATGGGCTCGTTGCTTGCTGGGGGAATAACCAGCAGAATGAGAGTCACCCTTGGGATGCTGTGGGGCTAGGGAGAGAGGAAGAGGGAACCCGTGGCCTTGGTGTAGGCTGGAAGGAGATTAATGTATATTTATATGCATTTGGGATTGGGTAAAGTAGAAACCAAGTATTTTTAGGTTAGAAAGGCATGTGGCAAATGCCCATAAAAATGTTACCTACAATTTTGCATGTTGCTGGTGAACAAGATGACAAACTTTCCAAGTAGTGTAGGTTATTATTGCCAGAGAGAAGGGTCAGAACAAGAATCTGCAGATAGTCTGTTAGTAAACAGTGTCCAAAATGGCAAGCTAAAAGTTTCTGTTGCTAACCCGAGGAGAGGGTTTAGGTTAAACAGGCTTTTGCTTATGGTTCCCACTACAGCCACAATGATAATACTTAAAGGGTTGCTGGGAAACCTGTTTATCATTTTAAAAATCATAAAATAAATATCAGAGAAGGTCTAAAATATTTCATTAAAGCCTCCAATGAACTGCAGCTTTGAGGAAAGCCTTCCAAAATGCTGATGGGACATCATTAAAAGCTGCAGTCCATACGTCTGGTGTGTGCTCCTGCTGCGTTAGCGAACGCCAGTAGCAGCCTGGTAGAGACAATTTCAGTACTGAGTAATTCATAAATTGGTTGTACTTGTAAAGATTAGTTGTTTTTGTGTCTGGCAGTGGGAGCCAAATGATTTCCAAGTGATTCGCTGACCGCCTCATTGTTAGCAGGGAGTGTGCCAGATACCCGCGGACCCGAAGTAACGGTTAATTCAAAAGCATGAGCTCGGTTCTGTTTCGTCCCTGCTTGTTGAAGGTACCAGAACTTGGCTTCCCACAGACACATTGATGAGCCAGTGCTATGCTAGAAATTTTTCAGACTAATCTTTCTGCAACAATGAGCTGGTGAAAGCCGGGAGAATGATACGCTGCTGGCTGTTTCCAATCTCTGAATCGATCTCCCCGTCTGAGGAAACAAAGGACCGGGCTGGTGCAGACAGGCAAGGGCAGCACGTGTGAACGTCCTGACAAAAAGTAAAATGACTGCAGCGGTATCTTTCTTTGTCGAACGGGTGAGTGGTGTTAAGCAGAGAGTAAACCTGCCTCAGCTGTAGCAGCGTTGGACTTAAGGGCTTTGTTAACTGTCTGAGGAGAAAGTGAAAAAGCAGAGTGCAACCTCCTTGAGCCTGAAATAGTAAGCTAGGAATAACAAGATTGCTATTACGTATCATAGAGGCTAAAAGCTTAGCAGGAATCGAAAAGGATTAACATTTTATAGAGCTGGAAAGAATGTGAAGAGTTGTTGTTCTTTCCTGAAACAAATGCGAATTGGGAAGAGCTATGAAGCCACCTGCTCAGTACCTAAGCCAGCCTTTCAGTGATGGAATGTAGGAGAAGACTTACCATCAGGAGTTAGAGAACTCTACATCCCAGCATATATCCCGAAAACAGATGTGAGAGAGGGCCAAAGAAAAGTTATGTTCTTAAAAGATATGAGACACTTTTTGATCTAAACTGATTTTTTAGATCTTTGATATAAACAGATTCCTGAAACTGTTGCAAAAGAGATCTAGCACCACTGCCACCCACTGATGCCCGCCTCTCCTGCGATCGCCATTTGGCCCGAACAAGCAATTTGTGTTTGACCTTTGTGGCTGAAGAAGAAAGCATCTACTTTGTAATATTCAGTACAGTGATAATTCATTGTAGACTGGATATTTATTAATTGATCTTTTTCCCAAAGTGTGACATGGTTGAAATCTATTCTGACTTTCACCAAGGTGTACCTTGATTAACTAAATCAACAGAGCAAGTGATCAGCATCTTGCCCGCATAGTAACATTCAGTGGCCACTGTTACTGGTCTGCCAAGAGCTGTGTGTGCTGTGATGCCCGAGCAGTGTTTTCTTACTTTGCGTCTTCCTTTTATTGTTGGAAACATTCATGATATTTAAGACTCTTGAGGCTCTAATCTTACCTTCCTCTCTCCCTCTTAGTGTCTATCAACTTGTTGTCAAGGAGGAGAAGCTGCAGAAAGCACGGAGAGCTGCGGACATCATTGAATGCTTCTCTGTCCCAGTGAGCTACAAGAATGCTTCCAGTCTTGACTCACCACACTACTTTGCCGCTGAGCTGAAACCCATCAACCTGCCTGTCACACAGCCATTCACAGTGGGTGACAACAAAACCTACAACGGCTACTGGAATGCTCCGCTTTCTCCCCTGAAAAGCTACAGCATATACTTCCAGGCCCTTAGCAAGGCAAATGGAGTAAGTGCAGAGAAAACTGAAGTTAGATCTGTGCATATGACCACCTCTGTCTACCCTCCTCATCTTTCTCCTTCCTTCTCTGTTGGATGCCAGTTCAACTTCTCCTTATTATTACCCTCTTACAGAAATTTAATGAAAATTGAACATGCTGCTACTTGTCCTTCTCTCAAGTCTCTCTCTGATGCCTACATGTGATGAGAAGCCTGTTAGGGAGCTAGACTATGTAGAGGCACATATTGACATGTGATTTACAAAATTAATTGCTTAGAATTTGGGGTTTTTTTTTTGTTTTTTGTGGTGGTTTTTTTTGTTTCTTTGCATATGCGTAGACGTCAGGGAAGGGGCTATTGTGCTTTTAAAAGACGTAGCAGCAATATCCTGATAGTCTCCAGTTCACGGTGCTTGTAACTTTGGAGGAGACAGTGTGAGATGAGAAATACCCAAAAGCTGCTAATTTGGATTACCTCGTAGCTTACATTTGGTCACATCATAATGTAGCACTTAAGACTGCAAGTTTCAGCTTGGGTAAATCGAGCTGCAGGGATGACTATGTGCATGTCTGTCTTACTCCTTTTGAATAACCTGGACTATATTTTTCCATACACTTACTCTCTGATACTAAGTTTAAAATGACAACAACAGAGGCAACATAGTCTGCCCTGTTCTCAGACTCAAATGATGCACACGTAATGGCCCAACAGATGCCGTCATAGTAAAAAGAAAGGCCTCTTCTGCCTCTTCTATGTTTCTGTTCCAGCTAGGGTAGTTTATGACCTTCTCTTTTAACTCTCCTGTTTCAGGTCAGTTCAGCTAGTAGTGTACAGGCCAGGTCCAGTCTAAGCAGTCATTCACCTTCCTCCCCTTTGACTCCCCCAACTGTTTTTTGTTATCACCTAACATGGTACAGTTTGACACTCTGGCCTCGTGAAGAGTCGTAGAGCATTAACATGGTGTCGAGAAGTTGGGTAGCCGAGTGTGTTATTTGCACAGTTGCCAGTGCTTTCATGAATCTGACTTTAACAGAGATAAATTTTATAACACATCACCTCTGAAAGGGCAAAATTAGAAAAATCAAAGGTGAATGGTGTAGGCTTTGGTCCCCACTTAGGACAGTGTCTTTTATACCCAAAACACAGGCGCACATCACAGAGGACCGTACCTCATTGAACAGCCTAACAATGCCAATGAATGTTCACAACATATCTTGGTGTTTTACTACCTTCATTTATCGCCATTCTCCTGCAGAGTTTCTGCTGTGTGACTGACAAGCACAAATCTCTTCAATACTGTGCTGTTTTTCACCTTGGTTTCCTTTCTAGTCGATATAGTTTCCTTCCAGCACTACTCAATTAATTCAATTTTGGATTTGCCTTTATAAAGGAAATTGTGAAATATATATGTATATGTCTCTCTGTGTCTAGTTAGTTCCCCCATGTGTGATAGTTAATTGCTAGTGAATGGATCCCCAGGGAAGAAGAAACTTTATTTGCTGAAGTGCAATATAATATGCCATAAATGGATTAACCGAATGGAAACGTAGGCTTCCCTTGGCATTCTGGATTAAGGCAGCGCTAATGCGTGGTTCCTACGTTTTCTGGATGTCTGTAGCTGGCAGGTTGCGTTACACTTTCTACATACAAGGTGATAAGNACTCAAAAAAGGATGACTTGCTTGGGCTGTTCTAGTAGGAACACAAGATTGTAAAGGANTTTTTAGGCATAATTAATCAAAAGAGTCTGTGTGCAACGAGAGANAGTTTGTGAAAGCATGAGGGGTGTTCTGCCAGAAAAAACAAATTTCTATTTGAGCAAGAAATTTCCTCTTGAGTTAATAAATTGTATTGGTACAGCATATGCCTATATATCCTCAAAGTGCAGTACTATGGGAAAAAAAAACCAGAGGAAATGTCCCAGAGTGGAACACGGATCTTCAGAGAAGTAGCTGTGATAGTTTTTGTTTCTGGATAAAATCCTTCAGCCCCACATTTCAAACATTAGGGTCTGATTTTCACTCAGTCTTTTGCAGATGTAAGTAATAAGTTTTGTTTCAGTCCCAGAATTGTTTAGAGGTATAATTTGTATTTGAGAGTTCTGTGTTTTCTCTTCATGTCTATAACCTAAGCAGCTTTGACTGGTCTTCGTAAAACCTACTGATAATTATGGCTGCAATGTGGCATTTTTGATCATGCACATCTGCAAAAAATCTGAAACAGTAACAATTTAGCGCTATAGCCTTATGGTCCCTTGCACATGAAAAACTTAACAGAACATTGCCACTCATTTTTTAATGAGGATATTCTATACTTTTATTAATCACTGACAGTTGTGGAATGATGAAACCTGTTTCCACACCTGGAACCTGCAATGAGAAACCTTCGTGCAGTGAACCAGAGCATCTTCCTTTGGAAATGTAGGGCTCTGGGGACAGTGTAATTTGAAGAAACATTCTGTATTTGGTCCAAAAGCTTGATTAGGAGGAGGTAGAAGTGTTACAGGAGTTCTGCATTGTTTCAGCTCCTTTGTACATGGAGGGTTGTGCTCATTTGGTGTTCTCGTCTGCTCTGCAACCATTAGCCGTGATTGTTACAGTGAAAGGAACATAATTAACAGCTGGATGCAAAACAAGTGTGGCAAATTGCTGCAAAATCAGATCATGAGCTTTGATGCCTTCTCTTGTGCAACATTGTACTCGTTATTTGAGTTTGAATGAGATAGCTGTTGCTGGCTGAATTCTTTTCTGTGGACAGTTGCGTGAAGTTTGGTCAAAGGGGTGCTGCTTCTAGACAGGGGTCTAAATGGAACATGTGTGAAACAGAAGAGTTTTCAGCTTTGTTGTATAAAAAGCTTCCGAATTGTGTGAATTTCCCTCCTAGGGGCTGTTGAAAGCCAGATGCTGAAGTGAAATGTGTCAGAGTTTGAAGTAAGGGAGGAAAAAATAGAAAAAGGAAACAGAAGCTCCGGGCTCTGTAACTGTGGGGGCGAGAAGCACCATTAGTTACTGTTTAATTGTTAGATGGAGGTAGCACAAGAAGTGATACGGGAAGAAGAGTGGACACTGGCTTTGTTCTCCGCGGGCACGATCTGCACACATGCTGTCATGTGTGCTGGTTGTCCTGGTGCCACCTGCTACAGATGGCTGCCTGGCAGAGCATGAAGTTTTCCTTGTCTGAACCCCTCCCAACCCAGGCTCAGCCCCTTTAAAACGCCAGCCCTTGCAGTGTTTATCCCTCCGAAAGGTGAGGCCGGCGTGGCAACACCACATTACTCCTTATCCTCCCTTATCCTTTTACTGACTTAATAATCAAAGTTAAGTGTTGCAAGTTTTATTGTCCCCAAGTTCTTTACCTGGGTCACCGTAGGTGACAGTCCCTAGTTAGTGGTCCAGCAACCCACTCAGATAGGGAGAATTCTTTGGCTGCTGTGAAACCTGCCTGAGTTTTTGAGCAGTGTAGAAAGCAGAGCTTCCTAAAAATCCTTCCTGGAGTTGAGTTTTACCATGTTGACTTAAATGAAATCTGTAACGGCACAGTTACAGTCAATAACTCTTGGCCATTTTTCCTCTAAATGGGAGAGGAGGCAGGAGCCTGTGTTGTGCAGCTGGAGCCGATGGGGCTGCTGCCAGCAGCTCCTGCAGCCGGGTGGTCCAACAGGTGAGTGATGTTTTCAGGCCAGAACTGTGAAAAGTAGCACCACAGGAATCAATGAGAATATTATTTTTGAGGGAATGATAGACTCTGCAGAGATTCTTATTGATTTTTTTTCCTCTCTAATGACTTGTAGTACATGCACAATCAGGCAGTATTGTTCTCAGGGGACTTCAGGCTGGATTTCTAGATGCTGACAGGTCTACGCACAGTACACAACATTCTTCTTGTGGGACATTTTGGAGGTATGGGTAGAGCTGCCAGCAGAGAGGTGGCATTCATACCTGTGGAGATGGCCCAGGAGAAAAACAGTGAGGTACTTCAGCAGGAGTCATGTTCTGAAAAATGAAGCGGCACCAAGGCCGCCTGCATTACTACTGTGAACTATTAAACAGCTTTGAGGAGCTCCATGTTCAATAGGATGTGGGGTGTACAGTTTTGTTCACTTATGTTTCCTCCTTATTAACCTCATGGTGGAGCTTCCGGGGCAGAAATAAAGCAGCTGTGGAAGCACTTCACTCTTTGTAAGCCCCTGTTTCCACATCTGGTTGGCTATCTTGGGCTAGAGTATGTGGACCTGAGTGTTTTCTGGATAGTAAATAAAATCCTCCTCCAGTCTACCTCACCTTTGAGGGGTTGAGAGGTGGGGGTATTCAATGATGAGCTATGTATCATTGAAGTAATTTTCTACTGTAAATAATAAAAGCCCTAACCACTTTGTTAAACCTCCACCCTCCAAGTGATGGAGATACTAAAAATAGCTGATAATTGGAAAGGCAATACTAGGTTTTGCTTAGTCTCTCGGAGAACTAGCAGTTTCCTTAAGCTGACAGTAGAAATTATAGGGGAGTCCATTGACCCTGCGCAGATATATGCGTGTGATTAATTTTAAAGATAGCAAGCGGTTGGCTTCGGTGGGATAAAAAAAGAAACAAATGATCTGTAGCTCTCCTGAACTTGGGCAAAATTTGTTGAGGACCAAAGAAATAATTCCTTAAGATGTTCAGTGGATGGAACCACGGTTTCTATGCTGCGTGGAGCAGGCTGCCAACAGGCATCCTCGGTGTATAGCTCTGAGGCGTGGGGAACTATAGCTCAAACTGAGGCCCAAAGTGGGAGACTGGTAATTGCTTCTCTTGTCTGTGCACCAGCGAAAGCTGAAATTGCCTGTCCCTGGTTTGAGCTGCCTGGGGAACCTGTGCATGTTGCAGGGCAGCCCTGACCGGTACGTCTGGGGACAGCGGGTCTCGCTGGTGCTGGCAGGTGGTTCTTCAGACAAGGCAAACACTGTTTAACTAATGCAAAGTCATAATAATAGTAAAGGAAAGAAAAAATTGTGGGTGTGAAAACAGATGGATGAAAAAGCTCTGCTGTTTTTATTGTTGTTCGTAGTCTGTAAACAGCAAGCTGTCGTTCTAAAAGAAAAGGAAAAAAAAATCATTTGCCCTTTTAGGTTTTGAAGATGCAGCTGTCACATAAACATATGTCTTGCTGCCCTCATAGCCCTTTGCTGCAGAAAACAGTTACAAACACTAAAGAGACAGAGGCAGAACTTGTCTTGTTATCATCCAGTGTACTTCAGTGAAATGTGCGTTTAGGAACCTAAATAATTAGTAGACAGCATCAGCTCCCTTTTTTGAAAAAGGAAAACCAAACTATATTAAAAGAATGTTTAAAAAACCCCGTGAAAATACAGAGGGATGCTAGAACAGGTTCACGGTGTGTCATTTCAAGCCTACATGCATGAGCTGTATTGGCAGAGAGGGCTTACCCAGCTCCCCACCACAGTTTGTGTCCTCCTTCAGGGTCTCCAGCTCGCTCTAAGCGTGGGTCTGGGTCTGCCCCCCGGAAACAGCCTGCCAGTGTGCCGAAACATGCTCCTCCTGTGGTCTGTGTCCATGGTGCATGGGTTAAAGAACTTTAGCCAGGGTTCAGCCTTGATTGAGGGTACGCCGTAATTGGGTTTTGTTCATATGGAAGTAAGTTCCAGAAAACACTCTTACATAAATATGTTCTAGTAAATATGTAGAGGGGCTTAATGCACAGTAAGCTTTCCGGATACAAAGCATGTTGGGAAATGAAGGCTGGCTCAAGAGCTGTAGGACGTATTCATGCAGTGTTTTCCTGTTCCAGGATCTTGGCTGAAATATGCCTGCATTGGTCTATTACTGTTTGGCTATAAAATGCCTGCCGTAACCTGGCAGTGATACAGAGCTGAAGTAGTAGTGCTACTGGGATCTTAAATTCAGTTATTCCTGTGATTTCAGCCTTTGTACAAAACAGGTATCTTATACGGAATATGTAGGATCTTGAGTCATCATTAAGCTTGTTGCAGACACAGGACATTGTAAAACTTCTGTGGTATCACAGAATGTGAAAGTAGATTCAGAAACGATACGGAGACTGAAATTTGGGAAATGAGTTTATTTTTTCTAAAATTTCTTTTATTATTCCTTTATTTCATTATTTTTCTTGTAATTGCTTTAAGCCATCTGGATGGATAACTGAGAATTACCTACATTGTTTATTCCTCTTTACTATTGGCTGAACAGAAGCATCTTACTTTACGGTGGGCAGGAAAGCATCTTGTCTGAATAAACAGTCATTTTTTTCAGAAAACAAATGTGATTTTGGGAAAATTATTTCACTGGGGTTTTTTGGGGGGAAAAAAGGGTCTATTTATTCTGTTTTTTGGTAGAAAAGTTCATACAAAGTCACAATTCTCAGAATCAATCAAAGAAAAATAGAATAAATTTACAGAGTTCTCATTTTTAAGAGGCACCAAGGAGATGAGTGGTGGGTTGATCAGTGAGGTCATCAATGGAAATCAATGGAATAAGCAGCCCTTAACAGGAACATGGACTGAATTCTAGTCTTTAAACCTTGGCATCCCTAGTAGCTGGGTGTCTAGTGTCTGTGCAGGTTTCTTTTATGTTGTCCTTCTCAGAAGATGCAATTTGAAAAGAAGTTCTGAAGGCAGATGTCTTGTTCCTCTAGTGATTGATTGCCCTTGCTTTTGGCAGTGCCATGTCGTGGTCTTCTAATAACTATGATTGTGTGTGCTAACTGCAGCAATTAGTAGATGCAGATGCAAACAGAGCGTACTGCATCCTGTCTTCTCAAATTACCCTGTGGGAGGGTAATGTGCAGGAATATGCACATGCTCCAAAGAGATCAGTTACAGCATCGTTAACAAGATACCAGTTTTTGTTTTCTCACCTCTTCTTTTCTCGACGTTAACTAATATCTTCAGCTTTTTGTTGCACTTTGAAGCTAGTAGAAAGCAATAAATACACAAGAAAATTTTCCACAATGAAATGTGAGCAAGTGTCCACCTACTTTTAGCCTGCAAAAATGCTATCTCGATATTTTTTCTTTATTTTATTATCATCGCTGATTTTCCAGGTCACCTTGTCTTAGATTATAAACTACATCAGGACCTGTCTGTATTACAACTCCCAGCATTACATGCTGAGACTGTGCTCTGAAAATAAAGCTATGTTTTTCCTACTTCATGTATCATCACTCGGAATAAAGATTTTGGATTTCCAGAAGAGCTGGCGATTCGAGCTGATTATACACAAGGCAGAGGTGCTCGGGGAGCTCTGTTGCACAGCTCTGTTGACTTTGCAGTGCCGATGGTTCTACAGGTTGTGTAGGGGAGTGGATTTCTGAGGGAGAGAGGGGTTGGTGCACCAAAGAGGGGTGCCTCTGGTTTACTGGTGGTGTCGCAAAAGCGGGATCGTGAACAGCGCTTCAGTCCCACTCTGGGAGCTGTAGGGCTGGGAAGGCATGTCCTTAACAGGCATGACTTGTCCTTGGTGATCCAGGGGTTCCTGAAAAAAGTTTGAAGGCAAGACCAACAAAGGGACAGTTTGTCCTGAGTATTTAGTTGCTTTTAGACTGTAGACAGAGCTACACATATCCAGACAGCGTGGCTGACTTGTGTCTCGAGGAAAGCGTAGAAATGTTCATGCCTTTCCTGGTGTGGATCCTGCCGTTGTCCCCTGCTGACCCGCAGTGTGAGGAAGGCACGAGGGGTCTGTGTTTCTGCTCAGGCCAAGGAGGGTCTGTCACAGACGGAACAGATTTTCTCCAAGACCAAATTCAGACTCTCACAGTGTTCATCTTATTGCTCGAGGATGGAACGAGGTGCTCATCTGTGCGTTTGCTAGGCTGTTGTTTCCAGAGCGCAGACAGCATCCATATTAATGTAGCATTGTTACACACAGTAATTTATGCAGGATTCGTTACACCTGGGACACGTACAAGAGTGTGTAAAGACATAAAGTGTTACGAAAACCCTGCAGCAGATTACTGCCTGACAAAGTCAGCTTTTTAACCAAAGCAACACATTAAAATTTGGATGGCAGTCATGCGTCGGACAGAAACAACCCATGCCAGTGAGGGCTGTGGAGTGAGGAGCTGGGGTACCAGAAGGGGTGTGCTTTCAGCGGAGGTGGCCTGAAAGGCTGCCAAGTTTGAGCTGTTAGTTAAGCCAAATAAAACATTGCTGCTCCACTCCAAACTCCTGTTTACGCAGATCTGCGGGCTCTGAAGTGGATTGAACAAAAGCGTTGGGTTTTATCCCAGCTCTGCAGTGAGGAACTGCGGTGCTGCGGGTTGGGTTTGGATTGCTCGTTTGGCAGAGCTGGCCGTACAGCACGCTGGCTTGCTGCACATGCATACCGGAGCGCTGAAATAGTCAAATGACTGCTTTGGTGTCTGTTTGCCATGTGTTGAAATAAATACCCAATTTGCAAAATTTGCAGTAATGGTGCATGAAAATTCGATGTACAGTTGCGTGTTCTTTTGACCCAAGGCTTGTCTGCCTATTACGGATCAGGTCATTTAACTGGTAAATTCTATGAGTTAATCAGGCAGTTACGCAGGACCCATCACCCACACACGGAGTGTGGAAAAACATGTTGTCACTCTTAACTTCTCAACAGTGAGAGAAGCAGCTGTATGCAAGTCCATTAGTATGAAGCGTTTTATGCAACTAAAACTGTCGGTGGTATTTTCAGAGAAGTGTAAGAAAAATACTTGCTTGCTTTAGTGCCTTTTTGAGGGAATGTGTGTTTACTGTAGATGGGCAAATTACACACCTTGATGTTTTCCTGTATTTTTTTTTGTTTGTTTTTCAGGAAACAAAAATCAACTGTGTCCGGCTGGCAACAAAAGGTATGTGGGTCTCCTTCCCCTGCAAAGCACAGTGCCAGTAATGTAAAAGCTGCAGTGGTGACACAACTTGCTCACAGTTACTATTCAAAGAACAAGCCTCTTTTTCTTTTTTTCTTTTCTTTTTCTCTTTTAAGGAAGATTATAAAGGCAGAACAACAGTTTCCAGAACCACTTCACTATATGTGTGGACTCTGTTATTTTTTTTAAGACAGGGTGTCTCTCTCTCTCTGTGGTTCCTCCTCTCCCTTATTTTGTTAACAGCTTTCCTTCCCTGAGGACGGTTCTTGTTCTTGGCGAACGTCACTGAAAAAGCACCATTATCTTCCGATGAACTGCATTCTCTCTGCAACTGTAAAGTAGAGAAGTAAGAGGAGATCTCACATAAGCCCAACTTTGAACACAGCAGGGCACAAATCTTACGTCACACCATTTTCATGGTGTAATTCAACAAACTAGTGAAGTACATTCCTTATTTTCATTGCAATTAGTAGCTCTTGAGGGACCAACGAAGGCAATGTCTGAGCTCCTTCTTTGAGTTCAGAGCTGCTTTTAACAACTCTTCCAAGGGCTTCAAAATCACCCCAGGGGCTACTTTGCCACCAAAGGTGTCAGAAGCCAATTTACTCGTAACACAAACAGGTGAGTAGTGGTAAAAAGACTTCTTCGACCCATGTTGTAGTCTCAAAATGAGCTGTAAGGAAGCATTCAGGTAATTCCCAAGGGCTGTGCTACAGGTAGCTCTCCATTTCCAAAACATAGAGTTGCATCTTGTGCTCTCGCTGCTTTGCTGTAACGTGAAATAACTGCATTACTGCCTGTGGAGTCTTTCCAGAATTAAACAAAATTGGCAGGAACCCATGGCACTTTTTTTTTTTTTTTTTTTTTTTTTT
>Ga0065711_1007162_pt1 | contig 17788 bp, 18 predicted proteins | sample Hoacrofraction12_FD_59098 | JGI IMG/M metagenome (GOLD analysis project Ga0065711, IMG submission 59098) | Hoatzin crop microbial communities from Cojedes, Venezuela - Epithelial fraction 12 v2 (version 2) | ecosystem: Host-associated > Birds > Digestive system > Esophagus > Crop | place...
TGGCGCTCCCTGCTTCCCGGAGAGGCTCCTTCCAGCAGAGACAGCGGCTGGCTGGAGGGCAGATATCGAGGCCAACTGGTCATGAAATCTGTCCTTCACACACGGAGGGGAAACCTCGGCGCGGGTTTCGCTGCCCGGCCGAGTGCCCCCTGACCCGGCAGCCAGGTGCCATTCCCGCGGCTGCCAGCGCGGAGGCAGGATCACCCTCCATGCCCCATCCCTCCCGCGTCTGCGGTGTGTGTCTCCTGGTCTTCATCACCACGCAGCGGGCGGCGGACGGGCAGGGTGCGGGCGGGCTGGGATGCTCCGGCACGCGGCTCCGCACCGCGTCTCGACGCGACCCAGCGCTCCGCTTCTCCAGCCTGTCCCTGCCCCAGCCGAGGGGACAACGCGCAGACGTCACCCAGCCGGGGGACAGGGAAGGAAACTTTGATCTCTGCTGTCGAGGCCCCTCGCTGCACAGAAGAAAAGCGAGCGCTTTCTGGTTGTTTTCTAAACGCGCTCCCCCCCGGTATCTCTTTGTCAGAGCCAGAGAAGGGAAAAAAGCACAAAAAGATTCCCAGCGACCAAACCAAAGGTGATGAAAAATGAATGAGAAGGCAGTTCAGCCTGGAGAGTACAAACAAACTATCTGGAGCAAATAGTTTATTTTAAGATGCTAACAAATTTGCTCCAGAGGCCTGTAGAAAAAAGTCAGGCACCGTACAGCCAGCCTGTCCCTTATTTATAGAATAATTACGATGATTTATTAGCTGTGATCAGAAATGTATTTATGGCATGGAAGTTTTCAGCCATATTTCAAGTAATTCACCACCTCGCACAACTCCCCGTCGCTGTCATCCCAGCTCCGCTTTTTCTTCCCCTTGAAACCTGCTTGCACGACGATTTATGGCTCTGTTTGTGGGAGAAGCAGGTGTCTTGCTCCAGAGAACAACAGCAAAACAAAGCTCAAGGGTAAAGCCCTCTCGCCAGCCGCCCCCCAGCAGCTCGCCGCGCCGGTGAAGGCAGTGCCCTGCCCGGCACGCATCCCCGGCACGCGTCCCCGGCACGCCGCCGCTCTCGCTGGCACCGTCCTCAGGCAGCGGGGCAGGGCTCTGTCCCCAGACCCCGGCTGCTCCTTCCCGAGCCCAGCGAGGCGTCGAGCTGAGGGTCTCCTGGCAGCGTCTCCCCGGCCCCCTTCCCCCGGTGCCCAGCAGCAGCCAGCCGGGTAGCGCGGATGGAGGGGTGACAGCCAGCATCCCATCCGCCGCAGGTCACATCGGAGCCCGGCTCACTGCCTCCGAAACAGCCAGAAAAAACGTCTTCATGTTCTCCTGCTAGCCGCTTAATACAGCCTTGTCCTCTCCCTGCTCCTGCTGCTTGATATATCTCGCTGTTTGCAGCCCAGGGAGAAAGTGAACGCCCTCAGAAGAATGCCAAATGTAACAAGTTTGGGACAAACACCAAAATATTTGGCCTTTACCCCAACCAAAGCAGTAAATATTTTTTTCTGCCGCACCTGATGTTGTTTTCCCAGTGAGCAGGCGCGGTGGGGCTGCCGGGCTGGGAAGGGCAGGGCTGGGGGCTCGGGGACCCCCGGGGTTGGCTTCGGAGGGGAGCCCTGGCAGCCCCCTGCTCGGGGCACGGGCGGCCGTTCCCCGGGACGCAGGGGTGGCTTTGTGAGCGACCCTGCAAGTCGCTTCCGCAGGGCGGGATGAGCTCACGCGCCGCGGAGCGCGTGTGCACGCTTTGCACGAGGGCTCGTGCGCGGGCCGGGTGTGCCAGGCTGCAGACAGATGGACAGATGGACAGACAGACGGACGGACGAGCAGCCGCCGGCTTTGGGCGCAGCCGTGGAGGGGAGCCGAGATGCCCATCTCTGCAGTTACCTGCTTCAGACGCCTCTGTCGCTTGCTGTCTTCTGCCGCTTCCAGCCTGAGCCGCAGAGTTTTATTTAATCACTTCTCCACTCTCCCCTTGTCTTTTTCTTTTTTATCTCACAGTAAAAGTAAGCTGTTATTTCCAATTTGTTTCGTGATGCCCTCATTCATCCCCCCCTCCCGGTACCCACGGGGCTGGCAAGCTGGAGACGGTGCCAGCACTTCAGTACTGAGGGGGGAAAAAAGGTCTTGAAGTTTGGAGGCCCTTAGGAATGAATGAAGCTCCACGCTGCTGGAAATACGAGCTGCTGCAGTCGAGGGCCTGCTGCAAACCCATTGATTCTCATCAGCTCTGATTTGCCTGCCTGCACGGTCTTAGGACTGGCTTCTTGCACAAACATCCCCTCCCGCTGCCCGGCTTCTCCGTGCCTTTCTCCTGTGCAGGGTCTGCGTGAGCTGTCTCGGAAGCTTTAATTCTCTGCTTTTAGGAGGTGATCGCACTTCACCGGCTGAAATGCTGGGTTTTATTACAAAGCTGGGCTTGCAAACTTCATAAAAAGGGACTAAACCCCCCCTGCACCCTCCAGCAGCTCGGCTGCCATGCCAGCAACCTCGGCTCCCTCCTTCAGAGCGCAGGTATTTGGGCAAAGGGCGGGCCAGGGGTAATTAGCTACCCTTAATTGGCTGCTAAATCCCCTCCTGCCCTGATGTGGGAAGCTGCATCCAAGGGCTTTTGCTTTGTGCCCTCTTGGAGTAACCTGAATTTCGCACGCCCAGGACCAGATGCAAAGGCTGACACTAATAGGATTAATGACCAGGGACCAGAAACAGCTCCATCGCGGGTCCAGAATTAGATGTATCTGGGAGCAGCCAGGATATAATTTGGTTCATTTGTTAAAATAACATACAAAAAAAGAAGTCTAAAGCAAGCCCATTCCCAGGGCCCGAGAAGACAAATAAGAAGGATGGCCCTTGTCTGGGGTGGCATTTGTTTTCATTAAGTGGGTGGAAGAGACCTGATGGAAGCGGAGCGCTCGATCCTGGAGTAACCTTGTTGACTCTGGAAAAGCCAGCAGCTTGCAAACAGCAATTAGCAAACCAGCTCGATTAAAAAGGAATAAAAACCAACCTAAAGCTTAAACCTCCACATCCCTCGGCTTCTCACTCGTTTTGATGAGTCTCCAAGCGTCAGCTCCCCACCCGACACCCACCTGCAGAGGACGTGTCGGGGTCACGCGAGGATCACTGTCGCAAGCCGGGGTGCTCCAGGAGCCCTCTGCACGGCCGGAGAACCAGCGGCTGGAGCTTCCTACCTAAAGGGCAACCAACGAGAGAAAGTTTTAGCTCCTCCAGCTTGTTTAATTCTCTGAGCTTTGTTTCGTGTTTGCTCCCAAGGCACCAATATTAAAGGGATTTGTGCACTAAAGTGGTTTGGAAATTTATGACTCGTGGCCTGGTGTTCTCCGGGAGCCTTTCCTTGACATCCGTCTTTCTGCCTCTGGTTTTCCCAGAAGCAAAACCTCACCGGTCTCTTCCCTGAGTTAAACGCCTTTCCCAGCCCTAATCCGCCTAGAAATACCCACAGTGCAGGAGCCTGCCCTGCAGACGGAGCCGCTGGACGCTCGCTGCTCTGCAGGCTGCCGGCCAGTCCTCCCTCGGGAGCTGTTTCTGCCCGCCGTGAACGCTGTGCCCGGCCCCGGTCCATGGCAGAGGCAGCCCCGAGCCCTTGGCCGAGCGTGCCCTCGCCTGCAGCCCGGCCTCTCTTCTCTTCTCGCTCGGTCAGCTTGGGTAGAGCTCGTCAGCTCGTCCTCCAAATCTTCTTGGCAACGAAGTCACCTGGGGCAGTTTAATGACTGTTAGAAACTGGTTAAACGATGCCTGGCCCTTTTGCCTGCTAATTAGAAGTCCTTCTCCCTAATACTTTCAAGGTCACGGCTCTTCTCCCCAGGCCGCCTTATGGCTCTGGGCTTACGTGCTCTTTGACTAGTCCGGCTTATCCCCCCGAGCTTGCTTTGCTGCAGCTCCTAATCGCTACCTGAAGCGGCTCCTCATCGTCACCGCGTCCCTGTGTGCGTGCATCGCGGCCGGGTAACGGGGCCCCTGGGGCACCCCGCTGCAGGTTTAATCCGGGGGGCAGGGAGGGGGGAGAAGCTTTTCTTGCTTGGGCTGGGGATGCTGCGCGGTGAGGAGGGGCCAGCGGCCTCCGAGGGACCCGGCGCAGGGAGAGGGGTGATGGGGCATGGGCAGGAACCCGCTGCCCGCTCCTCTCGCTGTGCTCCGGGCGATCTCCCCCCTTTCCTCGGCAGGAAAACCACCGAGAAACGTTCCCTTTTACCCCGCTTCTGTGGCTCCAGGCTGCAGCGCTGGCCCCGAGCCCTCTGTTAGTGCCACCGCTCTCGTGAGCCCTGTGCTGTAAATCAGGGACTCCAGCCCGCGCTGCTGCGGAGACCTGTCCCGTCCTTCCCCAGCCGCTCCCGGCCACGCAGAGGTGCCTCCTCGGCGCCGCTGCCATCTCGTCCCTCTGATGCCGGAGATTTTTTTGATAAGCTCCTTGTTTCCCAGGCACAGAGCACAAAACTATTTTTCTTGCACTGAGCAGACAAGATGTTGAAATGTTTTTTCCTGTGATAACTGAAAGGGGAAGAAATCCTGCCTGCGATTCTTGTCAAGTCGAGGGATCTCTTTGTAGTTCAGTGAATCATTTCATCCCCAATGTTAATTTAAAAGCAAACAAACAGAGCTGAATGCGTTTGATAGTAGAATTATTTCCAGTACATTTCAGGTTTTGTTGCGCTGTGCTGTAAAACGCTGCTGTACGGGCACTGTGAGGTGGGGCTGGGGGGGCTGGCAGGTCGGCTGGGGACGGCCCTGGCCTGGCTGCACCCCACTGCACCCCGTCACACCCAGGCTGGGTCCTGCAGGGCATCAAAGCCCGGTGCTGGGGGAGCAGAGCCCGCTGCCGGGCCCAGGGAGCATCCCCGGAGCATCCCCGTCTCTGCGGGCGCGGTGGAAAGGGCTCTCACTCACCGACGCAGCCACAACCTGGGCACGCAAACCAAGAGTTAAAGCCTCCTCTTGGGAAAGGGGAGATGCAAAGCATCAGCCTTGTTCCACCTCAAAAGAGCAAGAATGAATCAGAAAAGGGCAAAGTGTGTGAAAAGGATGAATTGTAATAAAAACTGTGTTTAAACGTGCCACCAAGAATTAATCGTTTTTTCCTGTGTAGCTTCCCTTTCATGGGCTCTTCCTGGGAATGCGTGGAGGGAAATGTGAACAAGGAATTAGTTTTATTCTGCATGTAAAGGAGATGGGGGGTGTGGCTGCCCTGGTCTGCAGGCACAGGGCCTGGCTCCGCGGATGGGAGCCATCAACCCCACCGGCACCTGCGAGGCGAGCGGGGTGCAGCCGGGGTCTGCAGCCCCGCACCCCCCTGCCCGGGGGCTCTTGGAGGGGGGGGTAGTACTCCTGGAGGGAAATTTTGGCTCTCCTGCAGCCCCAGCAGCTCGCCGGGGCGGTGATGGAGGCTTTCCCACTCATTTCGGTGGCAGTGGGGTCGGGGTGAGAAACGCCACGGCGCTGGCAGAGCAGGAGGCGGCCGGTGCGAGCCCAGCGCCGCGGGGACCAGGCTGGCCTCCGGGCTCGATAAATGCCTGAAACGGGGAACACTTATCCGCTTTGAGCCGAGGGCTGGGCAGCAGGCGTCCCAGGGAGAGGCAAAGCGCTCCATCTGCTCGGCTCAGCGGGAAGGGGACCGGGGCCAAGCGGGTCCCAGCCAGCCCAGGTCAGAGCCAGGCATGGTGGGCAGCGATGGCAGGGAGCCCAGGGAGGTGATGCCTTCCTCCCCATCACCTCATCCCGCCTCCTCCTCCCCTCCCTGTTCGCTGGGTTACCCCGACGCCCTCTGGGAGCGAGATGCACGGTATCGGTGGGGAGGATCAGTGCTGAAGGATGCTTTGTCATCAGAACCCCCGCTCGCTGGCAGGCCCTGCGAGCGTCACCTTTTCAGATACACAAAATCAATGCTGTCCTGCATTCCAAAACCTTTAAACACCAGACAGGCAATTTATCTTCTTCTATGGTGGCTGAGAGTCGGAAGGAGCCTGGCCAGATTAAATAATCCAGCAATAGCAATTTGAGGTCATTTTCATCATATTAATGGTTTTCTTGCCGATACTCAAAAAGTGAGCTAAGGACCCGAGCTTGAACTGGCTCTGTGTCAGCACCGCTTTTCTGCTGAGAAGCCATTTTTTATGAACTTTGCAACGAAGTGGAAGTGCTGGGTGACGAGGCAGCCCACATCCCGGGCACGCACGGCATCTGCTGCAGCCCAGGGAGCCGTGTCCTGCCTCCTGCCCCACTTCGGGACCCGTGGGCTGCTCACCTGCTCTGCCAAGGAAGCAACGGAAGGAGAATTATTTGAGACTCTGCTTTTCACCCCCCTTTTAATGAGGAAGCAAATAGAGTTGGAGCTTTACGAAGCTGTTTGAGCATTTCAGTGCAAAAACGCAGCTCTGTATTTTCAGGGAGGTTTTGGTGAGCAGCTCTGCGGACGCGCTGCTGTGCGGTTATGCACAGAGCACACGGCCTCACTCCTCCTCCCAAACCCAGCTCCTACACCGCGGGCAGCGGGGGGAGGAGGGAGGAGCTGAAAGTCTGAGCGCTCCTTAGAAACAAAAGGCAAATTTGAGATAACGTGAGAAACATCATCTCGCATATCGGAAAGCCTTTTGTAAGCACTTTCCAGGAATATTTCACGGCCTCCATTTCATTACTAAGAACACTTGCAGAAAGCAAATTCTCAGCTTGAACGCTTGTGCATTTGGTGCTTGCAAACGTTGCGTTACAGATTCAGCTGTGGGATGCACAACTTGGGCTGCGAGATAACTCCCACCAAGAAAGAGCTGCGTGCGGCTTGTGGGATTCCCCGGCACAGCCGGCTTCGCCAGCCCAATAAACCCCCTGGAATTCCCTGCCGGGGGCAGGCTCCGCACTGCCGGGCTTGTTCACCACGGGGATATTTCTGTCGCGCTCCAGAATGGCATCTGCAGGCAGCCACGGGTGGCACGTAGGTAGCTGTTTGCCGGGAAGGAGACGCAGCTCTCCTGCGCGACGCTGACTCAGCGCACGCGGTGCAGACCGCGGTGTTTCTGGAGGAAAGTCAGCAAGAACCATGGATCCATCAGAGAGTGTCACTGGCTTTTTGCCTGTGATTCATAAAGAGTGAGGGACACTAAACGTACCGAATAAGTAACTTCTTGCAGAGATATGACTGAAGTCAGTTACGCACGGGACGCACAGGAGGGCTCCCTCCACCCCTCCAGCCGAGCCCGGCAGCTCTGCCTGCAGCAAGGCAGGATGCGGGTGCTCCCTCTGCCCGGCGAGGTTTTGGGGTCCCAGCCCTTCGCCAGCTTGCCAGGCAATTCATCCTTGAGGTTTTTCTGCTTCAGCACGTTGCCAAGAGAGACAGTGACAGATAGAGGAGGAGAGTTCCGCGTAACCTCGATTACCCAAGGATAATGAGCCCCAGTGCACCCTTAAGGTATTGGCAATATTTGTATCTATTCAGCTTTTTCAGCTCTAAAGGTAACCATTTATATCCATTAAAAGCAGACAACCGGATGGCAAGCGGAGCCCTGCGTGCCCCTCGGCCCCGGCTGCCTCGCGACGGGCAGCATACATCACGCCGCACGCACCCGGAGATCCCTGCCCGCGGCTCAGCAAATGTCACGACGCTCTAACGAGCCGCCGCCGCACGTCACCTTCGAGGCTGCCCCACTGCCCGTTCTGGCAATGCCAGCCCAGGGCGAGCATCCCCATCCCGCCGAGCCCCAGCACCGTGCCCGGCACTGCCATCCCCACCAGCCCCAGCTCCTGCAGGCACCGCAGCTGGTGTCCTCCAGCCCTCGGAAACCAAAGGCAGAGGGATCCCTGCTGGATGCCCTCCGGACAGCAGTGTCTGCTTTCTCCACCGCCTCCTGCCAGGATCTCTCACACCACAGACGGGGCCACGCTGCGGTGCGCGAACGCCCATGGGTGCTGCGCAGGGCTGGGTGTGCTCAGCACCTCCCCAGCTCCGGCGCGTGACGGTGCCCTGACACAGAGTCCATGCACATCCCCGGGGAATCCGTCCCTTGCCTCCGCAGGTGCTTTTCCAGCACTGAAACCCTCGATACGCTACTTTTAATTATGGGGGCAACATCGTTAAGTAGACTAATCTTCACACCAAACTAATGTTTGGTGGCCACAAGGTGCCTAATTGGTTCAGGCATTTTATAATTAGACCCCCTCAATACCTATGCAGATGGGGCCACTGGCTAGAAAAAACCCCTGTATTTCCTGCCAGAGTCATTTAACCAGATGAAGAAGTGACTTTTTTTAGCCTAGAAATAGAAAATTAGATGTATTGCTGTTAATTCCTTTTCTTATGTGAAGATGGTGTAAGAAATAAAAACCAAAGCCCAAACCATGCACATTGCTGATGAGTTCCCTGAGTAATTAGAGAACTTGGCGATGAAAACAGACAAAGGCACCCAGCCATGGGGGCTGAGCAAATTGAACAAATCAGTTTGGTTTGTTCCCAGAGGTCACCCGGTGTTTGGACAGCCCTCGTAGAGCCGTCCTTCGGATGCGACACGCACCCCCTCTCAGGTAAATATTTGGCCGGGGGATGGGGTTATCTTCCCCTTTGCAACGGCTCCTATCTGTCCTGGCGCAGGCGGGCACGGCCCGAGCCGCCGGCTCCAGCTCCCTGATCGCTGTCGCTGCGGCGGTGGGAGCGCCGGCAGCCGAGGAGCCGGTGGGATAGCAATAGCAATCACGCATCTCCGACATTGCTTTCCACCCATAGAACATAATTGCTTCTGCAGAAGAAATTAAGCATCATAATGAAACGCCCATAAAAAGAGGCTTTGCTCTCCATCACCAGATCACAAATATCGCAGACGTTGCCTGACGGGGCAGGAGCAGCTCTGCTGTGCCGTCCCCCCCTGCTGACACCACTGGCTCCGGGGCCAGGACTGTCCCTGCTCACCGACCTTCACCCACAGAAGAGTTTGGATGGAACCAAGCGGTAAAGGTGAACCCAATTCGCAGACCCTTTCTGCCTTCCCAAACTTCTCAGCTTTCGCTCAGTTCCCAGGGTATTGGCTGCCCCTCGCTCAGCTTTATCCCCGTTCCTGGACAGTCTGTCAGGGTCCTGGGGACACCACGCGTGGCTTTAGCCCAGGTGCTCAGGCTCTCAAACCTGGGAAGGGAGGAAACACTTTCCAGAGAAGCTGCACGTATCCGAATGCAGGGTTTGCAATGCAGCGGGAAAGGTGACTTTACCAGAAAGGGCAAAAGCGCAGGAGGAAAGTGAAATGTCAGCTTTGCCAGCTGAATCCTTGCGCTGCTCCGAGCGGTCCCTGGGTTTTGGAGCAGGGCTCGTTCCAGAGCCCCCTCCCAGCCGGGAGCTGCGAGCGATGCAAAGCTGAACTGCAGCCGTCGCTGCCTTTGCGTCCACTTCACTGACGTTCTCGAGGAGCATCTCAGACACGTGGAAATCTGCTCTGCGATCTGCCCTCGAGTGAGTCCATGGCTCCGTGCTCCCGGGTCACGGCCGGGCAGGGCCAGCTGGCTTTGGGAGCCAGCGCCCTGCAAAAGGCTTGATTTTGTCTCCTCTCCCTCCACTGAGCACAAACTCCTGCCCGAAGCGTCCTTTTATCATTTCCTGCCTGTGTTTTCTTCCTCCATTCATCACCCATGCCGAGATGCTGGCTGAAAGCATTTCTAAGGCATCAGCCCCAACCTCACCCACCCTGGTGAGACAAGTGTCCTTCGTGCCAGAGGTCCCCTCGAGGAAGGGCCAGGAGCCCCATCTGCTGTGGAGAATTCACCCGAGCAGTACATCGCCCGTTCGTAGTCTCCTTGGACACTACCGAAGAATCTGTCCACTTAAAACAGGATTATTTCTGGGTGGCAAACCACAAAGTTAATTTGGCTCTAATCCCTTTAAATGGAACCAATTATTGGAGTGCTAATGACTCTTCTGGAGGTCTCACCCATGCCGCGGCTGGCGAGGGCACGGCAGGCTGGCAGGCAGATGAGCCTGGCCTCCCGCCTGGTGTGGGACCAGGGCACCAGGACGATCGATGAACCCCCTCTGTGAGGGGCCATGGCGCTGGGCCGGGACCCCACACAGACCCCGGAGCTGAGGGTCCCCTCCTGCCCGCCCCAGGTCCCTCACCGCCTGCTTTCCGTGAGAAAGCATGAGAATAAACAGCTTTAATCATACAATCCCTGCTTCCTATTGCTAATAATATTATTATCATGATATTAAGCCACTTAATTCTTTCTCTCAATTTATTTGCTTTTGTTTTTGTACTCCCATGTTGTAATTTTCAATTTAATTAGTTTCAGTGTTTCTGAGGGCAATAGGTCTTGGTTTATCTTTGCAGCTAATAGTCCTAATTGTTTACCCTTTCTTCAGCAATATCTCATTAACTTTATGGGCCATCATTTCCATGGCATCTCCAGAACTAATTCCCTCGCTATTTGAGTCATATTCCTAAAATCTCCCCCTCCATTCACTTCTCTAAGCCTGCTTGACCTTGCCCATCCTGGCGTGCCCGGCTGCTCCTGCAGCCCAGCGCTGCGTGTCCCACGACGTGCTGGGGCAGAGCCGGGGCACCCCGGGACGGTTCGCACCAGGGATCTCCCACAGCAGATGGGATGGGAAAAGGCTGGAGCAGGGGGAAAGCAGGCGTGCCGGCATCGCCGGTGAGGCTTGGCAGCGGCCAAGGGGAGCAGAGCCAGGGCAACTGCCAAGCCGTGCCGGGAGGGAGCCCAGGCTGCTGCGGAGCAAGGATCAGTGCTGGACAAGGAAACCAAGAGGCTTTGGGTCGATTCTTACACCGGTGTCAGGCCACAGCAGCAAAAGGAGCTTTGTTCCTCAAAGTGCACTTCTGGTACATCTAATCAAGCAGGCAATTTAGAAGAGAAACCAGATCAGGTCCCTCCTGAATACAAATTTCGCCAGCGCTGGAAGCAGGCTGCGCTCCAGGGACCTCGCCATGCGGGGAAACTTCTGGCTCCCGCTCCGGCGCTGCAGGGATGCCGGCCCCGGGCAGACCCCCCTGCATCTGTCATCTGGTAATTGCAGTCACGTCTCTCCTCTTTTTGTGCCTTTCCACAGTTGGCCCTGCTCCTCAGAGAACATTTTTGGTGGTTGTTTCTATCTTTAGCAGCCCAGGGTTGCTTTTCCTGCCAACAGAGTGGTCTGGCTGTTCCCCTCAGCTCCATCCAGCTCAAAGTTTCTTCCCTCCAGCAAGGGAAGACAAAGCTGTTGGGAAAATAAAGCATCACACCACTTTTGAGGCGGCTAACGCGGTGCAGAGCTCCTCACCCCCCCGCGAGCTCGGGTGCCTTGGCTTCGGGACAGCGGGGCTGCTGCCGCACAGCACGGGAGCTCGCACGGGTTAAGCGGAGGGCAGAGCTTGCAGATAGCTGTGCTACCCCTGACTCCTGCTTTCAGATGCCATTAATCATGCTCCTAATGAGTTTGTGTTCACAGATGAGATGTTTTTGGCTGCAGAGACGAGTTGCAGATTATATCTCCCATTGATTGTTTCATCCCACTTCAATGATTTGTACCAGGAAACGGTTCTGAATTTTCAGCTTAAATCATGCTCGGAGAGCGGGCTTGGCACGTGGAGATATTTGTTCAGTTGTTGTGACTGCAGCGACTCGGGATTCGTTTTCCCCTCTGCGTTCGCAGCTTTACACTCGCCTTCACCCTCAGGTCTGATCTCCCTGGGCTCAGAGGGCAGCAGACCCCCGTGCTCGGCAGCCCCAGTTGGAGGGGCTGCTGGGTGCAGGGGCTTGCACGGCTGCGGGAGCGATGCCGGGAGGCTCCTTTGGTTACTGCTGGCCCCTCGGGGCTCCTTACCCCCGTATCGCTGCACGAGCCGGGCACCGAAACGTGCGTTCCCATCAAGCAGGCAGGGAGGGACCCACTGGCAGCAGCTGCGAGGGCACCTGAATTATTGATAGGTACACGGGCTCCAGCCGAGGCAGCGAGGGCGGCGAATGGCATCTGGCTCACAGTGAATCAACCGGCGAGGCCCCGCGAGCGCTTGCGGCTCTGCACACCTCGTGCTTCACAGCTTGCAGCGAGATCTCAGGGAGGGCAAAAGCGATGTCAGGGCAAGGACGGCTTTAATTTTTCAAGACGATCAAGGGGGTTTGGATAAACGGCTTTGAGGAACAGCCCAGGGAAGCAAAGCGCGCCTAAAGCTCCTCAGTCTTTTACAAGATAATTTTGATGGGCTGGAGACTATCGCTGGCAAGCAAAGTGCACGGGGGGTGAACAAACACATGTACGTACAGCATATGGAGAAACACACATGAAGTACAAATCAGCCATATGGCCAAATGTTCCTGCCAAATTTTCTTTTCTCTTTCTTTCCTTTGGCTGTTTTTCATCTTCCATGGGCTGCCATGAAACATGCCCCATCTCCTCCACGCCCCCATCCTGTCCCAGCTCCCTTTCTGAGGGCCAGTTTGAGCCATTTTCTGGATGCTTCCATGTCTTAAATTTTGTTGTATTTACCTTCCAGACTGAACAAAGGAAAAATATGCTCTAAAATCCAGAGAAAGGTGGGCAGAGGGCTTGACCTGCGGGGCAGAAGGTGCCCGGGCAGCCGGCTGAGAAAAAGGCATCACTGCTCTGCCGCTCGCTCCGGGTCTGCAGCATCGCTCCCACCTCCCTCGCAGCCCCGTGCGTTGCTCTGGGCATGAGCCTCCACAGGTGAAGGTGACAGGAGCCCAGCTGCCTGCCAGGGACAGAATCAGGGCCAGGAATCACCTTTGGGTGAGCAGGGTCTTGCTGCTGAGATCGGAAGGATCTGGCTTGTGCTGGGCCATCTTCCAAAACTGGAGACAGAGCCGCTACCCCGAGCAGCGCAGCGTGCAGAGACGGGGGTGCAGCGTCACCTTCGTGCTCAGGTTTCGTCACCCCATGGCATCGCGCTCTGGTGCGTGAATCACCCCCTGCTCTCCATTTCCACCGCAGGCTGAGCGATGCCTGGGCAAGGCTCTCCAGAAACACACGACTTCAAAGGGAAACAGCAAAAAGAAAAGGTGCCCAAGGGTTGGCAGATCTGATCCGGTTCAGGAAAGGGAGCGGAGCTCAGGAGGCATGTGGCCATGCCAGCCAGATGTGGCCGCGCCAGCCAGATGTGGCCGCGGAGGCTTCTGGAAGGGAGCCCATGGCAGGCGGTGGTGTTTCTCTAACCCCGTATTGACTTTGGCTCCCAGAATCAATTTTCTTTATTAGCTGATGAATCTCTTCAAAAGACTTTCTGTACTGAATCTAGATAAATTATTTAAGCAGTAAATTCTTTCCACTCTAGCACTGTTACGGCGCGGTGATTTCACAGGGGAAAGCAGCAGGGAGGGGTTTGGGACAAGGTCACCGTCAGCAGAAGATCAGAACAGGAACAGGTTTGCTAAGAAGTGACTGTACAGCCAAGAGCTACTGTAAAACAGAGGCGATTAATAAGAAACAGGTTTTTGGCAAAACGCTGGGATTAGGGGTGAATACGAGGAGCAAATCATAGGAGACTATAGTCTTAATTATTTATGCAAGCAAATTGCTGTGGATGGAGGCAGAGCACAGCGCTGGATGCGGGCGGGAGCAGGCAGCACACGCGTGGCAGGGCTGTTGTCTGCCCCAGGCGAGGGCTGTCCGTGGGCAGCAGCTCTCGGGCTGCCGGATGGACAGACAGACCTCGGCAGGAGCTGCCGTGCGGGAAGGCGCGAGCACCGGCGCAGCAACGCGTTTGCAAACATCCAGGCAGCATCGGGGCTCCCGCCGGCTCTTGGGACCGCGACCGCCCACACGTGCGCTGCGGTTGCAGCAGCGATGTCCACGGGCACCATCGTTTGTTAACTGGCACCCAAAAAACAAGGTGCCAGTGGGGGGCTGGAGTCGGAAGGGTGCTCTGCTGCCCTGCCTGCCTCCAAGGTCTGCTGCCAGCATCTCGTTTGCTTTGTAAATGGGGCTTCACACACTTGTCAGGGGCTGGGGAGCTTCAAGGCCAAAGCTAACCTACGAGCCAGAGCAAGAAATAATTCTGCCTCTGAGAATAATGCTGGCTCACGAGGTCAGAGAATTCAAACATATTTATAGCCAGCAGAAGAAAATGATTGTGTTAAACAGCAGCTGAAGTACGCGGAGACCCGGCAAGAACTGCTGGCTGCAGCCATTCATTACGCTACCGGGAGCGTAATTACACAGCTCGGTATTCACATCCCAAAGACTGTTCTGCAACCCTGCTCAAAAGCCCACTTTGGGGATCAAAACGCTAATGTGTATTTTCTGTGGAACAGCACTGTGAATCGAAGGCTGCCCGGGGGCTGCAGAGGCATTCCGGCCGGGTGGGCGCGAGGCAGGCACAGCGCGGAGCCGTGGGGCCGGCGTGTGAGCGTGCGTCCCCCCGAGCGGGGACAGGGACGGGCGGGAGGGACCAGAGGGACTCACTGCCTGTCTCCTCATGGAAATCACACCAAGAGGAGTTCGACCTGGTTCCAATATTCAGCTATAAATAGCAAGCTTAATTAAGGCAACCAAACAAAGGAGACGATGGATACCTGCACAGAGGGACCGGGGAGGGAGACGGGGTTTCTCGCCTTCCCTGTGCAAACACCACATTTTCACACCAAGCCGAGAGCAGCAGGTTGAGCACGGGACGGGGACAGCGGGGACCGGGATGCCAGCACACGGGCTGTGCTGGAGGCTGCAGCAGCGTGCCCTCACGCTCAGACACCCACCGAGGGGCTGCACCCCGGCACACAGCCCCTGGCCAGAGGCACCGGCCGGGCTCCCTGCACGCGCTGCCTGCAGCCCCCTGCACGCCCGCTTTGCTCCAGGCAGCTCCGGGCCATGCAGCGCCTGGAGGTTTCAGGCCTGAGCTTTAATTACAGCCCCCCAGCCAAAGTGAAAACCTGTTTCCCAGTAAAGTCTTCCCCTCCCCTTACTAGTCAGTTTATACTTGTGGCAGTCTCATATTCAGGACCAAGTATGATTAGCACCTTTGTGTTAATTTTTCACACGTACTCCCCAAACCAAGCAAACACAAAGCATTGAACCGAATGAGGCTGCCCCGGTGCAACGCCCGGCCCTGGCCATCACCCGCTGGCAGGAGCCCAGCTCCGAAGCCCCTCACTCACCGCCCACAGCAGCAGCAGCCACCGCAGCCCATGGATCACCGGCATTCAGAGATTTGCTGTCTGGGGAACCAGCACAGCAGCCCCACTAACAGAGAAAACCACAGTGCTCCCACTGCTGCTGCTTTATACTGCAGCCTGGGTCGAGTCATTAAAGCCCAATTTCTGCTAAACCCTTTCAGCTGGAAATGAATGCCAGCATTTGACCTGCAAGGGCTGATTTTTAGTAGATGGGATAACCGCTGCCAGCTGCTTCCACACCGGCTCCCTCCCTATCCACGGGGAGAGGGATCCTCGTGGCAGATGGGTGCTGAGCCCTTTGGTCCGGGGCCGCAGGGAGCAGAGGCACAGCCCCGGCAGCCGCGGTGCCGTGTGGCTGCGGAGGTGGGTGCTCAGCTCCCGTGGCCGGGTCCCCCCCGTCCCCGCGGCGGCAGGACCTGCCAGGCACCGGCATGGCCCAGCAGCTCGTTAGGGAGCTCATCGGTGCCCTCATCTCCCCCCACAGCAGCGGGGGTTCAGAAGCACTGGGAATCGAAGGAATAAATTTAAAAGTGTATACACCTCGCACTGCATACATCAAGCCCGATTTATTCAGAGCGAGCAGCTCGGACATGCTCCCAGCAGCCTGGAGAGCGTGTTTATCAGCCGGGCTCCTTGGGTGATCGTTGCCATTGATTGCCATGTCATTGTCACCTCTGGGCACTACGGGAGGCCGGTGGGAGCCAGGTGACAGCGTCAGCAGCACCGGCGATGGCGGGGAGCCGCGGTTTCCCCGGGACGGGCGGGTGTGCAGGGGTCAGGCAGAGCCGGCGATGCTCTGCTCGGTGCTGGAGCCTGCCATGCGGGGGGATCAGACCCCGAACACTGCTGAGCTCTGGAGACCCAGGTGTGATGGTGTGACCCGCCAGAGCCCTTCAATGGTGTTGCCATTTATTTACAGATTTCTATAGTGCCACCCGCGAGGAGAACACAGGCCTTTTTCAAAAGCAGAAAAGAAAATCCCACCTGGTGGAAACAGAAGCAGACCAAATGCTGCACATAAAGAAGGAGAAAAGGCAGGCAAAAATGAGCTGAGGGCTGGGAAAATCTCTTCCCCAAAAGGAAGTTAAAGAGCTCAGTCTATTGAGCTCATTAGAAGAAGGCAGAGGGACGGCTTGGCCCCTGCGCAGGAGGACGCGCGGGGAGGGACAGCACTGCAGGGCTCCCAGGTACAGAGCAGCACTGCGAGAGCCAGCGGAGGGGAGCTGAAGCCAGGCACACGTCGATTAAAACTGAAGACTTTTTATTCCAATAGCACCATGGGCAATTAATGCCACTGACAGAAATGACGGACTGCTGGTGTCTCCACCCCGAGGAGGACCCTTCCCGCTCTCCCGAGGGAGCAGCTGAGGGCTGCCGCGCTCGCGCAGCGTCTTGGCCCCAGGGAGGGCTCAGCGGGAGCAGGGACGGTGCCGGCCCAGGACGCGGCGGCTGTGGGTGTTGCTGGCCCAGCCGGAGGGGAAAAACTACACCCTACCCAGAAAGGGACTGCTGCTGAGCGGTGCAAAGCCCTTTTATCTTTACTCCGAATTGTTATTACTAATCCTGACCCCCTGGACGCCTCTGTTGATCAGCAAATCCACAGGTACTTTGGAAAGGAGGTCGCTCCCATCGTCCCCTTTTCTGCAGACGAGGAGACCGAAGTCAGCTGGAATTGCCGGCGCTCAGCCCTCGGGAAATGAGGCTCTAAATAAGGGAGAGCGCAGGGGCCGGGAGGGAGGCGGGGTGTGACAACCCGAGCGGGAAGGTGTCCAGGGCAGCAGAACGGGCACTGCCGCTCCGGAGAAACATCTACGTCACGGTCGCGAGCGGTGTGAGCACTCCTGTTTGCACGACCTTCTCGTCAGCGAGGCAGAGACGGGGCGCGGAGCAGCCTCGGGGGCCAGGTCCCAGCCAAGCCCCCCCACTGTGCCCTCCCGGGGGGTCCCCACTGCCCGCCCTGGCCACCCAAAGGCTTTGTGGGGTTGGATCACGCACCACAACTTCCCACTCTTGACTTGGACTCGGGCACGGCTGCGGGCTGATGCGTGCGGGCTCGCAGCAGAGCGGTGGGGAGGCAACTCCCGGCTGGCGGAGGGGCGGGAGGGGGGCTTGGGGAGACGTCACGGGGCCAACCCCACCTCCGAGATTCCTCCTGGAGAGACTCGCAGCAGAATGGTTCGGGCTTTGCAGTCACGGTGGGGTTTGCCTTGTCTGCCCGGTTGCGCTTTGCTCGCCGTGTTTCCAGCTGCTCTGGCGTGTGTTTGCACTTTGCAGGCTTTAATTGGGGTGGCTGAACAAAACCTGTCCGCAGCCTGCGATGCTGCAGCGATAAGTAACAGGAGGCACAAATTAGAGCAAATAAATCAGAACCAGATTCAATTCCTTGTGCGATCACGAAGACCAACACGCCAAAGTGCAGGCGCTATAAATTAAAAGCCGCCGGGAAGAGAGTGGCAGGCGCTTCCCCGCTGCGGTGGCTGGCGCTCAAAAGGCAGCAGATCTTCACAGAGTGACCCAGAGCCCTGCGAGCTGAGCAGCACGAGCTTTCCCTTCACCGCCAAAAGCTTTTTGCCACCAGAAGATTCCTTTCAGCAGACAGGAACACCCTCTGCGGCGGCGGTCTGTGCGCGGCGGTGGCAGCACCGCGGGGGTCCCGGCGCAGGCGCGCGGGCGGCTCAGCATCGGCAGCGCTGGGCTCGGCG
>Ga0065711_1039496_pt1 | contig 17786 bp, 11 predicted proteins | sample Hoacrofraction12_FD_59098 | JGI IMG/M metagenome (GOLD analysis project Ga0065711, IMG submission 59098) | Hoatzin crop microbial communities from Cojedes, Venezuela - Epithelial fraction 12 v2 (version 2) | ecosystem: Host-associated > Birds > Digestive system > Esophagus > Crop | place...
AAATCTAAGGTAGATTGAAAGCAGCTTTTCCTGTAAGATCAGTTACAGAAATCACATTGGAAATACTTCATTCTTCAGTTGCTTTTTAATGCATTAGTTCTAGCAGCCACGTAGTATGCTATTACTAAAGGCAATAGTATCTTCTAGGTCAAACTGTCTCCTGGTTGCGTTACACCAGAGGAGTTTATGATTTATATGAGATTGTTACGTTAAAAATCTAGTGTAGAAATAAAAAGTACAGCAGTCTAAAGCATTTGAATATGAGGAACAGCAGTCTTAAGCATTTGAATATGAGGAAAACACAGAATATTGCTAGTGCGAGAAGATTCTAATTGAATAACATGCAAAAAGAAAAATAAGAATCAAAATGAAATTTACTATCTTTACTAATAAAGAATTTTAATTTGATATTGTTTCCTAAGGAAATGGTTATTTAAATAGCATTTCTAAGGAAATTATTTCTCCCTTTTCAATAGTTGCTTCAGTTAAAACTATCTTAATTAAGTCTTCTTGTTCTAACCCTAAAGACACTTTGGTCAAGACTGACACAGAATCAAGATCACTAATTATTGCAGAAATGCAGCATTAAGAAAAAATGAAGGAAAAACCCACCTTTCAATAAAGAATCACTAAGAGGAAGAAATATGCATTCTAAAATAATTTGGCTTAACCAAATTTAAAAGCTTATCTAATACTACAAACAATACTATTAAACTTCTCTTATTAACTTCTTGTTCAGGGTCAACTGTATCTTCATTGTCTATTTCAAAGCTACATTTTTCTTCAACCGACAGCCAAAAATTACATTAGATTACAGTTCAGGACTTCTAAAAAAAAAAACCAAACACAACATTGTCTTGAGTTTTCAAGAGAAACCTTTCTTCAAAGGAATGTTTAAGACCAGTATACACCTTTTACAAAACAGTATTTACTTAAATTTTGGGACGCAATAAATGGGACACTTACAACCTTTTGCTGAACTATCTGAAAAGTAACAGATTGTCAAGCATTTTGAGGACAGATCTTTCACAATTATATGCAGGCTGCAATGGCCAGACCAAAATGTTGAAATTTCTGATTTTGGCAGTTCAGAGACCTGCAGGGTCATGCTTGTACTGTATCCAAGGAAAGGGCACAAGTGACTCTCTAAGGCACTTCTGAAAGAGCAGCGGGGTTATGCTGGACTCCTGAGCTGTAAAACAAGCACAAAAGAGTTAGAGGAGAAGGTGAAGGTCTGTTTTGATTTGGTTTTTCTCCACCATACATTATTTGACGAAAGAAGGATCCCTACACTTGTCTGCACACTGTGTGCCCAGGGCATTCCAAGGGCTTCAACCCTGAAATCCCACAATCCCAAAGCTACACACCAAGGAGCATCCTGATAGTGGGTGCTTATCCTGTTTAGGAGGGGTTAAGCAAGGATGGCTCGTTGGATGAGATCTGTGGCTTCCTTTTAGACGGAAAGAGATGAGTTGAGCATCTTTAAAAGAAGCGTTAGAAGCACGCAACTTTGGGAAAGCCTTTTTGTTTGACGCTGGTGTTCAGATCATATTCTCCTACTGAAAAAATAAAACACATGCTTGTATTGTGGCCATGATACCAACAGAGAGGAAGACTAAGTTCTTCATTAGGATGGTTTGGCTTTACCAGAGGGCACATCACACGGCAAATTAGCCTAAGCTGATGTACTACTAGAACAGTACAGCATAACTTTCACATACTTGTGCTTCCAGTGGTTGTCTTTTTTAAATCTACTATTTCCCATAAGATCAGAATTCACAAGGCATCATTTGTGTTGGGAAGAATGCTAACAATTGGTGTATTTATACTTTGTTCACTTTTTCTTCTATTGAAAATTACTGATGTTATAACAATGTTTGCAAACTATTTTCTATTCATATTTCACACTTTGAAGGCAATGATAATTCTCCAGGAATGCAGAATTCTCCCTATCATTTTGTTCTGAGGAAATATAACAATAAACTAGTAACTCTCGGCTTTTGATTACACTCCAACATAGCTGCAAGTCTCAAAAGGTGGGGGGGCGGGGGAGCAAATAGCCACACACCCACAGGGGATCCACACTTGTAGTCTATACAGCAGTGCGAAAAATGAATCACTAAACCTTTAGGGCTGTCAAAGACTTTGAAAGCTCACCTAGATTACATTTGTTCATTACCATTGGATTTATCTGTTCTGGACATCAGACCCACTTCATTGGCATGGACTTGCCTGCCAGTCACTGTTGTGTAATTGTAATTTATTTTGTGTCCATAATCTCTCCAAAGATTACAATACCATTGCCACTTCCTTCAGCACAACATGTTTTCAAACCCCGCTGATCTGAGCACACTCCGATTTTCAGCGTATGCTTTGAGATGGCCCTTCCTACCTTCTCATCTCCCCTTCTCATTGATTTATTGCATAAACAGCCTGTAACTATTATCTGCTTTAGTAAAAATTGAAGCACAGTAACAATTAAGCATTTCATCATTTTCCTTGTCAAGCATTATTTGTTCTTTTTCCCATCAGGTAGAAGAATTGAACTTTTTTTTTTAGCCATTTTCTCATTTTCTATGTACTGGTAAACCTTTACCTTGTTCCCTTTTACACCTGTTACTTGTAGCACCACTGTGTCATTCTTTAGTTGATGCCCAGATAGTCTTATACTTACCCTTTCTGGTATTTTTCACTCTTTCCAATATCGTATTTCCAATATCCTAAAAATTTCTGCTCCTTCACACCTTTTCTTACCAAAGCAAACTGTAGGAAACATTAGAAATGACAGCCAGCTGTATCACTAGTAAACTGGTCTTTGGAAAAAAAGAATCTATCCCAGTTTTGAGAAACAAGCTTTCTCATGAACCTTAAGGGAAAGTGAGAACAAAGCCATCTCTAAAAATTGAAATTTGAAAAGAAATCAGCCACAGTGCTCTGTAAGTGTCCCCTCTCAAACATGGCAGAGACCCACCGCTGCCCTGGCCTCTAGCCAGAGGAGACCACGAGCACTTACCTAGGCTGGTTCCCCACACTACCCACCCAGGCAGCCTGCATGCTGGAGGGCAGACAGGGTGGCACTGCAAAGTGTGGATCTGCAGCTGGGAACCACAGCAAGCAAGGGAACAGCTCAGGAGCTCTGAGCACGTCTTTATAGCAGTAGACCACAAGAGCAACCTGTCATACACAGGAGCAAAGCACAAGGGGAGTACACATCATTCTGAGCCTGAAAGTGGGACTGCTGTTGTGTCTTTAAAGTGAGCACAAAGTCAGCTCCCACTGCCACTCTGGGCAATAAACTACAACCACATGGCTCTAAAGAAAGAGAAAATGCAGAATTTTTAGCAAGTCTGATCAGAAGTCTACAAACTATCCCACCTCCAGCCTGTCCAATCTGGCCCTGCCTTCTGGCTTGCTCTTAGGCCCAGAAGCTTCCAATTGCTTCCCAGTTTGCAGCAAGTTCTGCCCAGTTCCCATTCAAGCCCTAGGAAAAGTCTGATTCACGTTATGCACCACAACCTCAGACAACCTCCTGGATTCTCTTTAGGATTGCCTCTGCTGCCCTCCTGCCCCACACTTGTCCCCCCATCCCACCCCATCGCCCCAGGAGCTACTTCCAGCCCTCCCCACTAGCTAGCCTCAGGAAAGGGCCTCTCCTCCAGCAATATCCAAGAATTTCCCCTTTTTCAGGGCTCCATCCAAGACCAAATGGACTCTGTATGGATACGGATCCGAGCCTCAAAAAAGTCACTAACCCCAAAGTCATGTGGGATGACCAAGTTAGACAGAAACAACACATAAGTCCCCAAACACCAGCCAGCAGACCCTAATTCCCGATTCCAGACCTAATTTCCTCTGGCCAGACCCTAATTTCAATCTTCTCTGATCTCTTCAACCATTTTCTGACTTGGCAGTCAGTCGGTACATGGAACTGAGCAGGTCAACACTGCTCTTCTGAGAACAAATCCAAGAGGTTCTCAAAGCAAATAAATGAACACAAATTTTTAAAGGGTAGCCGCTTCTCCAGTGAATAATAAATTTAATGGTGATGGAGCAAATCAATTCAAACACAGCTGAATTGAAGGACAGAACACGATATGAACATATGTATCCTAATAGTTGTCTATTTCTTGGTCCTCTAGTTGAAAGCAGGCTCTTCTTTTCAGTTTCACAATGTAATGTCAGATTATCCTTCCTTTTTACCCATTTTTCTCTTTGCATGTATTTCATAGTTTTGTTTTTAATAAAAGTGGAGGTGTTCTTGGCATTTCTGCTACAACAGCAGGGCTTGAACTTAAGGTCAAACGAAAGGAACAGTGTGTTCAGTTACCATGGCGACCATACCAGGCTAATATCAGGTACTAGGATACCAAGAATGAAGTGATAAAATCACCACATTAGTTTAATAAACAAGTTCCATTGTCATCATTTTACTATATATATGGTTCTTTGAAAAATTTTCAGATTTCAGAATTTGCTCTGCTTGGCCTATTACTCATTATCTAACAAAAATGAAAAATTATTTCCTTTCTCAAGAGCTTCAGAAATACAGGTATATTGAGAATTCATTAAGGCTGCTATACATTTTAAAGCTATATTCTAGGTACACCAAATTTTGCAGACCCTAAATCAAACTCTAATTTGACTTTTAATTTAAATTCTTATTTTAAGTTTTCACACTCTGCCTCAACCTTTTAATAAATGTATAATTAAATTTTAAACATAAATCTTAATGTATCAAAGTAGAAAATCAAGAGAACACCTTAAAAATACTTCATACCAAGAGGATAAATGTGAATGAAAGCCCCTCCCAGCCCACATCAAAAGCCAATGCAGAGAGCTACTACTTGGGAACATCTCCCACATCCCTTACCTGACACCCCAGCCCAAAGCCAGTTCCCGAGCCAGCAAGATTAAATACCAACAGAGCTTGTTGGAGCTGGCTCCAGATACCCTTGCAGCTGGTGAAGAGGCCAGAATGTGCCAGGCCTAGATGCGAAGTAATTAATGCCATATGGTTTGAGGCAAGCACCTTGAGAAATCTCTGGAAGCCCAGGCAGATGCCAGTCAGCAAGAGCATGTGACTGCATCTAAGACTGGAGCGAGACTATCCCACCCAGCTCTGCCTTCCCACTGACCTTCTGCACAGCCTGGAGTAAGACGGTCAGTGAAGGTGCCAGAGACACAGATCACAGCACCGTGGTGAACGAGTGGCTCTATCAGAATTGCTAATAAGACCCAAATTCAAAATGTCAGTTTTGGCAAGTGATGACAATAGTAGCTAGAGAAATAATTAACACTGATTTCCATGCTACAGATAATTCTGCAGATGAAAACAAATGGGGCCAAATGGTTCTGATAAGTCAAGATAACTCCAGAAAGTCAGGAAACCTAACAGAGTCTGAGAAATATATTTGCAAAATAATTTGGAATTACTTTGCATAGTAATAGGATTCTGGATCTATGTTGTTAGCCATGCAGAACAGCCACATTGATTGAGAGCTGCAGACGAGGAAAATAAAACTTTCTTCCACAACAGGGGACTGCGAGACAGCTTTGTGCCCTCTTTGACCAGATAAAAACCAAAAGTCACCCCAACTCTCCACCATAAATCACCAGCACAGCACCACTCAAAAGACAGAGATAGTTCACCGGGTGCCACCAAGAGAGACACTGCTTACTTTTGTTAGTCAAACCAAAGCAGCAAAACCAGTCAAAATTTCTGTAGCAAGTGCTGGTTTTCCTTGTGTGCCCCTCAGACATATTTATATCAAGTCACCTTATCACTGCAAAAAAATAATCTTTTCATGGTATATGAGTTTTTTAGAAAACATGTTAATAACTTGGTCTTATTTACCTTTTAATAAATATATACAGCTAATATTTACCTTCCAAAAAAATTCAGACCAAAAATTCATTGCTGAGTTACAGAAACATGCTCATAAGCTGCTATCAAAGTGCTGCTGAAACACTTCCAACTCATGCATTCATCTGCTTCTCAGAACATGCCGTTTTCTATTGATTTTATGCAATTGTGTCAGCCTGACATCGGTGAAGTAAAGACTACACGAGTAGCCTATGGTCTTCCAGTCACATATCTATACACGCCCTTGAGTACTGTAAGGATTATAGCTGTAACTGCCAGTTTCTGCTAAAAAAATCTCAGGGCAGAAGGACAAGCTGACCTGATCGGCGGGTTGTTTGAATAGGTTTTGCAGTGGGGGCACAGCTAATCCTTGGCTGACAGTCCAGCCTAGAGATTTTTATTTTTTATCCGTGATTAATGGACTTGACATCCATGTTCCCACAGCTTCTGCTAAACATGCAGTTCAGACCTTATTGTTAAATACCACTGAGATCAGAGAAAACTAAACTCTTCTGACAGTGGAATGACTGTGCCAGAGGGCAGACTTTTCTGAGACAAGTATTGGATTACACCAGAAATATAACACAGAATAATAGGGCACTACAAAAAGGTTCATGATCTTGGGCCCCTGAATACCTTGCATCCTTAAAACTAGACTGACCTTTTTGAATGGAAAATATATTGTGTGAGTTGAGAGATCTAACAAGATAACACATTACTCAAAATTACACTGGGAGATCACATGTGTGACACAATGTGTTTATCCTATTTAAGTCAGAAGCACGTGCAATCAGCTTGACCTTTCATTTTGTATTTACTCACTAATCAAAATCCTCAAGCAGTTTGACTGAAGCACTGAAGCCCTGATGGAGATGCCTCTCCTCCAGAACTTGCAGGTTTGGATGTGAGCCAAGATGCAAGTTTTGGATATAAATATTAAACCCTCAAAGTCTGAGGATGTTTGGATCCAATTAACATCAACAGAACCACATGTTCACAGGCAGAAAAGAACAAAACCTCCAGACAGATAACCTTTTTTCCCAACTACTCTGAGGTACAAAATTTAACTTTCTACTTTCTGTACTACCTCCACTAAGAATGTTCTGGCTATTCCCTATAACTGTTTTCTAGCTTCTTGGCTTCTATAAAAAGTGTTGGTGACTATTATCTAATTTCTGGTTTTCTGTACATTTTGCACAGAAGCCAATATAAAAACAAAAAGTTAAAACATGTCAGTCTGAAATAGAAGAGCAATGTCAGTTCATGAGGGACGTTGTTTAAACAGATAGTTCTGTCTGAACATGTTTCAGACCAGGAAGTATATTAAAACTTAATTAATGCAGTCTTCAAGACTGTGACAGGTCTATCTTTTTCTTATGGGCATTTTGCCAAGATGAAACATGAGTTCTTCTTTTAAGACGACCATACTTAATTAGTGCATTAGCTGACTTTATGGTGCTTGTATGATGCAATAGACTACTTCTGGCTCTGGTAAGTACATCTGTCTGCTGCAGTTTGGGGGCTTCTAGGGTCAAAGCTATTTTGCACGCATTTTCACAATTTGTCATTATGTCTATGCATCCCGATAGATTTTGATTTCTAAATGTAAAGTACAGAGAATAGAAAACTGAAATTTCCAAACTTGATAAAAAAAAAACTTACTCTGAATATTCCTTACTATATCGATATTCACTGCTTGATTGCTGCTTCAGTATGTTATTATAGAGTTCAGATATGTATTTACAGCAACAGTTCCATATGGGAAGAGAAATAATAGAGATATAAGAGCTGAACTCAACAAGGATGAAAACATAAACACATTATCCATTTTGACACCAACCCTAAGCCAGTATTTCATCTAGAGCTGCTATCCAGTGCAGGCCTGTTGCATGCTGCTTCTGCTGAGAGAAAACCTAAAGCCTGTATTTCATCGCTGCAGCTGGTTTTCCACGAGCACAGACGTTGCCCTGTTTTCTGAGCACAGAAGGCATCAGATAGAGCCTGTTTCTTTCCTTGTCATTCTGCGACTTTCCTAAGCCCACTTCCCACCACCAGCCGTTCTTTCGCTTGACACTCAAGTGAAAGTTACTCTGCCTATTTCTAGTCTTGTGGTCTTTCTCTCAGTTATTGAATACAGACATGGGTATCTAAAGTAACTCTCCAATTTCCCACGTTTGCATTCAGCCCCGACACTGCACAGGTCAACAGCTGGGTAGCCTTTCGGGTGGCTGGTGCTTCACCTGGGGATTCCCCGAAGCAGCAGACTTGTCTTTTACACTTAAGCATTATGCAAGGTAGTTATTATCTCCACCGTCACACCCACAACCTTCAATGAGGTTTAACTCCAGTGTTAACTATATAAAACATGTTTCAGCTCTGCCATCAGCTCAGGGTCTAAAAGGACATCATCCCTAAGAGAAATCCCACTCAGAATTTTCAGTTGTCAAACAATACAGGTGTAAATATATATATGTATATATTTGCATAATCTTTTCTTTCTCAGAACATTTTCACATCTTCTATCCAAACTGAATTTCTTCCCACTCAAACATCAATTCCCACCATGTATTCCCTTGCTCAAGTCCTCTCTGGCAGTTCTGTAACATTGGCAGCTCTCGAGGAATATCTATTGTTTCAGTGAAATCTGGTATATATGACCTTCTATTCCATGCTGTTATAACAGTCAGCTCACTGTAGTGAGACTGTAGCCTCAGCTCTTGAGGACAGTCACCCATAGTCCTGCCCAATTCATCCCCACAGTGCGTTCCTTAGCACAAACCTTCAGCTTAGCCCCTACTGCTAGCCACATTTCTCACCCATCCTTTCCCCAGGAAACAAGTTCCCCTGAGCTACTGCTGCTCTGTGTTGCTTCAGAAGCACAAGTCCCAGCTCTTACCCAGACACTACCCTGGGTTTCTGCTCTTCCTCTCATCATTTACACCTGCTTAGGTAACTCACTGCAAACCAAATCTGACTGCCACTTGCTCAAGTCACTGAAGACTCAAGGACTGTCCCTCAGCTGTATTTGTAGCATGGCTTTCATTGCCAGTGAAATCTGAAACAACAAGCTCATCCTTTACTGTTACTCTCTAGGCTCCCTAAAATCCCAGAGTCCTGGTGTGGCAAGGGGCACATGCTTCTTGCTAGCATTGTTCAGGCAATGGGAGAAACCAGCAGCAGTATTTGGCACCCACTGGAGCTTCTGCAGGGATACAAGGAATTGTAGCAACTCAAAGTGAAAAGGACAATATATGGGTCATTCTGGCCATACCTTGGCCTCAGGACGTGTTGGCCTACAAGATGGGAAGTACAGCCTAGTACACTGGAGCTGAATGAACTTTTGTACCAGAACAATCCGAGCTGGTCAAGCTTCACCGTGAACAGAGGAGTACCAAAGTTTGTCACAGCCCTTAGATAAACAGGACCTTTGTGCCTTATGCAAAAGGACAGAGGCAGAGAGGATGCTGGCAGGGCTAGGTTTTCAGAGTAAATCCTCCTGCCAGTTCCTGTCTAGATGTGAATTTCCCAAGGGGTCCCCTGTTTCAGGCTGTATGGCCCATTAGCTGTTGCTGTGCCAACATAGGTGGAGAACAAGACACAAAAGAGTTGCCAGCGAAGTGTTTACAGCCTCCTCAAGGTGCCAGGAGAGGGCACAGACAGCAGCCCTTCAAGGAGGAGCAACCATAGATGCTGCTACAAAGTGGTGTAAACTATCTACTTCTAACTACTTACTATTTACATCTGACGCTCCTCCTCCTCTTTCACTCCCTGATCTAACTGCTCCTTTGCCAGCTCGATCCCAGGGGTCAGTTTTCAGGAAGGAGGAGCAGCTGCCCATCTGCATACCCTCAATGCTCCCGGGAAGAAAGCTTTGCAGTACTTACCAATTTATCCCTATGAGCTCCGGGGGCCAAGAGGACCCTGTGCTCTGTGAAGTTCGCCTAAGAAGCCAAGCAGTGTTGGAGTGCTGTGTCCATGACTAAGTGCCAGCTACATTTTATGACATTGGGTCAATGTCTTTTTTCCTTTTTATTTTTTTTCTCTTCTACTATTTCTGCTACTGCTTTGGCCTTGGACACCTTGGTGAAATAAGCATGGCATCTTACACGTTTCTGTAAAAATAAAATTGAATTTACATAAAAAGAAATCAAGTAACACTGATTTAATCTGTCCTTCTCCTAGCAAAGAGGGTACATTGTTCATGACACCAAGCCAGGCAGCAGCACCCTGCCTTCAGGGATCAAGTTCTGCCTAACGGCACAATGGCACACATAACATTCAACATCTAACATCACCACTGTAAGTTTGCCATCTTCAGCAAATATTTTCACATTTTTCACATTTATTTTTGGTGAAGAGAAGTAATCCAACAAGATACCTGACAACATTTTCTACGGTGGGACGGGTGTATAACCTCTGTAGCCCACATCTTGTCCAGGAGACAGTTCCAGCTACTGAAAAAGCACAGTCAGGATGCAAGAATGATTCTGTATTAAAAACACAGGAGAAGGCATGGATCATCGGGAAAAAACAGTCTTACTTTAGCACTAGCTATCACCTCTTGGACCACATCTCGGCTGTGAAACACCCCCAGCACCATGCTATGGCACTGCCTCTGCACACTGGAGCCTGTGAGCAGCGGGGAGGCCACCCTGCTCTGGCCCAGCCACCACCCCGTGCCGCCCCTCAGCTGCACCGCCTGCACCATTCCAGCCTCTCTGCTGACTGTGCCGGACAGGGGTGATGACTGATTAAAGTGACAGACAGGGTTTCAATCGAGAGAGAAGCTTGTTTTAGCGCAGCCCTGTCTAGTTCAGTAAATCTCTGGTTTTATCAGCTCTGTGCAACTGGCTCATTTAGACCCGATCGGTGGCAGTCCATCTCCTCGCAGCCCCTTGTCAGCGACAGCCCCCAGGTGCCTAAGCATGCCAGGCTTGATACGAGTCAAATGCTGCTGCAAACAGAGATTAACCTGCAGAATTGTGCAGCATTCTTTTTAAGTGTATTCTAGCCAGGCACAAGGAAGACTCCATCAGACTTGATAAAATTTCCTTAGCTTCTCTGTGTCCCAGATCTCATTTGCATTCACTCTAGAGGCTGAATAAAAATAACCAATGACCCAGGCAGCCTGACTACTGTGCAGGAACCACGTGAGCAAAAATATTTCTAAATAGTCTTTGTATAACCGAGTAGTTTGTCAGAAAACACTGGAATAGCTTTCAAAAATCTGCATAACCTTGTAGAAGATGAAATATTAATAGATCTAATATTAAAATATTTGATTAAATTAATATTAATTCACCATTAAATTTTAAATAGTTTCATATTTCATAAAAAAACCACAGTGAAACTACCAATAGGGATTTAACGCATGAAACCAATTATACAAGATCATTAAGCAATGCCTCGAAAAGCAATCCGAAGTTTTCAGCAATAAAGATATATTAAGTGAATTCTGTTTACAAATAGCACTGTTTGTGCAAGTTCTCACTGCAAAGAAAATGTACCCTCACTCAAAAATGTTTCATGTATGTTATTAGAACATTAACATGTTAGTTGGCTTCAGTTCTTTAATTTACATACCGCACATACAGTCCCTCTTATTTCTGCGCCCCCTCCCCCCCCCCTTTACATATACTTTCTGGTATCAAAACTATTCATTAAGTTTGGGTTAGTTTCCTTTTGCAAAAAAAAAAAGAAAAAGAAAAAGGAAAAAATACACCAACAAAGGAGAGTAAACCCTCTGAATTCTTTCCGTGATTATTGGATAAAGCTCTCAGAGAAGCTGACTTACTGACAGCTGAAGACAAAAGCTTTGATTGCACTCTATTATCTTCTAACAAAGCAATGGGCAGAGTGGCAGAGTTTTTTCCAGTGGGTCTACTCAATTTTTCCTACTAATTCCAAGCCAGAAAGTTAACTTCTTCTTGAGGATCCAATTTTCCTTTCCATAACTACATCTGTATTTCTTTTAGCAATATTATTTTTGAGAGATCATTTTGATAACATCAGACTCATTCAGAGCATAAGCAATAGAATTTGTTCAGTTATTCCATCTCCTTTCTATGTTCTTATAAGACATTTCTCTCTTTTGTCCTTTCTCAGGTATTCATAGTGCCCAGCAAACCACAACCAGAACATTATAGTCAGTTCACTTCCAATGTGAGATACCAGTCTATGAAGTTATGCTGCAGAATATCTTTCACTGTAATACATTGTACCCAGACTTAAATTAATTTTTCAATACCGTCAAAATCTTGTTTGTATAACCAACAACACTGGACTAAAATGATGCATGGGGTTTCATAATTAGATAAAGCCATTTTTTAGAGTCAGACAGTGCCCGTTAACAGTTCAATAAACAACTTGTCACAGTTGCGTGGTCAGAGCAGACCTGGATGTCAATGGAAACAGTTAGCACCGAGGCAGCGAAATAAATTGGTCTCCTGAGTAAATAAATTGAGCAGCAATGTGAATATGCCTCATCAGTAAAGACTGTAATTTATAAAGGCTTTGTAAATAGTGTTTAATATACTCTGACATTTTAGAAAATGCCTTACCTTCTCTTATGTTTAAAAACAAAACGTTTAACAATGGTCTTTGGTCCATAAGTTTTATATGTATTAGTGTGGACAATACAAAATAATGCCAGCATTTACAGCAAAATAGTATTTTTAAGATCTTTCTCAATAAATAAGTACAAACAATACACTAGATTATGGTGCATTTACATTTCTTACGTTGGTTTTGCCATTTGGAAGCACCCAAGAGAATCAGACAGAAGCACACTGAACGCTAACATGCTTCTAGCCAAGATACAGTATAATTTCTCAACTCTACCAGCACCACCAGTATGCATCCACCTGTGAAATCTAGTGTGTGTGCACACAACACTGGAGAAATAGAACACAAATTTTAATTTTTGAGTGTGATACCACTTTATCCTTAACTCTTCAGATGTTTAAATTTATTTAGAGTTTTTCTTGTGAATAATCTCAAGAAAGTCCTTGGTGTTTATATAAGACCATACACATTTATATAGTCAGCGCTTCTTACTTTTTACTTGAGTGGAACTAGATAAATGGCTAAGACTAGAAATGATGCTGAGCAGTTTGCAGACTTAAAGCTGTTCAAAGGAAATTTCAGGCTTTATGAACATCTACTGCCTTTTAAGAAAAACTAAAGTGGTAAAAAAAAAAACAAACTGAATTTTAAGAAAATTGTATCCATATGTGTGCATATATAGATATACACATGCACACACACCCCATGAACAGCAGCTGCTCAAAATCATGAGAATCCAAGTACAAAGGTTCTTATTAATACTGCACTCATTTGCAAAACTCATCATTATTTCTGGCCTGTGTCTAGGTGAAAAATTGATGGATTGCATTTTCTAGAACACTTCCCAAACCAAAGGACATCAACAATGTTATTATTTCCATGGAAATAGTTCGCTTAGCCCTAGATTAAATTTCCATTTTAGCACATAAATCCATGTACATCTATAAAAAGAGGGGTGGGCGAGTGGCGAACGATAACATTAGTAAAATTATACATAGTTCTGGAAAGAATCAGAGAAACACAGTCTGTCTTGCTATTTCCTTTGTTGTTCATAGTACGTCTCCCTTTGACATTTCTAAAGGAAGAAAAAAATATCTATTAGTTTTCAAGTCCAAAGCAATTAATCATATGAAAACTACTGAACTACTTAAAAAGTTACCTCTTCAAAATGCATAACATGCTTGTTCCTAAAATAGCAGTATTTTATTTCAATGCTATTTATAAATGACTTATTGAACCAAAATGTCTTTTACTCTCAACTCTCTCGTATACATTCTCATGCGTCTGAACTCAATATGCATTACTAACCACCACCTTTTTCTGTTATTTGCAAAAGAAACTTAAACCACTCCCTTTCATATGAACTGCAATACTTCTGTTTACCAGCCCAGAGAAACACCAACTTAGTTTGCTTCTGTTTCTTCAGAGTTAAGTCTAACATCCTCTATTGTGGCATTTGTTTTTTTTTTCTAAAATCTCTACATAGTCCTACTATGGACTTTTATTCTTATTCATCCCCTTCTGTGATCAAATATCAAGTTCATTTTACTTGAGAACAGCTAGTTCTATTTTTCTTTCCAAAGTGAATCTCAGAAACCAACTCAGGTCCAACTAATTACAAGCAGGTTTATTAGAACAGAATAGATAAGGATAATTTCAATAGAAATCTCTGCAGGAAGGGAAGAACCGCACATTACCATGGAATACAAGCGACAATATCATTACAAGCTCCCTGTGCCTCCCTTAGCACCTCAGTACTCTTCTCCCTCAATTTCTGTGTCCTTTCTAAATTCAAAGACAAATGTCATAGTTTCAGTTCCTCTCTCATTTTCCATCCCTACTATGTTAGAAAATGAATTCTTTACTGTATCTGAAGGCTGGTTTTAATGACCCTGATACATGCTGCCCAAGACAACTTTGATTGGCTCATCTGTATTTCTTCACAGCCCTCGATCTGACACGATCATTTCAGGGCAACTTGACTTTACTTGCCCAGTGGCATATTTCTATTAAATTGTTGCTCCTTTTGTCCATGTAAATGCCTAATAAATTATTTTTACTAAAATTTCTTAGATCATTTCTCTAGCTGCTATCCCACTTTGTTGTATTGGAACACAAGTAGAAATTCCCTACACTGAAATTATGTAAAATTTGAAAATTCAGGGCAAAATTACAAGTCGTTTTTCCAGACATAGCCATTTCTCCCTCTCTTTTTTTTTTTTCTTTTCTCCTCAAGTACACACAGAGAGATACACAACTCATCAGCACTGTGCTGTCTGTACTCAGTCCAAAGAAAACCCCCTGCAAGGGGCAGCCAAGCTACAGTTCTGGTGTTCAGGTAACAGAGGAAGAGGAAACAGCAAAGTCAACAGTCAGGGAATCTGTAAGCATACGGCCTCTTCTGAAAATGCGGTCTTCTATTTATGTGTATAATCAAGACTTTGACACCCAGTCATAGATATGGTTTTAGTGCGATTGTTTCAGTGAGTTAATAAAAAAAGAACAATAACATTGTTGCCACAACAATAAAATCATAATTTAACTCTATAAAACTCAGAGACATCCTCAGCCTAAAATCACCAAATAAGATATGAAGGACGATTCAAACTAAAGGAGCTCACGTAAAGGTCAATCAGTTTGTTGCTCTTTTTCTATGTTGGACAATAATGCCATGCAATTATTTAATTTCTTTCCTGATTTTTTATTGTTTTACAGTGGGGGATCTGCCATGAAGTGACCTCATTCCCAGTTTTAAGTTCTTATCTTTAGGAGGTAAATAATGTCATATCATCAAAAAACCCACCCTCGTCTTCCAAATGAATACCACCCTGTTGTCTTCCCTCAATCAGTCCGTCCTCTCTGGTTTCGGAAATACAAAAATGAGAGTTCTGTCTTTAGTATCCGCTGAAAGACCTACCTTTCTCACCGTTGAAAACCATTTCAAACTGAAATAACATTATTAGAATTACTGTACAACTGAAATAATATGCAAATTATAACAAAAGGCAATATCTTCATGCATGAGTATAAAAGTCCTAAATCACACGGCACTGACCATGTTCATCCTGGAATCTCCTCCCTGAACTAAAAGCATGCCTTTGCAGACTTCACAATCCCTTAACATAGCTTTATTTTAACATAGCAAATAAAGGAAAACTCTTTTCCTTCTTCCTTTGGGCTGTTTTTCCTTCAGGTACATGAACACTGAAATGGAGAGAAATTGTCAATGTCACACACTGCCTGAATGAAGTCACTATGCCTCTTACCACAGAGCAGAACCAAGAAATACATCAATAAAGATGTATTATTCTAGCCTGTCATTTTGGGTATTAGGTTAATGTATTGCAGAAGCAAGGGAGGAAGAATAGAGTGCTCTTCCAGTAAGTATGTGGTTCTGCAGGTATTAACAGAAATACCGTAGCAGAGCTCCAATTTGCAGGAGCCTGCAGCAAGGTTGCATTCACAATAAGGTCAGTAAAAAACGGCAAACACATTAGCAAGTAAGCTACTCCCATAAGTGTATAACACTTTTTCCATCAATATTTTGTGGGAATTTCAACCACAATGATTTTATTATTTTATAAATCTAGGTTAGCATGTGTATAATGACATGTCAGTTCATGTGCAGTGTCAATATAAAATGCCAGTTTTGAATTCAACAAGGCACGTTATTAAAATGAAAAGTTCTGACTGACATTTCCAAGGAACATTAGTTCTTCCATAAGTAACTCAGACCTCAGAGTAACCCATAAATAGAGTGAAGTATGTCCATTTCAGTGTCCAGCAAGTCAAGTATAAAGCAGCAAGTCATTTCCCTGCAGACCAAGGATTTAATCTAATACGATTTTGTCCTTTTCAACATAAGGGTACACAGCACTGCAGAGGTATTGGCTACCACCAGCGGAAAGGTCCAGCAACAGTTTTGACTGTGAAACACATAGCAGCCAATCACAGCTGTGGAGTAACAGCTTTACCAAGCTGGCCTAAGTAGCATAAAGATTTAGCAACATGTGGAAGAGTAATGAGCAAATGATCTAATCATTTTACTGCTATGTTTTATCTGATTTGTAAGCTAGTGATTGAATCTTGGTCAACCAGATTTGTGACACTGACTTCAATGGACTGAGTATTTCCCACTGCAGAGACCTTTCTTGAAACAGTATTCAATAGAAACGTTTTTAACTGTAGAAAAGATGCATTATAACATCCATTAGTCATTACATAATACAACAAATCATACTTCACTCAATTCCTGTAATTAAAAAGAAGGATAGATACTTCTTTGAATAGCTGGAACATTTAATACAGTGAGGCAGCATTCCCTTCCACACCGCACAAGCACTGAGTGGCTAAAGGACCTGAAAACAGACCATTACCTGCTGCAGCCATGACAATCGCAAAGTTGAGAACAAGAGATCAAAGCAAGTGGAAGTGGTTAAAAGGCTGTCGAGGCATGGCTGGGCTCCACCAAGTTCCTATGGACTAACTCTGAGCCAGCTCAAGGCTTTTCAGCAGGGAACAGAAAATCTGATTTTGCTGGGTCTGCAGAATAGATTGAGAGCAGCAGGCAGGGACAACAGAGGATTATAAGGGGTCAGTGGGAAGTCAGATGTAAGTGCAGCTGAAAGGAGCTTAGGAAATCTTGGAGGCTATGAGCGGGGAAGGGATGACAGGTAATAGGTTCTCAGGGGGAGAGGTTGGATGGGAACTAAAAGAGGCCAGTGTAGTTCCAAAGACCACGATCACGGCTCTTGTTCCAGGTCTCCTCTTAAGCCATAAATTCAATTAAAATATTTCTTAAAAATATTTTTCTTAATTATTTTTGGCTAGCTCTTGTCTAAAGCCATAACCAGATGTCTCCAGTTCCTTCTCTGGGCATTTATAAAAATACAAAGGCAAGATCTTCTGGCATGATTAAGAAGATACTCGTCTTCCATACACATACCTTTCCCAAAGGCAAACAGGCTTGAAATCCAGCTATCACCTGCATGGTTCTTTGTAGAGCTGAAAAGACATTTACATAAAAAAGTATTGACACAAGTACTTGAACCAATCCATCAAGAACTGTCAAAACAAGGCAGTGGTTAGCAATGCTAAAGTGTACTTTAACCAATTAATATTATGCGCAGTAGAGTGCTCCAGCAATTTCAGCTTTCAGGTAGAGTTTAGGGCAATGCTAAGTAGAAGAAGGTGCAAAATACATGTCTCAAGTTTACAAGAAATGTGACTCTATCAGTATCACAGAATCACACAGAATCACAGAATGGTAGGGGTGGAAGGGACCTCTGTGGGTCATCTAGTCCAACCCTCCTGCCGAAGCAGGGTCACCTACAGCAAGCTGCACAGGACCTTGTCCAGG